>Ga0070682_100000906_pt1 | contig 17327 bp, 11 predicted proteins | sample KBSC63LmetaG_FD_64668 | JGI IMG/M metagenome (GOLD analysis project Ga0070682, IMG submission 64668) | Corn rhizosphere microbial communities from Kellogg Biological Station, Michigan, USA - KBS C6-3L metaG | ecosystem: Host-associated > Plants > Roots > Rhizosphere | place: USA: Michigan... | reverse complement strand
CAACGTGTCGATGGAAGTGCAGCTGATCGTTCCGATCGCGATGGAGGAGAAGCTCCGCTTCGCGATCCGCGAGGGCGGCCGCACCGTCGGCGCGGGCGTCGTGGCCAAGGTGATCGAGTAGAGCGCGTTCCCCGGACGGCCGCCGTCGAAATCGAATGTTTTCGATTTCGACTGTCTAAATGCCGAACTCGGACAGGCCCGAGTTCGGGGGCCGAGCCGGGGTCCAGAAAAGCTGGGCCCCGGGTCTTCTCGCGGCTTCGCCGCGATTGCCCGGGGCACGAACGCCCTTATTTTTCGGCCTGAACGCCCTAAATAGAGCGAGGCCAGGCGAAAGCCGGGTCTTCTGCGCTCCAGACCGGTCACGAAGCTGCGAAAATCAGCCTTTGGGCTTGCAATAAGGGTATGATTTTTGCAATAAAGGGCGGTGCGGCGGGTCCCCCGGGCCTATGGCCGCCATTTTCGCTTCCGGAGGAGTGTAGCTCAATTGGTAGAGCACCGGTCTCCAAAACCGGGGGTTGGGGGTTCGAGTCCCTCCACTCCTGCCAGCGGGCAGGACGGAGGAAAACCGGAACTCCGAGGCGTGATGTGAACCTGCAATCGTAGGGCGTTGGGACAGAGGCGCGGATCGATCTCGACAGAGATTTCTCCGATTAGAAAAACACGATGCAAAATCCGTTCGAATTCTTGCAGGAAGTCCGGGCCGAGGGCTCGAAGGTGACGTGGCCGACACGCCGCGAAACCATCATCACGACGATCATGGTGTTCATCTTCGTTGCGGTTACGTCGGTTTTCTTTCTCGTCGTCGATCAAGTGCTGCGCTTTGCGATGGGCACCTTCCTGAATTTCCTGCGCTAAAGGAAACTGAAATTGGCTAAGCGTTGGTACATCGTTCACGCCTACTCGAATTTCGAGAAGAAGGTCGCCGAATCCATTCGCGAGCAGGCGGATGCGCGCGGCTACGGCGATCTGTTCGAGGCGATCCTTGTTCCGACCGAGAAGGTCACGGAAGTGCGCCGCGGCCGAAAGATCGACAGCGAACGCAAATTCTTCCCGGGCTATGTGCTGGTGAAGTGCGAACTGACCGACGACGCCTATCACCTCATCAAGAACACACCGAAGGTGACCGGCTTCCTCGGCGCCGACAAAAAACCGATTCCGATCTCCGACACCGAAGCCGAGCGCATCCTGCATCAGGTGCAGGAAGGCATCGAGCGTCCGAAGCCGTCGATCATGTTCGAGATCGGCGAGCAGGTGCGCGTCGCGGACGGGCCGTTCGCTTCGTTCAACGGCACGGTTGAAGAAGTCGATGAAGACCGCTCGCGGCTCAAAGTCGCCGTGAGCATTTTCGGCCGGGCCACCCCGGTCGAACTCGAGTTCGGCCAGGTCGAAAAAGCCGGCTGAACATTTGTTGTGGGAGGCGCGGACGCCTTTAGCCGAGCGTCCTTAACCGGACCACGAAACCTTGGACCGCTCGCGGTCCAACAGGAGTGAGAGATGGCGAAGAAAGTAACGGGGTTTTTGAAATTGCAGGTGCCGGCAGGCTCCGCCAATCCGGCGCCGCCGATTGGCCCGGCTTTGGGTCAGCGCGGCCTCAACATCATGCAGTTCTGCAAGGACTTCAACGCGCAGACGCAAAAGATGGAGAAGGGGATGCCGATTCCCGTCACCATCACTATCTATCAGGACAAGTCCTTCACCTTCGAGATGCGGACGCCGCCGGTCTCCTTCTTCTTGAAGAAGGCCGCGAAGATTCAGTCTGGCTCGAAGACGCCGGGCCGCGATTCCGCCGGTTCCGTCAACAAGAAGCAGATCAAGGAAATCGCGGAACAGAAAATGAAGGATCTCAACTGCGACACGGTCGAAGCCGCGATGAAGATGATCGAAGGCTCCGCCCGTTCCATGGGCCTGCAGGTGGCGGAGTAACGGTCATGCAGACGAAACCTGGAAAACGTATCACCGCCGCGCGCAAGGACGTCGACCGCTCGAAAATGTATCCGGTCGACGAAGCCGTGAAGCTCGTGAAAGAGCGCGCGAAGGCGAAATTCGACGAGACGATCGAGATCGCGATGAATCTCGGCGTCGATCCGAAGCAGACCGATCAGCAGGTGCGCGGCGTCGTGAACCTGCCGAACGGCACCGGCCGCTCTTTGCGCGTCGCCGTGTTTGCGAAAGGCGCGAAGGCGGATGAAGCGAAGAAGGCGGGCGCCGATGTCGTCGGCGCGGAAGATCTCGCCGAGCAGGTAAACAAGGGCGAAATCAATTTCGACCGCTGCATCGCGACGCCCGACATGATGCCGCTCGTCGGCCGTCTCGGCAAAGTTCTCGGCCCGCGCGGGCTGATGCCGAACCCGAAGGTCGGCACCGTTTCGAACGACGTCACCGCCGCCGTGAAGGCGCAGAAGGGTGGCGCCGTCGAGTTTCGCGTCGAGAAGGCCGGCATCATCCAGGCCGGCGTCGGCAAGGCGTCATTCACCGCGGATGCGATCGCGCAGAACGTGCGCGCGCTTGCGGATGCCGTCGCGAAGTCGAAGCCGAGCGGAATCAAGGGGACGTTCATCAAGCGCGTCGCGATCTCATCGACGATGGGTCCGGGCGTGCGGATCGATCCTTCCAGCCTAAGCGTGAAGGGCTGAGCTGAAGAATTCCGTCCGGGAGAAATCCCGGACGGCGCAGCCGGAAAGACGAAAGTTTTTTCGGCGACCTGTCCAAGACTGCTGGCGCTGCGTAAGCGGCTTAATCCCGAGAAGGGGCCCGCATAGACGGAGAGAAACCGGTTTCGGGCGAATGCCCACAATCGGTTCGAACCAGAGCACCTTGGCTCGCCCTCTTTGGGCTTGTTGAGGGGACAGGGCTTAAGCGCCGCGCGCGCTTCTGCCCGTGACGGCGGAAGACGAGCGGCAAGGTGCAACCGGCGATCCGGGAGCCCCCGGCTCGCCAACTGGAGAGAGAAAGTGGACCGAGCGGAGAAGCAAGAGCAGGTCGCATCGCTCAACAGCGCTTTCAAAGGCGCTGAAGCGGTCGTGGTCGCTCATTACTCCGGTCTCACCGTCGCTCAGATGTCGGTATTGCGCCGGCAGATGAAGAAGGGTGGGGCCGCCGTAAAAGTCGCCAAGAACCGCCTCGCGAAAAAAGCTCTCGAAGGCACGGACGTCGATCACATCGCGCCCCTTCTGAAGGGGCCGACACTCATCGCGTACTCCAAGGACGCGGTGACGGCGCCGAAGGTCGCTGTCGAATTCGCCAAGGGGAATGAGAAGTTCGTCATTCTCGGCGGCGCAATGGGCAAGACCTCGCTTGACCTCAACGGCGTGAAGGCGCTTGCCGCCCTCCCGTCGCTCGACGAATTGCGCGCGAAGTTGCTGGGCCTGTTGCAGGCGCCGGCGACCAAGATCGCGCAGATCGTCAACGCGCCTGCTTCGCAGGTCGCGCGTGTGGTCAGTGCGTACAGCCGGAAAGAAGCCGCGTGAGCGGTTCCGCAATCGATCAATGGTTCGAACTGAAAAAGGAAATGGAAAATGGCTGATCTGGCAAAAATCGTAGACGAACTTTCAAAGCTCACCGTCCTTGAGGCGGCCGAGCTCTCGAAGTTGCTCGAAGAGAAGTGGGGCGTTTCGGCTGCCGCCGCGGTTGCGGTGGCGGCTGGCCCGGGCGGCGGCGGCGGTGCTGCGGCTGCCGAAGAGAAGACCGAGTTCACGGTCGTGCTTGCCGCCGCCGGCGACAAGAAGATCGAGGTCATCAAGGAAGTGCGCGCGATTACGGGCCTTGGCCTCAAAGAGGCGAAGGATCTCGTGGAAGGCGCACCGAAGCCGGTCAAGGACGGCGTCAACAAGGACGACGCCGCCAAGATCAAGGCGCAGCTCGAAAAAGTCGGCGCCAAGGTGGAATTGAAATAAGCACGCTTATTTCAATTCCATCCCCGGACAAGCGAGGCGAAGCCGAGCGCGATCCGGGGATCTGGAGTTGAAGGCGTGGATGGCGGCCAACTCGGGCTTGCCCGAGTTGGCAAAAGGCTAAGAGCGAAAGTCGGGTAAACCCGACTTTCGATCACAAGCCGGCCATGACGAAGAAAGAGATATCGGGCGGCGCTCACGTGCCGCCCGAATATCCGCCGAAGAGGCGGAACAGATTTTAAGAGGACGATAGCCGCGGATTTTCGCGCGCGTCCGACAGGAGCGAGAACGAAATGGCGCAGACCCTCACCAGCCGCAAGCGTATCCGCAAATTCTTCGGAAAGATCGCAGAAGTCGCCGAGATGCCGAACCTGATCGAGGTTCAGAAGGCGTCTTACGACCAATTCCTGCAGATCGCGGAACCTTCGGGCGGCCGGATCGACGACGGCTTGCAGGCCGTCTTCAAGTCCGTGTTCCCGATTTCGGACTTCTCCGGCAACTCCATGCTCGAATTCGTGCGCTACGAATTCGAACAGCCGAAATACGACGTCGATGAGTGCCGCCAGCGCGGCATGACCTTCGCCGCGCCGCTGAAAGTGACGCTCCGCCTCATCGTGTTCGATGTGGATCCGGAGACGCAGGCGAAGTCCGTGAAGGACATCAAGGAGCAGGACGTTTACATGGGCGACATTCCGCTCATGACGATGAACGGCACCTTCATCGTGAACGGCACCGAGCGCGTGATCGTCTCGCAGATGCATCGCTCGCCCGGCGTGTTCTTCGACCACGACAAGGGCAAGACGCATTCCTCGGGCAAGCTCTTATTCGCGGCCCGCATCATTCCGTATCGCGGCTCCTGGCTCGACATCGAATTCGACGCCAAGGACATCGTGCATGCGCGCATCGACCGCCGCCGCAAGATTCCGGTGACGTCGCTTCTTCAGGCGCTCGGCTATACCGGCGAGGAAATCCTCAACATCTTCTATCAGCGCATCGTCTACAAGCGCATCAAGTCGGGCGGATGGCGTTTGCCGTTCGACCCGAAGCGCGTGCGCGGCTTCGTCGCCAAGACCGACATGAAGAACGCCGACAACGACGAGGTCGTGATCGAGGCGGGCAAGAAGCTCACCGCGCGCCAGGCGCGTCTTCTGCAAGAGAAAGGCGTCAAGGCGCTCAAGGTCACCGACGAGGATTTGTTCGGCCACTTCATCGCCGAGGATATGGTCAATACCGATAGCGGCGAAATCTTCGCGGAAGCCGGCCAGGAGATCGACGAGAAGCTTTTGGCCGCGCTCACCGAGGCCGGCTACAACGAGATTCCGGTTCTCGACATCGATCACATCAATACCGGTGCGTTCATCCGCAACACGCTCGCGATCGACAAGAACGCGACGCGGGAAGACGCGCTGTTCGACATCTATCGCGTGATGCGTCCGGGCGAGCCGCCGACGGTGGAAACCGCCGAGGCGATGTTCAACTCGCTGTTCTTCGACAGCGAGCGCTACGATCTTTCCGCGGTCGGCCGCGTGAAAATGAACATGCGCCTCGATCTCGACGCGCCCGACACAATGCGCATTCTCCGCAAGGAAGACATCCTCGCGGTGGTGAAGACGCTGGTCGCGCTGCGCGAAGGCAAGGGCCAGATCGACGACATCGATCATCTGGGCAACCGCCGCGTCCGCTCGGTCGGCGAGCTGATGGAAAATCAGTACCGCATCGGTTTGCTGCGCATGGAGCGCGCGATCAAGGAGCGCATGAGCTCCGTCGATATCGACACGGTCATGCCGCAGGATTTGATCAATGCGAAGCCGGCGGCCGCCGCCGTGCGCGAGTTTTTCGGCTCGTCGCAGCTCTCGCAGTTCATGGACCAGACCAACCCGCTCTCTGAGATTACGCACAAGCGGCGTCTCTCGGCGCTCGGGCCGGGCGGTCTTACGCGCGAACGCGCGGGCTTCGAAGTGCGCGACGTGCATCCGACGCATTACGGCCGCATCTGCCCGATCGAAACGCCGGAAGGCCCGAACATCGGCCTCATCAACTCGCTCGCGACCTTCGCGCGCATCAACAAATACGGCTTCATCGAAACGCCGTACCGCAAGGTGAAGGACGGCCGCGTCACCGACGAAGTGCACTACCTCTCCGCCATGGAAGAGGGGAAGTATTACGTCGCGCAGGCGAATGTGAGCCTCGACGCCAAGGGCAAGTTTACCGAAGACCTGATCGTCTCCCGCCACGCTGGCGACGTCCTCATGGTCGCGCCCGATCGCGTCGACTACATGGACGTATCGCCGAAGCAGCTCGTATCTGTCGCGGCCGCGCTCATTCCGTTCCTCGAGAACGACGACGCGAACCGCGCGCTGATGGGCTCGAATATGCAGCGTCAGGCGGTGCCGCTCGTTCGCGCCGAAGCGCCGCTTGTCGGCACCGGCATGGAAGACGTCGTCGCTCGCGACTCGGGCGCGGTCATCGCCGCGCGCCGTACGGGCGTCGTCGATCAGATCGACGGCACGCGTATCGTCGTCCGCGCGACGGAAGATAACGACGCGACGAAGTCGGGCGTCGACATCTATCGCCTGATGAAGTTCCAGCGCTCGAACCAGAATACCTGCATTAACCAGCGTCCGCTGGTGCGCGTGGGCGATCACGTCAGGAAAGGCGAGATCATCGCCGACGGTCCTTCGACCGAGGACGGCGAACTCGCGCTCGGCCGTAACGTGCTCGTCGCGTTCATGCCGTGGAACGGCTACAACTTCGAAGACTCGATTTTGCTCTCCGAGCGGATCGTGAAGGACGACGTCTTCACCTCGATCCACATCGAAGAGTTCGAGGTGATGGCCCGCGACACCAAGCTCGGGCCGGAAGAAATCACCCGCGACATCCCCAATGTTTCGGAAGAGGCGCTCAAAAGCCTCGACGAAGCGGGTATCGTCTATATCGGCGCGGAAGTGCGCGCGGGCGACATTCTCTGCGGCAAGATCACGCCGAAGGGCGAAAGCCCGATGACGCCGGAAGAAAAACTCCTCCGCGCCATCTTCGGCGAGAAGGCCGCGGACGTTCGCGACACCTCGCTGCGCGTCCCGCCGGGCGTGCAAGGAACGGTCGTCGAAGTGCGCGTGTTCAATCGTCACGGCGTCGACAAGGACGAGCGCGCGCTTGCGATCGAGCGCGAGGAGATTGAGCGCCTTGCCAAGGATCGCGACGACGAGCAGGCGATCCTGGATCGCAACGTCTATGGCCGCCTCGCGCAGATGCTCGAGGGGCGCCAGGGCGTCGCGGGTCCGAAAGGCTTCAAGAAGGATCACAAGATCACGCAGGCGGTGCTCGACGAATATCCGCGCTCGCAGTGGTGGCAATTCGCTTCGCCCAACGAAAAGGTCATGGGCGAGATCGAAGCGCTCCGGAAGCAGTACGACGAATCGAAGAAGCGGCTCGAGCAGCGCTTCCTCGACAAGGTCGAGAAGCTGCAACGCGGCGACGAATTGCCGCCGGGTGTGATGAAGATGGTCAAGGTCTTCGTCGCGGTGAAGCGCAAGATTCAGCCGGGCGATAAGATGGCCGGGCGCCACGGAAATAAGGGCGTGGTGTCGAAGATCGTGCCGTCCGAAGACATGCCGTTCCTGGAAGACGGAACGCCGGTCGACGTCGTACTCAATCCGCTCGGCGTGCCGAGCCGCATGAATGTCGGACAGATTCTCGAAACGCATCTCGGCTGGGCTTGCCACGGCCTCGGGCAGCAGGTTGCCCGCGCGGTTGAGGCTTACCAGCAGCGGCACGATGCGAAGCAGCTCAAGGACACACTGAAGCAGATCTACGGCAAGGACGACAGCGTTTCGTCGCTCGACGACAAGGCGCTTGCCGAACTTGGCGGTAATCTGAAGCGCGGCGTGCCGATGGCAACGCCCGTGTTCGACGGCGCCAAGGAAGCCGACATCGAGCACATGCTCGAGATGGCGGGCCTTAACAAGACGGGGCAGGTGACCCTATATGACGGACGTACCGGCGATCCTTTCGATCGGCAGGTGACGGTCGGCTACATCTACATCATGAAGCTGCACCATCTCGTGGACGACAAGATCCACGCGCGTTCGATCGGCCCGTACTCGCTCGTCACGCAGCAGCCCCTGGGCGGCAAGGCGCAGTTCGGCGGCCAGCGTTTCGGCGAAATGGAAGTGTGGGCGTTAGAAGCCTACGGCTCGGCCTATACGCTGCAGGAAATGCTCACCGTGAAGTCGGACGACGTCGCGGGCCGTACGAAGGTGTACGAAGCCATCGTTCGAGGCGACGACACGTTCGAAGCCGGCATTCCCGAGAGCTTCAACGTGCTCGTGAAGGAAATGCGTTCCTTGGGCCTCAACGTAGAACTCGTGAACACGAAGAAGGCTTCAGGTTCCGAGGATATCGCGGCCGAATAAAAGTTTCCCGCGAGAGGCTCCGCCGCCGCCCGCGCGTGAAGGTTTCGATTGCAATTCTTCCGGATGAGACGCGACCGCGGATCGCGTTTCTCCCGGAAAGCAGGAGAAGATGATGAACCAGGAACTTTCGAATATTTTCGGGCCCCAGACGCCGGCGCAGGTCTTCGATCACATCAAGATCTCGATCGCCTCGCCCGAAAAAATTCTGTCGTGGTCCTACGGCGAAATCAAAAAGCCGGAGACGATCAACTACCGGACGTTCAAGCCGGAACGTGACGGCTTGTTCTGCGCGCGCATTTTCGGGCCGATCAAGGATTACGAATGCTTGTGCGGCAAGTACAAGCGCATGAAGTACAAAGGCATCATTTGCGAAAAGTGCGGCGTCGAGGTCACGCTTTCGCGCGTGCGCCGCGAGCGCATGGGCCATATCGAATTGGCCGCGCCCGTCGCTCACATCTGGTTTTTGAAGTCGCTGCCGAGCCGTATCGGGTTGCTGCTCGACATGACGCTGAAAGACTTGGAGCGCATTCTTTATTTCGAATATTACGTCGTCACGGAGCCGGGTCTCACGCCGCTCAAGGACCGTCAGCTCCTGTCGGAAGAAGAATATCTGAAGGCGCAGGAAGAGCTCGGCGAGGACAGCTTCACCGCCAAGATCGGCGCGGAAGCGATCCGCGAATTGATGAAGGGCATCGACCTCAACAAGCTCGCGGTCGAGCTTCGCAAAGAGATCGCGGAATCGACTTCGGAACTGAAGCCGAAGAAGCTTGCGAAGCGCCTGAAACTGATCGAGGCCTTCCTCGCGTCCGGCAACAAGCCCGATTGGATGATCATGACGGTGGTCCCGGTCATTCCGCCGGACCTGCGTCCGCTCGTGCCGCTCGACGGCGGCCGTTTCGCGACGTCCGACCTCAACGATCTCTATCGCCGCGTCATCAATCGCAACAACCGCTTGAAGCGGCTGATCGAGCTCAAGGCGCCGGACATCATCATTCGCAACGAAAAGCGCATGTTGCAGGAGGCCGTCGACGCATTGTTCGACAACGGCCGCCGCGGCCGCGTCATCACGGGCGCGAACAAGCGCCCGCTGAAGTCGCTCGCCGACATGCTGAAGGGCAAGCAGGGCCGTTTCCGCCAGAACTTGCTGGGCAAGCGCGTCGACTATTCCGGCCGCTCCGTGATCGTCGTCGGGCCGGAACTGAAGCTGCATCAGTGCGGCTTGCCGAAGAAGATGGCGCTCGAGCTGTTCAAGCCGTTCATCTATTCGCGGCTCGACGCGAAAGGTCTCTCGACCACCGTCAAGCAGGCGAAGAAGCTCGTCGAAAAAGAGAAGCCCGAAGTTTGGGATATTCTCGACGAAGTCATCCGCGAGCATCCGGTGCTCCTGAACCGCGCGCCGACGCTGCATCGTCTCGGCATCCAGGCATTCGAGCCCGTGCTGATCGAAGGCAAGGCGATCCAGCTGCATCCGCTCGTCTGCGCCGCATTCAACGCCGACTTCGACGGCGACCAGATGGCCGTGCACGTCCCGCTGTCGCTGGAAGCGCAGCTCGAAGCGCGCGTCCTGATGATGTCGACGAACAACATTTTGCATCCCGCGAACGGCTCGCCGATCATCGTGCCGTCGCAGGACATCGTGCTCGGTCTCTACTATCTCTCGCTCGTCCGCGAGGGCGAAGTGGGGCAGGGCATGTCCTTCGCCAATATCGGCGAACTCGAGCACGCGCTTTCTTCGGGCGCGGTGTCGCTGCACGCCAAGATCAAGGGGCGCTTCACGAGCGTCGACGAGAAGGGCAACAACGTATCGAAGATTTACGACACGACGCCGGGCCGAATGCTGCTCGGCGAGGTGCTGCCGAAAGATCACCGCATCTCCTTCGATCTCATCAATCGTCCGATGACGAAGAAGGACATCTCGCACATGATCGATACGGTCTACCGCCACTGCGGGCAGAAAGAGACCGTGATCTTCTGCGACCGCATCATGGCGCTCGGCTTCTACAATGCGTTCAAGGCCGGTATTTCGTTCGGCAAGGACGATATGGTGGTGCCGACGAAGAAGTGGGATCTCGTCGAGCAGACCCGCGCGCTCGCAAAGGAATACGACCAGCAATATAACGACGGCCTCATCACCCAGGGCGAGAAATACAACAAGGTCGTCGACGCCTGGGCGAAGTGCACCGACAAGATCGCCGAAGAGATGATGAAGGAAATCTCGGCGACTCGGAAAGACGCCGGTTCCGGCAAGGAAGCGGCGATGAACTCGATCTACATGATGTCGCACTCCGGTGCGCGCGGCTCGCCCGCGCAGATGAAGCAGCTTGCCGGCATGCGCGGCCTGATGGCGAAGCCATCGGGCGAGATCATCGAGAGCCCGATCATTTCGAACTTCAAAGAGGGCCTCACCGTGCTCGAGTACTTCAACTCGACCCACGGCGCCCGCAAGGGTCTTGCCGACACCGCGCTCAAGACCGCGAACTCCGGTTACCTGACGCGCCGTCTCGTCGACGTCGCGCAGGATTGCATCGTCACGCAAGTCGATTGCGGCACGACCCAGGGCATTCGCATGCGCGCGATCGTGGATGCGGGCCATGTCGTGGCTTCGCTCGGCTCGCGCATTCTCGGCCGTACCGCGGCGGAGGACATCGCGAATCCGACGACGAGCGAGGTTGTCATCAAGGCCGGCACGCTCCTTGAGGAGCCGGAGGTCGAAAAGATCACGCAGGCCGGCGTGCAGGAAGTCCGTATCCGCTCGGCGCTCACTTGCGAGACCGTCAACGGCATCTGCCAGAAGTGCTATGGGCGCGATCTCGCCCGCGGCACGCCCGTCAATATGGGCGAGGCGGTTGGCGTCATCGCGGCGCAGTCGATCGGCGAACCGGGCACCCAGCTCACGATGCGCACCTTCCACATCGGCGGCGCGGCGCAGCTCGCCGAGCAGTCGTATCTCGAGTCGAATTTCGACGGCACGATCAAGATCAAGAACCGCGAAGTCGTGAAGAACTCGGATGGCGAGAACATCGTCATGACCCGCGCGCTCTCGATCCTCGTGCTCGATCCGGACGGGACGGAGCGCGCTTCGCACCGCATCCCGTTCGGCGCACGGCTCAAGGTTGACGACGGCGACAAGATCAAGCGCGGCCAGCGCCTCGCGGAGTGGGATCCGTATTCCCGCCCGATCCTGTCGGAAGCCGACGGCACCGTCGCTTTCAGCGACCTGGTCGAAGGCCAGTCCATGAGCGAGGCGGTCGACGAGTCGACCGGCATCACCAAGCGCACGGTCATCGACTGGCGCGGCGCGGGGAAGGCGGCGGCGGATTTGCGTCCGTCGATCGTCATCCATGGCGCCGAAGGAACGCTCGCGAAACTCGCCAAGCTCCGGAAGGCGCAGCAGGAAGTGCGTTACACGCTTCCGGTCGATGCGATCCTCTCGGTCGAGCCCGGCCAGAAGGTCAAGGCCGGCGACGTGCTTGCGCGTCTTTCCACGGACAGCGCCAAAACGCGCGACATCACCGGCGGTCTGCCGCGGGTGGCGGAGCTGTTCGAAGCGCGCCGTCCGAAGGAATCGGCGATCATCGCTGAAATCTCGGGAACGATCTTGTTCGGCAAGGACTACAAGAACAAGTATCGCATCTCGATCGTCCCGGGCGATACGAGCCTGGAGCCGGTCGAGTATCTCATCCCGAAGAACCGTCATGTCTATGTGCAGGACGGCGACGTGATCGAGAAGGGCGACTACATCGTGGACGGCAACCCGGCGCCGCACGACATCCTGGCGATCAAGGGCATCGAGGAGCTCGCGGGCTATCTCGTGAACGAGATCCAGGATGTCTACCGGCTACAGGGCGTCGGCATCAACGACAAGCACATCGAGGTGATCGTTCGCCAGATGCTGCAGAAGGTCGAGATCGACGATCCGGGCGAGACCGAACTCATCAAGGCGGAGCAACTCGACAAGATCGAGTTCGACCAGATCAACGCCAAGGCGAAGGAAGCAGGCAAGAAGCCGGCGACCGCGCATGCGGTGCTCTTGGGCATTACGAAGGCGTCTCTGCAGACGCGTTCGTTTATTTCGGCTGCATCCTTCCAGGAGACCACCCGCGTCCTCACGGAAGCGGCGGTCAACGGCAAGATCGACACGCTCGACGGCCTCAAGGAAAACGTCATTGTCGGCCGCCTGATCCCGGCCGGTACCGGCGCCATGATGTCGAAGCTGAAGTCGGTCGCGACCCATCGCGACGAACTGATCCTCGCGGAGCGCAAGAAGGAGGAGGCGGCTGCGGCCGTCAAACCAGAGGCGCTGATCGAGGGTCCGGCGCAGACGCCCGCCGAATAAGCCTGAGGCGCAAACCAATAAAAAGGGCCACCCGAGGGGTGGCCCTTTTGCGTATGCGTCCCTCCCTGCGGGGGCGAACGCATTATTCGGGCGTTTCAGCCCGATTTTCCGCCGGAAGAATCGCTGAAACAGCCTCCAGTGGTATTGTTCTGGCGAAAGACGCTTCCTATTTACTGTCTGGCCGCGGTTCGGCCACACGATCTCGCCGGAAAGGCCCGCAGAGTCGCGTTTTTCGCCCTTTCGGGGTTGACGGCGAGCTACCCTCGAGTCTAAAACCGCGCGCTATTAAGACAGGCGGTCGGTACCGCCGTTCGGTTGCGTCTCGCGATCGACCAAGGGTGCCGAAACGCTGTCTCTGACAACCAAAGTCAGGTGTCTTCGGGACCACGCCCCAACCGGTCGTGGTCTTTTGTCACGGAAAGAGCGCCCTTCCGCGGGTTGCGGATGGCGCGCTCTCGTTTGCGTTTCCGCTACCGCGGGGACGAAGGGATTTGAGGAAGAGAACGAAGCCAATGCCGACGATCAATCAGCTGATCCGCAAGCCGCGCGTCGCTCCACGCTATCGGAACAAGGTTCCGGCGCTGAAGGCGTCTCCGCAGAAGCGTGGCGTTTGCACGCGCGTCTATACGACGACGCCGAAGAAGCCGAACTCCGCGCTGCGCAAGGTCGCGAAGGTCCGCCTGACCAACGGCTTCGAAGTGATCGGTTACATCCCCGGCGAAGGCCATAACCTGCAGGAACATTCCGTCGTCATGATCCGCGGCGGCCGCGTGAAAGACCTTCCGGGCGTCCGCTACCACATTCTCCGCGGCGTGCTCGACACCCAAGGCGTCAAAAACCGCAAGCAGCGCCGTTCGCATTACGGCGCCAAGCGTCCGAAGTGACGAGGAGATAGAGCACCATGTCCCGCCGTCACCGTGCAGAGCGCCGCGAAACGCTTCCCGATCCGAAATTCGGAAACGTCAAGATCACGCGCTTCATGAATTCCATCATGCGCCAGGGCAAGAAGTCGGTCGCCGAATCGATCGTCTATGGCGCGCTCGACAAGATCGAGTCGAAGATCAAACAGAATCCGCTGCAGGCCTTCGAGCAGGCGCTCGACAACGTCTCGCCGTCGATCGAAGTCCGCTCGCGCCGCGTCGGCGGCGCCACCTATCAGGTGCCGGTCGAAGTCCGCCCGGAGCGCCGGCAGACGCTCGCGATCCGCTGGATCATCGAGGCCGCGCGCGAACGCAACGAAAAAACAATGGTCGACAAACTCTCGTCCGAGCTTCTCGACGCGTCGAATAACAGGGGCAACGCCGTCAAGAAACGCGAAGACACTCACCGCATGGCGGAGGCGAACCGCGCCTTCTCGCACTATCGCTGGTGAGAACGGCTCTGGAGAACGACTATGCCCCGCGCACATAAAATCGAGGACTACCGCAATTTCGGCATCATGGCGCACATCGATGCCGGCAAGACGACGACGACCGAGCGGATCCTCTATTACACCGGCAAGAGCCACAAGATCGGCGAAGTGCACGATGGCGCTGCGACCATGGATTTCATGGAGCAGGAGCAGGAGCGGGGCATCACGATCACGTCGGCCGCGACGACCGCGTTCTGGAAAGAAAAGCGCCTCAACATCATCGACACGCCGGGTCACGTCGACTTCACCATCGAAGTGGAGCGCTCGCTCCGCGTGCTCGACGGCGCGGTATGCGTTCTCGATTCCAACCAGGGCGTCGAGCCGCAAACGGAAACCGTTTGGCGTCAGGGCGACAAGTACAAAGTTCCGCGCATTGTCTTTGCGAACAAGATGGACAAGACGGGCGCCGACTTCTTCAAGTGCCTTTCCGACATCGTCGACCGCCTCGGCGCGAAGCCGGTGGCGATCCAGCTTCCGATCGGCGCCGAGAACAATTTCAAGGGGCTCATCGATCTCGTTCGCATGAAGGGCGTCGTCTGGGAAGACGAAGCGCTCGGCGCGAAATATAACGACATCGACATTCCGGCCGATCTCGCCGACCAGGCCAAGGAATACCGCGAGAAGCTCGTTGAAGCCGCGGTCGAGCTGGACGACACGGCATTAGCCGCGTTCCTCGACGGCAAGGAACCGGACGAGGCGACGCTCAAGAGACTTATTCGTAAAGCCGTGCTCACGGGCGCGTTTTATCCGGTGCTCTGCGGCTCCGCCTTCAAGAACAAGGGCGTGCAGCCGCTGCTCGACGCCGTCGTCGATTATCTGCCGTCGCCGGTCGACGTGCCCGCGATCAAGGGCCTCGACGACAAGGGCAACGAAGTCATTCGCAAGGCCGACGACAAGGAGCCGATGTCGCTCCTCGCGTTCAAGATCATGGACGATCCGTTCGTCGGCACCATCACCTTCTGTCGCATTTATTCGGGTGTGCTGACGACCGGCATGGCCGTCATCAACACGACGCGCGAAAAGAAAGAGCGCATCGGCCGCATGCTCTTGATGCATGCGAACAATCGCGAAGACATCAAGGAAGCCTATGCCGGCGACATCGTCGCGCTCGCGGGCCTCAAGGAAGTCCGTACCGGCGATACGCTGTCCGATCCCGCGAAGGCGGTATTGCTCGAAAAGATGGAATTCCCGGAGCCGGTCATCGAAATCGCGATCGAGCCGAAGTCGAAGGCCGACCAGGAAAAGCTTGGCGTCGCGCTCGCGAAGTTGGCTGCCGAGGATCCTTCGTTCCGCGTCTCGACCGATCAGGAGTCGGGTCAGACCATCCTGAAGGGGATGGGCGAGCTGCATCTCGACATCAAGGTCGACATCCTGAAGCGCACCTACAAGGTCGAAGCGAATATCGGCGCGCCGCAAGTCGCGTATCGCGAAAAGATCACGCAGCGCGTCGAGCACGACTACACCCACAAGAAGCAGTCGGGCGGCTCCGGCCAGTTCGCGGCGCTCACGATCGTCGCCGAGCCGCTGCAAGCGGGCGGCGGCTTCGAGTTCGACAACCAGATCGTTGGCGGTGCGATTCCGAAGGAATACATCCCGGGCGTCGAGAAGGGTCTCGAGAGCGTGCTCGGTGCGGGCGTGCTCGCGGGCTTCCCCGTGGTCGATCTCAAGGTGTCCTTGATCGACGGCAAGTACCACGATGTCGACTCGTCGGCGCTCGCGTTCGAAATTGCGGCGCGTGCCTGCCTGCGCGAAGCGCTCACGAAGGGCCGTTCGGTTCTGCTCGAGCCGATCATGAAGGTCGAATGCGTGACGCCGGAGGATTACACCGGCGGCGTCATCGGCGATCTCTCGTCACGCCGCGGCCAGATTCAGGGCCAGGATATGCGCGGCAACGCGAACGTCATCACCGCGATGGTGCCGCTCGCCAACATGTTCGGTTACGTCAACAACCTGCGCTCGATGAGCCAGGGCCGCGCGACGTTCACGATGCAGTTCGACCACTACGCACAAGTTCCCCCCAACATCGCAGAGGAAGTGCAGGCGAAGTACGCCTGATCTTTTTTGCAGCAGAATTAAACGGAGAGTGTCATGGCGAAGGAAAAATTCGAGCGCAAGAAGCCGCATTGCAATGTTGGGACGATCGGGCATGTCGACCACGGCAAGACGAGCTTGACGGCTGCGATCACGAAGGTTCTGGCGGAGACGGGCGGTGCGACGTTCACGGCCTATGACCAGATCGACAAGGCGCCGGAAGAGAAGGCACGCGGGATTACGATTTCGACGGCGCATGTCGAGTACGAGACCGCGAAGCGGCACTACGCCCATGTCGACTGCCCGGGGCATGCCGACTACGTGAAGAACATGATCACGGGCGCGGCGCAGATGGACGGCGCGATCCTCGTCGTGAGCGCCGCCGACGGCCCGATGCCGCAGACGCGCGAGCATATCTTGCTTGCCCGTCAGGTCGGCGTGCCGGCGATCGTGGTGTTTTTGAACAAATGCGACATGGTCGACGATCCGGAGTTGTTGGACCTCGTCGAGCTGGAAGTGCGCGAGCTTCTGTCGAAATACAACTTCCCGGGCGACAAGATCCCGATCATCCGCGGCTCGGCCTTGATGGCTTTGGAGAACCAGAAGCCGGAACTCGGGCATGACGCGGTGCTCAAATTGATGGCGGCGGTGGACGAGAACATCCCGCAGCCGGATCGTCCGATCGACAAGCCGTTCCTGATGCCGGTGGAGGACGTGTTCTCGATCTCCGGCCGCGGCACGGTCGCCACGGGCCGCGTCGAGCGCGGCATCATCAAGGTGGGCGACGAAGTCGAGATCGTCGGCATCAAGGACACGCAGAAGACCACGGTCACGGGCGTCGAGATGTTTAGGAAGCTCCTCGATCAGGGGCAGGCGGGGGATAATGTCGGCATTCTTCTGCGCGGTACCAAGCGCGAGGAGATCGAGCGCGGCCAGGTGCTGGCCAAGCCCGGTTCGGTCAAGCCGCACACCAAGTTCACGGCGGAAGCCTACATCCTCACCAAGGAAGAGGGCGGCCGTCACACGCCGTTCTTCACGAACTACCGCCCGCAGTTCTACTTCCGCACCACGGACGTGACCGGCGTCTGCACGCTGCCTTCCGGCACCGAGATGGTGATGCCGGGGGACAACGTGTCGATGGAAGTGCAGCTGATCGTTCCGATCGCGATGGAGGAGAAGCTCCGCTTCGCGATCCGCGAGGGCGGCCGCACCGTCGGCGCGGGCGTCGTGGCCAAGGTGATCGAGTA
>Ga0070682_100000895_pt1 | contig 17428 bp, 10 predicted proteins | sample KBSC63LmetaG_FD_64668 | JGI IMG/M metagenome (GOLD analysis project Ga0070682, IMG submission 64668) | Corn rhizosphere microbial communities from Kellogg Biological Station, Michigan, USA - KBS C6-3L metaG | ecosystem: Host-associated > Plants > Roots > Rhizosphere | place: USA: Michigan... | reverse complement strand
TCGGTCCCCGTGACGCCGAGGGCGGTCGATTGGCTCGTGCGGCCATGGCGCGAAGCGCTCGGCTTCGCCGCGCGCGCGGGGCGGATCCTGTGCGCCATGCTCGCGCTCACGCTCGCGGTGCTGCCGGCGATGGTGCTCTACTTCGGCGCTGACGGCTGGTGGTGGGACAACACGGTCTCGGTTCTCTTGCTCACGCCGGCGGGCATCGTGACGTTCGACGCCGTCGCGGAAGCGTTCGGGCGAGCGCGCCGCAGGCCGGTGACGGGCATGGCGCGCGTCGTCGTGCTGATGGCGGGGCTCGTGGCCGGGAACTTCGCCGGCTACCTGGTCACGCTCGTGACGTTTCCGATGGCGGGGCGCACCACCGCCATTTTGCTCGCGGATTTCCGGCGCAACATGAGCATCTTCGTGCCCGTCTTGTCGGTGCTGGTCGTCGTCGTCGCGTCGTCCTGGCATCGCGCCGAGGCGTACCGGCTCGAGACGGCGGCCGCGCGCGCGAGCTTCAAGGTGCTCGAGCAGCAGATGCAGCCCCATTTCCTGTTCAACGCGCTGAACGCGCTGAAGGAGCTGATCCCGGACGATCCGGCCGTCGCCCGCGATTTCACGCAGCGGCTCGCCGAGCTCTACCGGCTGATTCTCAAGGTCTCGACGCAGGCGACCACGCCGCTCGCCGACGAGCTTGCCATCGTCGAGCACTACCTCGAGGTCGAGCGGATTCGTTACGGCGCGCGTTTGCGCTACGGCATCGAGGCGCCGGACGAGCTCCGTACCCTGCACGTGCCCTCGCTGATGCTGCAAACGCTGGCCGAGAACGCCGTGAAGCACGGCATCGCGCGGGCCCGGCAAGGTGGCGACGTGTGGGTTCGTGGCCGGAGGCACGCGGACGGCGGGCTCGAGCTCGAGGTCGTGAACACGGGCGCGCCGTACGTCGTCGGCGCCCCGAGCGACCCGCGCACGGGCGAGCGCACCGGGCTCGAGAACACGCGGGCGCGCCTCGCGCTGATGTACGGCGACAAGGCGGCGTTTTCGATCGCTTCGGACGCCGACGGCGCGACGCGGGTGCGCTGCGTCGTCACGGGTGAAAGGGTTTCCTGACGTGACCCGCGAGGACGGGCTCCGCATCCTGATCGTCGACGACGAGCCGCTCGGGCGGCGCAGTGTCGCGCGCGAGGTTATCGCGCTCTTCCCCGACGCGCGCGTGATGGAGGCCCGCGACGGGTTCGAGGCGCTCGAGCTCGTGCGCGACTTCGTGCCCGATCTCCTGTTTCTCGACGTCGACATGCCCGAGCTATCCGGGCTCGACGTGCTTCGCCAGCTCGCCGAGCCGCGTCCGAAGGTCGTGTTCGTGACGGCGTTCGAGCACTTCGCGCTCGGCGCGTTCGAGGCGAACGCCTGCGATTTCATCGTGAAGCCGTTCAGCTCGGAGCGCTTCGCCCGCGCGGCGACGCGCGCCCGTGACGAGCTCGACGCCGATGCTCGCCTGCGCTCGCTCGAGCAGTCCCTGCGAAGCTCCGGGCGGTACCTGACGCGCCTCGCCCTGCGGCTCGGGACCCGCGTCGACGTCGTGGCGCTCGCCGACGTGGGCTGCCTGCTCAGCAAGGGCCACTACACGTACCTCTACGCGGCGGGGCGCGAGTACCTGAGCGAGCTCACGCTCGTGCATCTCGAGGAGCGCCTCGATCCGGCGCTGTTCGGCCGAGTCCATCGCAATGCGCTCGTCAACTTCACGCGCGTCACTCGGCTCGACGACGGCGAGACGCTCGTTGCGGAGCTCGACGACGGCATGCGCGTCCCGGTTTCGCGCCGCCACCGCCGCGACGTGCTCGAGCGCTATCGGTCGCCGTAGGCCGTTCAGGGGAACACGGCGCAGTCGGCCGTGACGTGTCCGACGAAGCCGAAATCGTCGAGCGTCACGTCCACCGCGTACGCCTTCGAGCTCGCCGTCCACGGAAACCGGAACTCGACCGCGAGGAGCTGCTCCGGGCCGCGCGTCGCATCCCAGGCGCTCGGCTTGCCGCCGCTCACGTCGCTCCACTTGAGGACGGTGGGTGCCGTCGCGAGGCGGACGCTGGCGGACGGTGACACGCAGTTGGCGAACGGGTCGGCGCTCGAGGAAGCACAAGCGCCTTTGCGACGCGCGGGCTCGACGCGCCATGGATAGGTGTCGTTCGTCGGAAACAGCACGTCGACACGCGGTGGCGCTCCGACGAGGCGCCCGCGGAGGACGAACCGCACGCCCTGAAAGCGGCTCAGGTTCATGCAGTCGTCGAACCAGAGCGAGAAGCCCGCGCCGGGTCCCGTGACTTTGCCGGTGACGTGTAACGTTTCCTCGCCGGGCGCACGGACGAGGCTCGAGCCAAAGACGCGGACGCCGGCGTGAAAGTCGTCGCCGTCGCCCCACGAGACATCCGCGCGCGTGGGAAAGCTCGTGAGGAGGCTGCAGACCGATTCGACCCCGCGGCACTTGAACGGGCCTTCGCCGGTGTCGATTCCGGCGTCGGTGACCGCGGGGCGCCGTTTGGGTCGACTGGTCGCGCCGGCACCGCCCGCGCTCGCGAAGGCAGCGCCTGCGTAACCCCCCGCGCCGGCGTGGCTCCCGTGGGACCGCGTGCAACCCGAAAGCGCCAGCGCCCAGGAGAGAACCAGCGTCCGAGCGCGAGTCGAGCGACGCATTCGGCCGACTCTACTACCGCGCCCGTGGTCGGGGCGCGCCGTCTGGACGCCGATCGCAGGCGCGAGGACGTTCACGCGGGAGGTCCGCCGCGTTATAGGAGCCGTTCGAGCGGGTCATGTCCTGGCGCAAGCGCAGCAGTCCTCGCTCCGAGGAGAATCTCCTCGGTGAAATGGCCGGCGAGTACAAGATCCTGCGCAAGATCGGGAGCGGCGGCTTCGGCACCGTGTACGAGGCGGAGCACCCACTCTTGAGGCGCAAGGCGGCGGTCAAGGTGCTTCACGCGGACCGGGGCGTCGATTCCCCCGCTGTTCTCCGATTCTTCGCGGAAGCGCAAGCGGCCAGCCAAATCCGCCACCGGCACGTCGTGGACATCTTCTCGTTCGGCAAGCTGCCGAACGGCCAGCACTTCTACGTGATGGACCTGCTCGAGGGCGCGCCGCTCGATCAGTACCTGAAAGTGCTGACGCGGCTCGACCCCGCCGTGGTGGTCTCGGTCTTGCGACCGATCGCGGAGGCGCTCGATGCGTTGCACTCGCACGGCATCGTGCATCGCGACGTGAAGCCGCCGAACATCTATCTCGCCTGGGAGTCGAACGACGAGGTCGTTCCGAAGCTCCTCGACTTCGGTCTCGTGAAGATGCTCTCCGACGCGCCGCTGCACACGGCGAGCGGCGTTCCGATGGGCACGCCGTACTACATGTCGCCCGAGCAGTGCCGCGGCGAGAAAGTCGACGCCCGCTCCGACGTCTACGCGTTCGGCGTCATCTGCTACGAGCTCTTGACCGGGGTCACGCCGTTCGGAGGGGACACGCCGGCCGCTGTCCTCGTGGCGCACCTCGTGAAGGAGGCGCCGCGCATCTCCGTGGAGTTTCCCGACCTGCCCGCAGCGCTCGACGAGCCGATCCTGCACATGCTGGCGAAAGATCCGGCAGCGCGGCCGCGCTCGGTGGGTGCGGCGCTCGTGGAGCTCGAGCAAGCGCTCCGCGCGGCGGGGATCGAGCCGGCACGGGGACCGCTCCATCTCGAGCGCGTGAGTCTGCCGCCTCCGCCCGAGCCGCCGGTATCCCACTCGCTCTCGGATTTCGGCACCGGCTCGCCTTCGGTGATGCGGACGTCGGACCCAGGGTCCTGGCTCTGGCTGGCCGGCGCCGTGTTGGTGGTCGTCGCCGGCGCGAGCCTCTATTCGCTCTCGGGCGATCGCGCGAACGGGAGCACGCCCGCTGCGAGCAGCGCGCCTTCCGCCCCCGTGTCCGCCGCGCCGCCACCCGCTACGGCGCCCGAGGCCGCGGTTCCCGTGCCCCTTGCCACGGGCCGAGGCGCGCCTCCCGCGGTGTCGCTCGCCGCGAGCGCGAGTGCCCAACCGTCGAGCTCGGCCCCGACGGCAGCGCGGGCACCGGCAACCACGGCGCCGCGCGCGCGTCCGGGCACCGCCAAGCCCGTCGTACCGACCGATCTGGAGAATCCGTTTTGAGCCGTCGCGCGTGGGCGGGCCTGCTCGTGCTCGCGCTCGGCGGGTGCCGGGCATTCCCGGAGATCACGAGCGGCGAATGCGGCAATCGCGTCGTCGAAGCCGGCGAGGATTGCGACTTCTTCGCTCAAAGCGGCAACGACTGCCGCCCGCCTGAGGCGGTCGGCGCCTGCCACTTCGACTGCAGCCCGAATGCGATGGGCGTGCGGCGCGCCTGCCCCGCGGGCTTCGGCTGCGAAGAGAACGACGTTTGCCGCCGCTCCGTGAACGCGTTCGAGCCCGTCTCGAATCCCGTGCCGGGCGGCTACCGCTCGCTCGAGGTCGGTGACTTCGACGGCGACGGTCGCGCGGACGTCGTCGCTCTCGACATGCGTGGTGGGAAGAGCGGCCTCACGCGGCTCGATATCCACTACTACGACCAGCAGGGGCAACCCTCGGCTACCTTCAACTTCGCGGAGTCGATAGCCGGGCCGGCCATCTTCACCCAGGAGAGCGCGGGCTCGCGCGAGGGCATCGTGGTCGCTCGCGACGGGTTCGGGGTCATGCTCGGGGAGCGGGATCGCACGCTCAGCCCCGACGTGCGTCCGACCTATTTCTTGCCGCTCAGCCGGATGGCGGTCGTCCCCGTCTCCGACCGCAACATCGAGCACACGACTCCGCTCGTCGTTCTGGCCGACAACGACGCCGGCGTCGACCTGTCGGTTCCCGGCGTCGGGGCCGCGCTCCTCACGAAGATGGCCTCTTATCCCCACACGCTCGCGGACCTCGAGCCGCTCGTGAAGGGCCCGTTGTTCGTCGGCGACGAGCATCCCTGCGACGACCTCGTGCTCGCCGCGGTCGGTGCCGGCGAAGTATCGGTATTTCAGTTTTGTGAGCGCGCGTCGGGCTCGAGCGTCCTCCGCTACCGAGACGGCGCGCTCGTGCTCACGCTCGAGCTCCCCGGCGGGGCGGTGCTCAATGCCGGTCCTCAAATCGCCGACATCGACGGCGACGGTCACGCCGATTTGCTCGTCTCGTCCGACGGTGCGCTGTTCGTCGCGTTCGGCGACGGAGCGTCGCTTTCACCGCTGACCCCGTTCGAGCTCAAAGCGTTCGATTTCATCAGCGGCGCGACCGAGCCCGTGCCGCCGTCGGAGCTCCCGCGCCCGCTCGCTGCCGGCGACTTCACGGGCGACGGCCGAGCGGATCTCGTGGACCCGCGTGGGCTCTGGGTGTCGATGACGGTCCCCGGAGTCTCGGGCAACGTCTTTCGCAAGGTGCACGAGAACGAGGGAGTGCCCTGGACCGAAGCGAAGATCGCCGACGTTACGGCGGACGGAAAGCCTGACGTGATCGCGTCCTCGACCGGACAGACCGCGCTCGCCGTGTTCACGGGCACCGGCACCGAGCGCCCGAACGCGCTCGTGGTTTCGACGACCCATCCCGCGGAGCAGCTCACGCTCGGTGACTTCGACAGCGATCAGGCACAAGACGTGGCGTTCATCGAACGCGGGGCGGGACCCGCGGGTGAGGACGAGTTCCTCATCGCGTTCGGGGGGAGCTTCGAGAGCCTCTCCGAGCCCGTCCAGGGTGGCCACGCCGGTGGGGTCTGGGATCTCACCGTGCTGCCCGACAGCGCCGACGATCTCCGCTCCGACCTTGCGATCATTCACGCGCTCGCGGACGAGGAGGGTACGACCGGCAGCGCCATGTCGATCGTCCAGAGCAGCACGCATCGAAACTTCTTGTCCCCCGTGCAGCTCGAGTACGTGAACGACGAAGGCAACGTCCAGGGCGCCGTGGCCGTGGCCGTGACCGCCGGGCGCTTCCGCGATCCCGCCGGCGTCGACGCCCTCGCGCTCGCCTACCACGACGAGGTGCACGATGACGTCGTCAGCTGGTACCCGGAGCTCTGGTTCTTGCCCGACCTGAGCTCGCGCGCGAGCACGGTCGTGCCTCTCGGATGGGGCCTCGATCCGCGGCTCGTCCCCGCCGTGCTCGACAAAGGGGGCGACGATTCCGGCACGGTGCTCGCGCGCCTCGCTGCGGGCGACGTGACGGGCGACGGTATCGACGAGATCGCCATCGCCGCGCCGATCGAAGCTCACCGCCGCTGCTTGATCGTGCTCGCCGAGGTCAGTGGGGCCGCACCCCGGCTCGAAGCCCTGCCGTCGGTCGTGCTCGACGAGCCCTGCGCCGTGGCTCCGAGCCTTCGTGTCGCGGATCTCGACGCGGACGGCGCCGCGGATCTCGTGCTCGCGATGGGCGGGCTCGATGTCGACGGTCGCCTCGTCGCCCTTTGGAACGACGGGCATGGCGGCTTCGACGCGAATGAAGCGACGACGGTCGCGGCGTCCGAAATGGGCGTGCGCGCGTTCACCGTTTACCAGGACGACGCGAGCGGCACGCCGCGAATCGCCTACGTCAGCGAGCACTCCGCGCACGTGGTCGAATCGCGCGGTCGCGAGCGCGCCTTCGCGCCGGTGGCAGAGGTGCCGAATCTGATCGCCGCGACCGGGATCGCGGCGGGAGATCTCACGGGCGACGGCCTCGTCGACCTGGCCGTCGCCGACGCGGGTTGGATACAGCTCTTCCAGGCGGGAGTCGTCAAGTGATGAGGGCCCGCGCGCTCGGCGCTTCGCTCCTGGTCGCGCTGTTCGCATCCGGCGCTCGCGCCGAATCGAGCGATCTAGGCGCGGCAAAGGCGTCGTTCAACGCGGGCGCGATCGCCTACGCCGCCGGCGACTATCAAGCAGCAATCCAGGCGCTCGATGCCGCCTACGAGCTCACCCCGCTGCCGGCGATTGCGTTCTCGCTCGCGCAAGCCGAGCGCCGCCAATACTTCGTGTCGCACGAGGCCGCGCACCTCGAGCGCGCCTGCGAGCTCTACCGCCGCTACCTCGCCGAGGTGACCGTCGGCGGAAGGCGAGCGGACGCCACCGACGCGCTCGCCCAGCTCGAGCCGCTCGCCAGAAGCCTCGGCGCGCCTTCCGCGGCACCGAACGCCGCTCCCGTCGAGGCTCAGAAGACACGCCTCATGGTGAGCTCTCCCACGGCGAGCGCGCTCGTTTCGCTCGACGACGCCCGCGACGTCCCCGCGCCCTTGATCGCGGAGGTCGCGCCGGGCGCGCACCAGGTTCGCGTCCACGCCGACGGCTTCGTCGCGAGCGAGCGCTCGGTGGTCGCGGTCTCGGGCGCGCTCGTCCCGCTCGAGGTCGCGCTCGACGAGGTTCCCGCGAAGGTGCTGCTCGACGCGCCGAAAGGCGCCGACTTCTACGTCGACGGCCGCCTGCAGGGCAAAGTCGGCAAGCACACCGAATTCACGCTACCGAGCGGCCGTCACAGCTTCACGTTCGCCATGAACGGCCGCCAGGTGACGACGCTCGGTGTCGCGCTCACTCGCGGCGAAACGCGCACGCTCCACCCGACCTTCAGGCCGACCGCGCAACGCACGATGTCGTACGTGCTGTTCGGCGTGGGCGGCGCGGCGCTCGCGACCGGCGTCACGTTCGGCGCGCTCGCGCTCGGCCAGGAGAGCAAAGCGAACGATCTCCTCGCCGAGCGCGAGGTCACGAACATCAGCCCGAGCGAGCGCGACGACTACGAGGAAGCCGTTCGGCGCCGCGACCAGTTCCGCGTCGTTGCCGCGGTAGGCCTCACGACGTCGGTCATCTCGCTCGTCACGGCGCTCGCGCTGCACCAATTCGACGAGCCGAGCGTGCGCGAAGAGCTCCCGAAACGCGAGCGCCAGAGCCGTCGGACCGCGCCACGCTTCGCCCTGGTCGCGCCGAGCGCCGGCGAAGGACTCGCGCTCGCCGCGAGCTTCTGAGCTCAGCGCGGCACACAGCGCCCGGGGCCGAAGTCTTGCCCGGTGCCGGAAGCGCCTCCGGCTGCGCTCGTGCCGTCCCGAGCCGCCCGAGCCGCCCGAGCCGCCCGAGCCGCCCGAGCCGCCCGCGTGTTGCGGATGTGTTACGCGTACATTCCGCAAGCGGCGTACGATCGGCGCCGTGGTTAATCGCCACGGGTGGAGGGTGGGCGCGTCTGTGAGGGGATGTAGGTATCGGCACCCGACCCCTCACGGAGCCCTTGTCATGTGCCCCTTACCGCATAAAGACTAAAGGCTAGGGTCGGCGATTCACGTTGAATCGGGCCCGCCCGAGGGAAACCATGCAGGCGGTAGCGGAGCCACTGGCAGTGGATGGGACCAGGAGTCGCGTGCTCGTGGTGGACGACGAGCCGCAGATCCTCACGGCACTCGAGGACGTGCTCGGCGACGAGTACGACGTCCTCACGGCGAGCTCGCCAGTGCTCGCCTTGCGCCTCTTGGAGACCGACAAGAATATCGCCGTCGTCATCTCCGACCAGCGCATGCCGGGCATGACCGGGGACGAGCTCTTGGCCCTGCTCGCTGATCTGTCGGACGCCACTCGCGTGATGGTGACCGGGTACTCCGAGATCAGCGCGGTGATTCGGGCGGTCAACAGCGGGCGAATCTTCGCGTACGTGACCAAACCTTGGCAAACGTCCGACTTGCAGATGACGGTGAAGAAGTCGGTCGAGCATTTCGACCTGATGCGCCGCTTGTCGCGCGAACGCCAGCTCCTCGACGATTTGATGAGCAACCTGCCCGACGCGATCTATTTCAAGGATCGCGAGCTCAGGTTCGAGCGCATCAATCAAGCGCTTGCGGCGCGCATCGACCTCGGCGAACCGGCGCACGCGATCGGCAAGCGGCTCGGCGAGCTCGGCGTCGCGGCCGAGCTGGCGGAGGCAGTCGAGCGCGAGGAGGCGAAAGTGGTCGCCGAAGCGCGCGCGTCCGTCAACGTGCTCAGCATGGCGGAAAGCCGCGAGGGGCGCCGCTTCTATTCGACGACGATCGTGCCCGTGACCGCCGCCGGGACCGGCGTTCAGGGTCTCGTGGGCGTTTCCCGCGACGTGACGGAGCGCGAGGAGACCGGGCGCGCGCTCCAGCGCTTGACTCACGTCCGGACGATGCTCGGTGCCGCGAATGCCGCCATCGTACGCGTCAAGGATCGCGACGACCTGATCCGCGAGTCGTGCCGCATCGCCGTCGACGACGGCGGTCTCTTGGGGAGCTCGATCCTGCTTCTGGATCGCGAGCGCGGCATGGTCACGAGCGTCGCCGCGCACGGTCGGAACGGCATCGTCTCCAAGTTCGTCGACGCTTGGACGGGCTTCGGAGCCGACGACGAGTGGAACCGGGCGACGATCGTGAAGAACCACGAGCCGGTCGTGCTGAATCGCCTGCGCGCGAGCGACACGCGGCCCTGGGCAGCGGACGTCGTCGCCAAAGGCGGGCAAAGCGCCGCGCTGTTCCCGCTCGTGAGCGACGGTCGCTTGGCGGGGCTCTTCGTGCTCGTCTCCGCGCAGCCCCATTTCTTCGACGCGGAGGAGGTGCGCCTGCTTTCGGAGCTGGCGGACAACATCGCGTTCGCTCTCGATCACGTCGAGAAGCGTGCGCTGCTCGATTTCCTCGCCTACTACGACGAGCTCACGAATCTTCCGAAGCGCGAGCTCCTGCTCGACCGCCTGCATCAGCTGATTGCCGCCCGCGCCGCGCGCGGCGGGGAGCTCGCCTTGCTGCTGCTCGACGTGAGCCGCTTCCGTCACGTGAACGAGACGCTCGGGCGTCTCGGCGGCGACGAGCTTTTGGTGCAGCTCAGCAAGCGCCTTTCGACGATCGTCGCCGAGGGCGACACGCTCGCGCGCGTCGACGGCAACGCGTTCGCCATCCTACTCACGGCGCCCGGAGACGAGGCGAGCCTTTCGACCTTCATCGAGAAGACGCTCCTGGGCACGCTCGCGGAGCCGCTCACGATTCGCGGGACCGAGCTACGCGTGACGGTCCGGATCGGCGTCGCGGTGTTTCCGGGCCATGCCGCGGGCGCCGAGGAGCTCGTACGCAACGCCGAGGCCGCTCTCGCGAGTGCGCGCACCGTCGGCAAGCACTACGTCCTCTATGCGCCCAGCATGAACGCGCGCTCGGGCGACAAGCTGACGCTCGAGATGCGCCTCCGGCGTGCGCTCGACGAGCAACAGTTCCTGCTACACTTTCAGCCGAAAGTAGACCTCCGGAACGGCGGCGTCGTCGGGCTCGAGGCGTTGATTCGCTGGCAAGATCCGGAGCGCGGGCTCGTTCCGCCGGCCCAGTTCATCCCGGTGCTGGAGGAGACGGGCCTGATCCTCGAGGTGGGTAATTGGGTGCTCGACGCGGCCGCCGCCCAGTACGTCGCCTGGCTCGAGCGTGGGATCGCCGCGCCGCGCATCGCCGTCAACGTCTCCGCGATCCAGCTCGCGCAAGCGGACTTCGCAGAGCTCTTCGAGCGGGTGTTCGAGCGCCATCCGCGCGCGCGCGGCGGCCTCGATCTGGAGCTCACGGAGAGCGTCTTGATGGACGATCTCGCAGGGAACATCGAGAAGCTCCGCGCGGTCAAGAAGGCGGGCGTGCACGTCGCCATCGACGACTTCGGTACCGGCTATTCGTCGCTCGGCTACCTGAGTCGCTTGCCGCTCGATGCGTTGAAGATCGATCGTTCGTTCGTCGTGCGCATGACGGAGGATCCGCAAGAGATGACGATTGTTACGACGATTATTTCGCTCGCCCACTCGCTCGACCTCGACGTCGTGGCGGAAGGCGTGGAAACAGGCGACCAAGCGCGGCTGCTCAGGCTCGTCCGGTGCGACCAGATTCAGGGCTACCTCGTCGGCAGGCCGCAGCCGGCGAGCGAGGTGGTGACTCAATTTCGCACGAGCAAGGCGACGTGGCCGCCTCCCGCCGCATGAGTCGCAGCGTCGCTCGATTCAGCTCGAACCTGGGGCGCCTGCTCGCGCTGCTGCTCGTGCTGTGCGCGTCCCGCACGGTGCGAGCGGCTGACGAGAACGACGGCCCGTTCTCGCTGCCCGTCGACGTGCACGCCTTCGTGAGCCAGGGCTACATGATCACGACGGAGAGCAACTACATCGCCCACTCGCGTCGCGGCACGTTCGAGTTCACCGAGGTAGGCATCAACTTCACGAAGAACATCACCGACGATCTGCGCGTCGGGATGCAGCTTTTTTCGCGCGACCTCGGCACCATCGGCAACTACAAGCCGCAGTTCGACTGGTTCTACCTCGACTACCATTTCCGAGATTGGCTCGGCCTGCGCGCCGGGCGAACCAAGCTCCCGTTCGGCCTCTACAACGAGCACAGCGACATCGACCAGGCGCGCGTGCCGATCTTGTTGCCGCAGTCGCTCTACCCGATTCAAAATCGAGATTTTCTGCTCGCGCAGACGGGGTTCGAGCTCTACGGCTACGTGCCGCTCGGCCCGGTCGGGGCCTTCGACTACCGCCTGTACGGCGGCACGATCTTCGTCGACTCGACCTCGCTCGCGTCGCCTGGCGCCACGGTGACGAACATCGACGTTCCCTACGTCGCGGGCGGGCGGGCGATGTGGCTCACGCCCCTCGACGGGCTCAGGGCGGGTGCCAGCGTGCAGGCGCTGCGTCTCGACCTCGACTACTCGTTGAGCCCGGCGATCGTTTCGTACCTCCAGGCCAAGGGCCAGGTGCCGGCGGACTTCGGCGGAACGTTTCGGTACAAGCTTCCCGTCTTCCTGTGGGTTGCGTCGCTCGAGTACGCGGCGCACGACGTGCTGCTCGCCGCCGAGTACAGCCGCTGGCGCAGCGACTACGAAACCAGGCCCCAGATCGTGCCCGACGGCGACCTCACGTCGACGCGCTGGTACGTCATGGGGTCCTACCGCGCGAGCCCTTGGTTCAGCCCGGGCCTCTACTACTCGGTTTGGAACGACGGGCGCCCGGGCCTGCTCACGCGCGACAAGTACCAGCAGGACGTCGCCTTCACCCTCCGCTACGACATCACGCGAAATTGGCTCGTCAAGCTCGAGGAGCACTACATGCGCGGAACCGCGGGGCTCAGCCCGGCGCTCAACTCCAACACGGAGGCGGGTAAGCTGACGCGGGACTGGGCGATGTTCATGCTCAAAACCACGGCGTACTTCTAGGGATCGACGATGTCACTCCGCTTCACGCGGCGAACCGCCTGGCTCCTCGGAGCGAGCATCGCGCTCGGCGTCGCCCCGGCTGCCTTCGGGGAAGCCGCGCCGCCCGAGTTCAAGGTGATCGTTCATCCCGAGCGCCCGGGCCAGGCCACGCGCGCGTTTCTCGCGGACGCGTTCCTCAAGAACGTGAGCCGATGGTCGGACGACGAAGTCATTCGCGCCGTCGATCAGCGACCCGACGCCGCCGTGCGTCGCAAGTTCTCCGACCAGGTGCTGCGGCGCTCGGTCGAAGCGGTGAAGACGTACTGGCAGCAGCGCATTTTTTCGGGGCGCGGCGTTCCACCCCCGGAGCTCGATTCCGACGAGGCGGTGGTCCGCTACGTGGAATCGCACGCGGGCGCCGTGGGCTACATTTCAGGGTCGGCCCCGGTGGGCAAGACTCGAGTCCTCGTGATCGTGCCGTAGGAGGCGCTCCGTGACGCTCTCGTTCCGAGCCAAGCTGATGTCCATCGTCGTCCTCGCGACGGTCGCGCTCGCGCTCGTGCTCGGGGTCTACGCGTGGCTCGGGATCCGCGGCGCGCACGACCTCGACGACGTCGAGGGGCGGATGGTGCCCAAGCTCGAGCTCGGGCCACGCCTCGAGTCGGAGTTCGAGCACTTGCGCCAAAGCATGCAGGACGCGGTCGCGGCACAGGATCCCGCGGCGCTCGACGCGTCGCTCCAGCTCAGGAACGAATTCATCGCCACCGTGTCCTCGGCCGGGGCCGCCCTGTCCACGGCGGAAGCCGCCCAGCTGCGACACGCCATCACCGCCTATCACGAGGCGGCGTACAGCGTGTCACGCCGCATGATGCGCGGGGAGACCGGAGAATCGCTGGTCGACGCGCTCGCCGCCATGCAGGCGCAGCAGCACAGCACGGAGGCGCTCGTGAAGAAGGCGGCGCGTCTCGACCGGCGCGAGCTCACGGCCGGGTTTCAGGCAGTCCGCGGCGGCATCACGGCCGGAACCCGCTACGCCGTGCTGCTCGGGCTCTCGGGGCTCTTGCTCGTGCTCGCACTCTCGAGCTGGGTCGCCGGGGGCGCCCTCCGCAGCATCACGAACCTCTCGAGCGGCATGGCGCGCTTCGCGACCGCGGATTTTCGCGAGCCGATTCCGGTCACGAGCGACGACGATCTCGGCAAGCTCACGCGCGAAGCCAATCTGATGGCGCAGTCGCTCGAGCGCGCGGCCTGGCTCAAGGCGGGCATCGCCGAGCTGTCGGTCGAGCTGCGCGGCGAGCTCGAGTCAGAGCTCGTGGCCCAGCGCGTCGTGGACACGCTCGTGCGGCGAACCGAAGCGATCGCGGGAGCGCTCCTGCTCGATGACGGCTCGGGCGCGCTCGTGCTCGCCGCCGGTCACGGGCTGCCTGCCGCCGGCGAGAGTCACGTGCCGCAGCGCTTTCGTCGCGGCGAAGGGCTCGCGGGGCAGGCCGCCCTTTCGCGCGACCTCACCGTCGTCGACACCGTGCCCGCGGGTTACCTCGGTATTCGTTCCGCGCTCGGCGCCGCGGAGCCCCGCTCGCTCGTGTTCGTGCCGCTCTGGCGCGGCGACGCGAGCTTCGGCGTGCTCGAGCTCGCGCTGTTCACCGAATGCGGCGAGCGCGTCCGGGAGCTCTTGCGCTCCGTGTCGGAGATGGTGGCCGTGGCGCTCGAGGTGGCACGCTCGCGCGCGACGCTTCGGGACCTGCTCGCGAAGAGTCAAAAGCAAACCGACCTCCTCGCCGCGCAGGAGGAGGAGCTCCGTGCCAGCAATCGCGATCTCGTGGAGCAGCAGGACGAGCTCCGCCGAGCGAACGACGAGCTCGAGGTCCAGCGGCAGGCCCTCAGCACGCAGAATACCGAGCTCGAGGAAGCGCGCGAGGGCCTCGTGCAGAAGGCAGGCGAGCTGACGCGTGTATCCGCCTACAAATCGCAGTTCCTCGCGAACATGTCGCACGAGCTTCGCACGCCGCTCAACAGCATGCTGGTGCTCTCCCACCTGCTCTCGGAGAACGAGGACGGCCGCCTCAGCGCGAAGCAAGTCGACTTCGCGAAGACCATCAACGGGGCGGGCAAGGACCTGCTCGGCCTCATCAACCAGGTCCTCGATCTCGCGAAGATCGAGGCCGGTCGTCAGGAAGCGGACCTCGGCGAGGTGGTGCTCGCGGAGCTCGTCGAGTCGGTGACACGGCTGTTTTCGGCGAGCATTCAGCAGAAGGGGCTCGAGTTCCGCGTGGAGGTGGCCGAGGGGCTGCCGCGGACGCTCGTCACCGACCGGCAGCGCGTCGAGCGCATCCTCGTGAACCTCGTCGGCAACGCGCAAAAGTTCACCGAGCGCGGCACGATCACGCTGCGTGTGTCGCGCCCGGAGCGCCCCGTGCAGGTTCCGCGCGGCGAGCTTGCGCCCGAAAGCGTGCTGGCGTTTGCGGTTTCCGACACCGGCATCGGCATCACGGCGAGCGCTCAGGCGCGCATCTTCGCGCCGTTCGAGCAGGCGGAGGCGCGGACCGATCGGCGATACGGCGGAACCGGGCTCGGCTTGTCGATCGCGCGCGAATCCGCCCTCCTGCTCGGGGGCGAGATCGTGCTCGAGAGCCGCGAGGGCGCGGGCAGCACGTTCACCTGCTACGTGCCCGAACGACCCGTCGCGCGTGCGAACGGAGCGCAGGAGCCGCGGCGTACGAACGGCAAAGCGCCGGTCAGCGACGATCGACAGAGCTTGCGCGCGGACGGCCTGTACCTGCTCGTCGTCGAGGACGACGCCGTTTTCGCCGAAAGACTCGTCGAGCTGATTCACGGGCGCGGGTTTCAAGCGCTCGTCGCGCAGACGGGGGAGGACGCCTTGCGCTTGGTGAAAGCCAAGAAGCCGCACGGGATCATCCTCGACGTGACGCTGCCGGACATCGACGGTTGGTCGGTCATGGAGCGCTTGCGTCAGGATCCCGCAACCCGCTCCGTTCCCGTGCATTTCATCTCCGCCATGGACGCGCCGGAGCGCGCGCTCTCGCTCGGCGCGGTGGGGTTCCTCACGAAGCCTGCCTCCCCGCAAGAGACCGTCCGCGCCATCCGCTTGCTCACGCGCCCCACGACGGCCGACTCGGCGAGCATTCTCGTCGTCGAAGACGATCTCGCGAGCGGTGGCTCGATGGTGGAGCTGCTCGAGAGCGCGGGCTTTCCGGCGCGCCAGGTGACGAGCGCGGGGGCCGCCCTCGAGGCGATCGAGCGGGAGGACGTGGGGTGCGTCGTGCTCGACCTCGGGCTGCCGGACATGGACGGACTCGGCTTGCTCGAGGCGCTCGCGGCTCGCCCCGGGCGCGCCATGCCGCCCGTCGTCGTTCACACGGGTCGCTCGCTCACGCGCGAGGAAACCCGACGCATCGAGAAATACGCCGAAGCCGTCGTCCTCAAAGACGGCCACTCCGTAACCCGCGTGATCGAGGAGGTGCGTTTGTTCGTGCAGCATCTCCGGGAAGAGGGCCCGAAGCACGCGCTCGCCCCACAGACGAAGGCGCTTCCGGACGTATCGCTGCGCGGCACGCGGATCCTCGTGGCCGACGACGACATGCGCACGGTGTACGCCCTCTCGGCGCTCCTGCGCGGCAAGGGCGCGGAAGTGCTCGTCGCCGAGAACGGCCGCGAAGCGCTCGACATGCTCGGGGCTCACCCCGAAGTGAGCGCCGTCTTGATGGACGTGATGATGCCGGAGATGGACGGCTACGAAGCCATCCGCAAAATGCGCTCCGATACCCGCTTCAAGAGCCTGCCCGCGATCGCACTCACCGCCAAAGCTATGAAGGGCGAGCGCGAGCGCTGTCTCGAAGCGGGCGCGACCGACTACCTCGCCAAACCGATCGATCCTGGGCGGCTTCTCACGGCCCTGCACGGCGTCCTCGCCAAGAACCATGTCGAGCAAACCGAACGAAGCTGACGCCATCGAGGTGGATCTCGTGCTCGAGGCCATTCATCGGCGCTACGGCTACGATCTTCGCGAGTACGTGCCCGACACGATCGCGCGCCGCCTCGAGAGCGCGCTCGCGCGGTCGGGCGCCGCGCATCTCGGCGAGCTCATGCACCGGCTGCTCCATGATCCCGTCTGGTTCGCGGAGCTCTTGGACCAGCTCACCGTGCAGGTGAGCGACATGTTTCGCGACCCGCAATTTTACCGCGTATTTCGCGAGCGCGTTGCGCCCGTCCTCCGAACCTACCCGCAGATCAAGCTCTGGCACGCCGGCTGCTCACGCGGCGAGGAGGTGTATGCGACCGCGATCCTGCTCACGGAGGAAGAGCTCTACGAGCGCAGTCAGATCTATGCGACGGACATCAGCGAAAAGGCCCTCGATGCCGCGAAGGAGGGCGTGTATCCCGAGCAGCAAGCCAAGGGTTTCGCGCAGAACTACCGGCTTTCGGGCGGGACCCGGCGCTTCAGCGACTATTGTGCGGAGGCTTACGGTCGCATCGCCATGCACGAAGAGCTGAAGCGGAACATGGTGTTTTTCGAGCACAACCTTGCTACCGACTACGCGATTGGCGAGATGAACGTCGTCTTCTGCCGCAACGTGCTCTTCTACTTCGACGGCGACCTGCGCCGGCGCGTCCTCGACATGTTCGGGCACGCGCTACGCTTCGGAGGATTCTTGTGCCTGGGCGCCACGGAAGCCGCGCCGCAGGTGGAGGGTCGCGCTTTCAGCGCTTTTGCGGCGGATCAGCGCATTTTTCGGCGCGCGGGGGCGACATGACCCCTCGCGAAGCGGTGAGTCGCGTCGACGGGGGCGAACGTCCGGCCGTGCTGCTCGTGGACGACGTAGAGGCAAACCTCGTCGCGCTCGGGGCGCTGCTGACGGACCTCGACTGCGACGTCGTTCTCGCGCGCTCCGGCAACGCTGCGCTGCGCTTGCTCCTGAAGCGAGAGTTCGCCGTGATGCTCCTCGACGTTCAAATGCCCGAGATGGACGGCTACGAGGTGGCCCGTCACTCGCGCGAGAACGCCGCGACGCGCGACGTCCCGATCGTCTTTTTGACGGCGACCAGCAACACGCCGGAGAACGTATTGCGCGGTTACGGGTCGGGGGCCGTCGACGTCCTCTTCAAGCCCATCGACTCGACCATCCTCCGTAGCAAGGTGCGGATCTTTCTCGAGCTCTACGCGAGCAAGCGCCAAATCGAGAACAGCCGTCTCGAGCTCGAGCGGACTTACGAGGATCTCAAGCAGACCCAGGCCCAGCTCGTGCAAGCCGCGAAGATGGCTTCGCTCGGCGAGCTCGT
>Ga0070682_100000894_pt1 | contig 17429 bp, 13 predicted proteins | sample KBSC63LmetaG_FD_64668 | JGI IMG/M metagenome (GOLD analysis project Ga0070682, IMG submission 64668) | Corn rhizosphere microbial communities from Kellogg Biological Station, Michigan, USA - KBS C6-3L metaG | ecosystem: Host-associated > Plants > Roots > Rhizosphere | place: USA: Michigan... | reverse complement strand
GACGAGCCCTCGGCCGGGCTCGATCCCGTGAGCGCCGCCGAGCTCGACGAGCTGATTGCGGCGCTCAACCGCGTGCTCGGGCTCACCGTCGTCATGGTGACCCACGAGCTCGAAAGCATTCTGAAGGTCGGAAAGACGTGCATCATGCTCGACAAAGAATCCAAAAGCATCATCGCCCGGGGTAGCCCGAAGGAGCTCAAGGCGACGAGCCGAGAGCCCAAGGTTCGGCAGTTCTTCCAGCGTCAGGCGCGGGCGGAGTGATGGCCGTCGGAACCAATCGCTGGAAGCTCGGCCTGTTCGTCATCATCGGGACGGGGCTCGCGCTCGCGCTGCTGGTCGTCTTCGGTGCGAGTCGCTGGAACGAACGAACGGTGTCGTACCTCGCGTTTTTCGACGAGTCGGTGCAGGGCCTCGATGCCGGCTCGCCCGTGAAATTCCGCGGCGTCACCGTCGGGCGGGTCGCGGCCATCGATGTCGCGCCGGACCACCGGCACGTGCAGGTGAAGCTCGAGCTCTCCGTCGAGCAGCTCGACCGCTTGAGCCTCGGCGCCTTGCGGCACCCCGAGCGGGTGGCACCGGCGCGCTCGAAGCTCCGCGTGCAGCTCGCGCAGACCGGCATCACGGGCGTGAAATTCATGCTGCTCGACTTCTTCGAAGGGCCGGTGCCGGAAACGCTGCCGTTCCCGGTCCCCGCCAACACGCTACCCACGACGCCCTCCACCATGAAAAACCTAGAAGACTCCCTCGTGCACGCCGTGGGCCAATTTCCGGACATCGCGAACGCACTGCTCGGCAGCATCACGAAGCTCAACGACATGATGACGACGGTCGACGAGCAGCACTTGCCGCAGCGCGCCGCGGCGACGCTCGGCGGCGTCGATGCGGCGATGGGCGAGCTGAAGGACCAGGTCAAGGCGCTGCGTGCGGCCGAGCTCTCGGCGCGGGCCGAGAACGATCTGGTGCAGCTCGATCGGACGCTGAAAGGTGTCGACCGAGTCCTCGCGCGGCTCGACAGCGAGCGTGGCGTTTTGCAGGGTGCCGAGCGGGCCACGAGCTCCGTGAACGAGGTGGTGCAAGGCGCTCAAGGCGTGGGCCCGGAGCTCGAGCTCACGCTGCGCGAGGTGCGGGGTGCGGCGCGCTCGATCCGGCGCTTCGCCGACGCGCTCGAACGAGATCCGGACATGCTCTTGAAGGGCCACGCGGTGGCGGCACCATGAGGCGCGCGATACTGCTCCTGGTCGGCATGGCGCTCTTCGCGACGGGCAGTGGCGCGTGTGCGCTCACCTCGAAAGGGTCGGCGATTCAGCCGCGCTTCTTCAGCCCCGACCTTCCGCCCGCGCCGGCAGCGGTCACGCTGAGCGCCACGTCGCCGGCGCCCGTCGAGCTACGACTCGGCGTCGTCGATGCCGCTTCCTACCTCGAGGAGCGCATGTCGTTTCGCGTGAATGCCTCCGAGCTCGGCTACTACGAGGACCGGCGCTGGAGCGAGCGGCCGGAAGAATACCTGCAGCGCGCGCTCGAGCAGGAGCTCTTCGAGCGACGCCACGTGCGTCGGGTGCTGTCCGGTCCGGGCAATACGCTCGACGTCGAGCTCACGAGCTTCGAGGAGCTCCGTGGGTCGCCCGGGCGAGTGCGCGTCGCGCTCCGCATGACCCTGCACGATGAGCGCGAGGCACTCCTCGAAACGACGATCGTGAGCGAGGAGCCGCTCGTGCCGGACGGGGCCGAGGATCACGCCCAACGCGTCGCGTCGGCCATGGCGAGCGCGCTCGGCGCGGCGGTGACGCGCGCCTGCGACGAGGTGACGAATCAGCTGCGGTCGCGGCCGGCCTCGGCCACGCCGGACGAGCCGCAGCGGAAGAACAAAGAACCTGCGGCAGAAGCCGGCTAGGCGGTCGCGCATCCTTTGGCCCCCGTCGATCGTCTTCTGGAGATGACGAAAGTGAGAGGCAAAGGAACCAAGACCGCTCCCTGGGAGCTCCAAACGCCGCCCGGGACCTCGGAATTTCGAGCCTGGCGCGACCCGGAGGCCGATCCGCCCGCGCTCGTCGTGGCCGTCGGCAAGACCGAGCTTCGCTACCACCTCTCTTGCATCGACGACCTCCGCGGCATGCTCGAGAAGCATGGCGACTGGCTGCTGCTCGGGAGCGCGGACGAGCAGAAGCCCGCCGCCGAGGGCACGTTGGAAGCGTGGGCCCGCTCCCCCAAGAACCCGGTGAAGGGCTGGTACGGCATCAAGAAGGGCCTTCGGGGTCGCTTCGCGATGTACGTGCCGCCCGTGCTCGAGGCGCTCGGGCTGGCCGAGGTCGAGCACAACCCGAAGAACAACCGGATGCGCGCGACGTAGCGGCTCAGCCAGGCGCTGGGCACGTGCTGGCAGGGGTCCAGGCGCAGTGGCCGTTGGCGCAATCGATGACGGCGTCATCCGCTGAGCACGCGCAGGCGCGACGTACGGCGGGGCAGCCGTCCTGCGAGAACATCGTGAGCAGCCGCTCGAGCTCGGTGAGGTCGGCGCCGTTGCGCACGACGGGCGGTCGGCCACCGGGGAGTGTCGAGCAGAGCGAAAGGACGGCGAGGACCTGTCCGCACTGGTCGGCGAGCGTGCAACGGGAGAGCCGTTCGAGCTCGTCGGGCACCGCAAGGCAGGAGTCCCCGAAGCCCTCGATCGGCTCGGCGGTGCGCGGGTGCGAGCCGTCCGCGCATTGGAGGACCGCCGGGGAGGCGCCGGTGGCGGGGATCGTGACGCATCCCGCGCTGCCACACGCTCGGGCGCAGAGGTCCTCTGGATCGCCGCACACGCTCCCGGGGCAGCCCTGGATGGTCAGGCACGTATTGCCGGTGCCGGTGCAGGGGAAGTCGGGCGCACAGTGTTGCTGCGTGCCGCAATCGACCGAGTCGTGGGTGACGTCCGAGCCGCCCTCGGCGTTGCCACCGGAGCCGCCCTTCGCGTCGAGCCCGGCGTTGCCGCCCGAGCCGGCGTCGCCGCCCGAGCCCCCGGTGCCCGTGGTCCGTGCCGTTTCGCGCTTGGAAGCGCCGCACGCGACGAGCGCTACGGAGAGTGCCAGGGCACAGGCCGCCACCACACCGCGCATGCGTCGAAGCCTAGCACGCACCACTCGACCACGAGCGCGCCCGTCGAGCGCTGTCAGCGGCAGGTCGATGAAAAATCGTACGAAGCGCCGTCGGTGCCGTCGAGGAAGCTGTAGCCGGCGAGGACGTTGCCTTCGGTGTCGTTCTCGATCGAGCCGTAGACGGTGACGTCAATCGACGCTCCGCCCGCTACCGGGACTTGGATCTCGAACGGAACCTTCGGAGCGTCGGCGGTCACCGACTTGTCGCCGGCGCGATAGACGACGGATTTGATGGTCCCGGAGCCGGTCACGGAGGCCGTGTAGGTCACGGTGCCGTCGTCGGGAGCCGTGTATTCGTCGGTCGAGACGCGGCACGAGATGGCCGGACTGCTGCACCCGGCGATGCCGAGCGCCAGGGCCGTCGCGATCAAGGCGGTCTCGGTGCGCCACACCATCCACGGTTGCATCCCAGCTCGATGATAGGGAAGCCCGTAGCGCCGTCAAACCGGCGCGCGATTCACGTGCGGAAGGGACCCGCGCCAGAGTCTCGCTACCGGGGCCGGAGGATCTTACAGGTCTGCGAGCAGGGCGAATCGGTGCAGTCCGCGCCTGGGTCGCACTCTTCGCCGTACGCGGTGTCGATGTTGCCGTCACCGCAGCGGGGGCCGAGCTGGCAGTCGAAGCGGCAGCCGCCGTACTCGCCGCGGTTCGCGAGCAGTCCGTCGTCGCATTGCTCGTTGTGCTCGGGCTGAACCACGGCGTCACCGCAAAAGGCCGGGTGCCGGCAGTCGGTCGAGCACCCGTCGAGCGGCGTGGTGTTGCCGTCATCGCAGCCCTCCGAGCCCTCGGCGAGCCCGTCGCCGCAGACCGTCGGGCGACAGTCGCTGGGCTCTCCCGCACACACCCAACCGTCCTCGACGCGACAGCGTTCGTCGCAACCGTCGCCGCTCCCCGTGTTTTCGTCGTCGTCGGTATTGCCGTCGTCGCACGCTTCGCCGGGGCCGAGTCGCCCGTCGCCGCAGGCGGCCGTTGTCTCATAGCCGGGGTTCGCTTCGTCGGGATCCTCGAACCGTCGCCCGCAGCCGACCTCGTTCGAGCCGCCCACGCCGGAGCCACCGCGCCCGGAGCCACCGGTGCCGCCGCCTTCATCCGCGCGCCGGTGCTCGGCGGAGATGCCGCCGCAGCCCACGAACAGCATTGCCAAGAGTAGCCGCACCACCGCCGCTCGAGTCTCGGCGTGCTCGGGCGCCCCGGTCAACCACCCGCACGGGTTTCTACATGAGCGCGAGCGTGAGCGCGACGAGGAGCTGGACCTCGCGCTGGCGGCGGCCGCCATGCTCCGCGCGGCTCGCTTCTTCCTCCGGGCTCAGGGCGCGCGCATTCCGCCGTAGCTCGGCTGGCCAGTGATGCACCAGCGGATCCTCGAGGCAATTGAACAAGCGATCGCTGTAGCGGGCCGCTTCCGCGAACGCGCCGGCCTTCGTCTCGCCGTTTTGTCCGGCGCGGAGCAGCTCTTGCGTGGCGAGCAGCATCAGCAAGACGATGTCCTCCTCGTAGCGAATCGGCTTCTGATGATCGAGCCCGAGGATCTCGGTCCCCGCTTGCACGGCGCGCTGGAGCGCGATCTCGAGCGTCGCTTCGGAGGAGAACTGCTCGAAGGCGCGAGGCGTAGGCGTCACCGGTCGCACGTTCATTCCGTTCACTACGGACGAGAGCGGGTGCAATCTGCCGAGCTTTTCGTAGTTGGCGTTGACCCAAATCGAGAGGTTGCCCGTCGAGGAGCGTTCGATCAGCTGCTCGATGGACCCGGGCGGGTCGAGCGTCGCGAGGCAAGCCGTCATCGCGCCGACGACCTCGTGCTTTCCCACGGGGAACGCCAGCGCGGGGAAGACGAAGGTGCGACGCTGGCTGCTTGCGCCGCCTTCCTCGTCGCTGCCGCCCTGCCGCTCCACGAGCCGTGACCTCTGCGCGGCAGTCTATCACGTGCTCGTACGCGTGAAACCCGCAACGATCGCAGGTCTGCTAGGCTAGACAGCGCCGCTGCCGACATGACGAACTCGCGCGACGACAGTGCGCCGGCACCCGACGAGCCCTCGCGACCGTCGGTGGTGCCGCCGAGCGTGACGCCGCCGAGCGTGACGCCGCCGAGCGTGGCGCCACCGAGCGTCGCGCCACCGAGCGTCGCGCCACCGAGCGTCGCGCCCTCGACCCCGAAGCAGGGCGCGAGCCTGCGCCGCTCGCTTCCCGCCGAGCCCGCGGGCGAGCTCTGGTCCGGCAGGATCCGCGTGCTCGGTGAGCTCGGCAGCGGTGCGATGGCGGAGGTGCTGCGCGGCTACGACACCAAGCTCCGCCGTGAGGTAGCGCTCAAGGTCACGCGGCTCACGCGCCGGGAAATCCCGCGCCAGGAGCTCGCTCGCTTCGCGGAAGAAGCGCAGATCATGGCGCAGCTCGAGCACCCGAACGTCGTCCCGGTGCACGATCTCGGTACCTCGCCCGAGGGGCACGGCTACTTCTCGATGAAGCTGATCCCCGGTCGCTCGCTCGAGACGATCCTCGAGCAGCGGCGCGCGAACGATCCGGTCACGCTCGCGCAGTTCGGCCAACGCCGCCTGCTCGACGTGTTCCTCCAAGTCTGTCAGGCGATCGACTACGCCCACGCGCGCGGCGTCATCCATCGTGACATCAAGCCGGCCAACATCATGGTCGGCGACTTCGGCGAGGTCCTCGTGATGGATTGGGGCGTCGCCAAGCTGATGGAGCCGTCCGCGGCGCGCGCGAAAACCGTGACCACCGGTGTCGAGGAGGGCAGCATCCCGGACGTCGAGCCGAGCGAGGGCTCCGTGGCGGCGCCGCGGCCGGGCATCACCTCCGTGCGCGCGGCCGCCAAGGCTTGGCAGACACAAGACGGCACCGTGATCGGCACGCCCGAATACATGGCGCCCGAGCAAGCGCACGGCCACGCGGTCGACGGTCGCGCCGACATCTACTCGCTCGGCGTGATCCTCTACGAAATCCTGTGCGGCTGCGTGCCGTTCGAGCACGACGATCCGCACGCGACGCTCGAGCGGGTGATGAACGACGTCCCGATGCCGCCGAGCGAGATCCAGCCGACGACGCCGGCGGCGCTCGAGGCGCTGACGCTGCGCCTGCTCGTGAAAGACCCCGCCGAGCGCACGCTCACGATCCCGCAGATCCGTGTGTACGTTCAGAACTACATCGAAGGTGTCGCCCGCCAATACGAGCGAGAATCGCTGGTCGGCAGCATCCTCTCGAGCGGCGGTGCGCTGATCCTGTTCGCGTTCCTCGTCTGGTACCTCACGGGCCAGTCGATCGCGACGGTGCTCGCGCTCGGACCGCCCGCCGTCGTGAACGCCGTCGGCTGGTTCTTGCTCGTCTTGGCGTTCGGCTACCCGCTGTGGGCGACATCGACGCTCTTCCGCCTGAGTCGGCAGGCGCCGGATCCGTTCCGCCCACCGTCGACCGAAGAGCTCTTCGTGTCCGGTTTCCTCGCGCACCGTACCTTCTCGGCGGCGCTCGCCCCGCTGTTTCAGCTCGTGTTCATCGTGGAGCTCGTGGTCCTCGCGATCCTGCAGGCGGGCAAGGGCGCGCTCGGCTCGGCCGATCTCGTGCGCCAGTTCTCGATCCAGATGCGCGCCGAATGGTCCGAGGCGCTGATCGTGATTCTGGTCTTCCAGTTCGCCTACCTGTTCCTGCTCACGACCGAAGTTCGTTTCGCCCGGCGCATCGATCGCTACGAGCTCCTCGCGGTGCGCCCGCGCTGGGAGTCGGTCTGGCCGTTCTTCCTCATCATCGTGCTCCTCGCGACGGTCATCACGATCGACGTGCTCGACTGGGCGCTCGGCAGGCCGCACGTCGAGCTTCTGACGTGGCTGCGCGAGGAGCTCGCCCCCAAATCGCTCGATCTCGTCGAGATCGCGAAGACACTCGTGTTTCAAGGGACGTTCCTGCTCGCGCTGTCGGTCGCCACCTTGTTCGCCGCGTTCTCGCTCCCGGAAATTCTCGCGGCGCTGCGCGCGCCGAATTACCCCGCCGACGAAGCCTCGGTCACGAGCCGCGGCCAATACTTCCTGCGCTCGCTCGCCACCTTCCGCGCGGCCCGCGCGATCTGGCTCTATGGCGGCGCGATGATCAGCAGCCTCACGGGGATTCGCATGCTCTCCGAATCCACCGAGCGCCCGCTGCTCGTTCGCATCCTCTACATCCTGGGTCCGTCGCTGATCGGCTTCGTCGGGTACTCGGCGTTACGCCGCCGCACGCAACGCTACGTGTCGCAGGAGCCCGCGCTCGAGCGCATGGTCGAGTCCCGCGTGCGGCAGGCCCGAGAATCGCAGCGGCAGGCAAACCTGGCGACGCTCGAGCAAGCCCCGTGGAACGCGCGCTGGGCGCAGCTCTCCGCGCCGATCTTCGGGCTGACCGGCTACCTCGCCTGGGCGTGGAGCGACGTTCGCCCGACGTCGATGCGCGACCTGCCCATCCCCCTCACGACGAAGGACTGGCTCTTGGTCTTGCCCTACGTCCTCCTGTTCCCCGTGCTGCTGTCGCGCGACGCGATGCAGCGCCGGCTCTTGCGCCAGAAACCTGCGGGTAAGCCGCACCGGGCCCGACCGGACGCGTGATACGGTGGATCGATGGGTGGCGGCGGCGCGCTCCGGATCGTTGGGACCGTGGCCTTCGCGCTGAGCGCGGCGATCGGGTGCGGAAAGTCGACGTCGTCGGACGGGGCTGACGGAGGGCAGAGCGGCACGGGCGGCCAGTCCGTTGCGGGGACGTCCGGACAAGGTAGCTCCGGGCATCCAAGCGGAGGCGCCGGGAGCGGCGGTCAGGCCGGCAGCGCTACGGGCGCGGGAGGTACGAGCGGTCGGGGCGGCGGGAGCGGAAGCGGAGGCGCCGGCGCTAGCGCGGGCACGGGCGCTACGGCCGGGGATGGCGGCGGCAGCGCGACGGGCGGAATCACTGGCAATGCCGGCGCTGGCGGCGAAAGCGCCGGTGAGGCAGGGGATGGCAGCGCCGGACGCGCCGGCGGCTCGGCGAGCGTCGACTGCACGGGGACGTTCGGTGAGCCGCACGTCGTGTTCGAGTCGCCGGGGCGGCGGCTGTTCTCGCCGACGCTCACGGCGGACGAAACCGAGCTTCTGTACGCGGTGGGCGACGCCGACGACCTTCGATTCTATCGCTCGACGCGCAGCTCGAGGACCGAGAGCTTCGGTCCCGGTGAGCCGCTGCCGGAGCTCGACGCCGCGTGCGTGGCGACGGACAGCCGCACGATCGACCTCAGCAGCGACGGCCTCCGCGCGTACCTCGTCTGTTACGGCGGGGACGGACCGAACGACAACGCGCTACGCCTCGCGGTGCGGTCCGCGCTCGACGCCCCGTTCGTCCTCGATCCCATGAGCTACGGCGAAGTCGCCCCGAGCGCGGCCGTCGCCCCGGGTGAGCTCACGCTCTACAGCTCCGGCGTCCAACCGTCGGAGGACCCCGCGCTCGTATTCGAGCGCTCCGCGACGAGCGAGCCGTTCGGCGCCGGGATGGAAATACCGGGCCTCGAGGGCTCAGCGCTCGTCACTCCCGACGTGAGCCCCGACGGGCTCTCGCTATTCGGCAGCTTGATGGGCGCCATCGTTCTCGCGACCCGCGCGAGCGTGCACGACCCGTTCTCGACGGCCGAGCCGATCCTCGGCCCACCCGCTGGCGGTCAATGGATCTCCGCCACGGTCTCGGAGGACTGCCGCTCGCTCTACGCCGTCCGGCAAGTCACCTCGGGCCCCCCGACCGTCGAAGTGTTCGAGCGCTGAAGTCGCTCTCCAAGTCTTGGCCGCCGGAAACCACCGCGCGCGGATGCGGGAGATGCGGTTGCCCCCGCGAGGGTGCGTCGTGGTACGGCCCGCGTGCTCGGCCATCGGCCTGCGCGCGCGGGTGCCCCCAAGCGCCGGCGAAGCCGGCGCGGGGGCACGACGGTGGCGGGCGGCGACGTGTTGGGTGCCGGCGGTGACGTGCGGACTGCAGCGAAGGCGGACAGTGCGCAATCGGCGCCATCGTAGAGCGGCGTGGGTGCGAGGTCGTTGCGAGCCACGCCGCGAGAGCGCGGTAGCGACTGAAGAGCTTTCGGGCGGCGTGGTGCTCGGCATCGGGGCTATGGGCCCGTGGGAAACGACGACGCGGCCCGTTGTTGACCACCGCCCCGTTGCCCGAGCGGGGGGGCTTGCTGGTACTGATGAGCGAGCTCGCTGCGCGGTAGCGATTGAATGAGATTGTTCTTGACCGACTTCAGTCGGCGCGAGTGTCACGCACCGACACTCGCAGGGTGAACGCCACTTCCTGAGTTCAGGTTGACCGATGGTGCGCGTTCGCTGCGCGGACGACTTCGCCGCCGTTTGGATGCGTGGAACGACGACAGTCGGGCGCAGGTGAGGCCGAAAATCAGCATGTTAGAGAGGTGTTGAAAGGGAGAGACCCCGATGCCTCGGCGTCGCGTGGTCGGGAGGTTCACCATGGCATCAGCAATCGTCGTGAAGCTCGAAGCCACTTCGTGGCAGAAGGCGCACGAGGAGCTTGTCCGCCTCGCCACCAGGCGCGCGGGTCTCGATTTCGAAGAAGGACGCGGGCTCCTCCGAGCGTACCGCTCCGACGCTCACCTGCACCTCGGCTACGCGTCCTTCCACGAATACACCGAGCGCCTCTTCGGCTACAGCCCGCGCCTCAGTCAGGAAAAGCTCCGTGTGGCTGAGGCCCTCGAAGAGCTGCCCAAAACCGCGTGCGACCTGCAAACCGGCGCCATCAGCTTCTCTCTCGCGCGTGAGCTCACTCGCGTCGCGACCCCGTCCACCGAGCGGAAGTGGCTCGAAGCCGCGCGCGGGCGGACGGTGCGTGAAGTCGAGCACCTCGTCTCCGGACATTGTCCCGGAAGCCTCCCCGACGACGTTCCGGACCCGCGGCTCAAGCGCCACGTGCTCCGCCTCGAGGTCTCGGGCGACGTTCTTGCGACTTTTCGCGAAGCGGTGGCGAAGATCCGTCGCGACGCGGGCGAGCCCCTCGATGACGACGCGGCCATCCTGCTTCTTTGCCGTCAGGCGCTCGAGGGTCCGAAGGACCCGGGCCGCTCGAGCTACCAAATCGCGCTCACGGTTTGCGAGAGCTGCCGCCGGGCAAAGCAACAAGGTCGCGGTGAGCTCATCGACGTCGGTCCCGAAATCGTCGAGATGGCGGAATGCGACGGGCAGCACATTGGACACGTCGGCGCCCACGTGGGCGCGAACGACGACGTCAACGCTCACGTCCACGTGGGCGCACGTCCGGTCCGCGCGACTCAGACGATCCCGCCCGCAATTCGCCGCGCGGTCCTTCGCCGAGACGGCGGGAAATGTTGCGTCCCGGGCTGCTGCCACGCCGTCTTTACGGACGCGCACCACCTCGTGCTTCGGTCCGAAGATGGCGGGCACAGCCTCGACAACCTCGTGACTCTCTGCGCCGCGCACCACCGCGCCGTTCACGAAGGCAGGCTCATCATTATCGGCTCCGCTTCCTCGCAGTTGCACTTCACCCATGCCGACGGCACGCCCTATGGCGGTGCTGTCGACCCTGTGGTGGCCGATGCGCACACGAAGGCCCGTCAAGCCCTGACCGTTTTGGGCTTCCGTGAAGGCGAAGCCAAGCGCGCGCTCGCACGAATCCCGCAATCCGTCTCTTCCCTCGAGCAGGTCATCCGGCTAGCGCTCCGCGAGCTCGCTCATCAGTAACACCGAGACCCTTGCCACGAGCTCGTTCCGCCGCGGCCCATCGCGCGCTGTCCCACCCCGCGGCACTCCGCCCGTCACCGCCCGACCGCGCGGCGCGTGACCCGACCCCGCCGCACTCCGCCCGCACTCCGCCCGACACCGTCGTGCCCCCGCGCCGGCTTCGCCGGCGTTAGGGGGCACCCGCGCGCACAGGCCAAAGGCCGAGCACGCGGGCCGTACTTCGCCGCACCCTTGCGGGGGCATCTACCTAGGATTCCGCTCGAAGTAGCGGCGCTCGTTCCGCGCTGCCCTCGAGCGTCTCGCCGCCGATCGTCAGGTAGAGGCGACCGTCCGTGTGGACGAGCTCGAGTGCGAGCGTGCGTTCGAGGCGGTCGGCGACGGCGTCGAGGAAGCGCTCCTCGAGTCGCCAGACTTCGAGCTGCTCGGCGTGGTGAATCGAGCCGGCGTGAGCTTCTGCTTCGAGGTTGGTGACGTCGGCCGACGTGAAGAGAGCGACGCGCCGGGCGGCCTTCGAGCCCTTGTGCAGGCGCGCTGCACTCGGTGAGCCGACCTCGATCCACGCGAGCAGGATCCCCGTCGGATCGCGAACGATGACGGGCGGCTCGTCGGTCGAGGACACGCCGCCTTTGCTGAAGGCGATGCCGTCCTCGTACGACAGCGCATACGCGAGGAGGCGCGTGACCAAGTAGCGAACGCTCTCCGAAGGATGGCGCGCGAGCCGCAGATCCAAGGTTTCGTAGACCCCGCGGTCGACGTCCGACAGCGTGAGCTTCACGTGGTAGAGCGTCGCGTTCGGTGCCAAGCGGGGAGTGCCCTCGGGGAGTCTCCTCACTTAGTGCGGCAGTAATGCCCGCGTGTCCAGCTACCGCTTGCTCCCGGGCGGCGCAAACGACCTCGTGAAGGCCGGAGGTGACGGGATGCTGCCGGTTTCGAGCTGCGCGGACCACCATTCGTCGGTCATGCGCGTGGGCGTCGTGAACTCGTAGTACGAGTAGCTCGGGCCGACGTACGCCGCGCGGTGCGGGCCGTTGTCGATCGCGACGATGAGGAATTGCGTGTCGCCGACCGCAACTTCGAGGACGGTGCCCTCGGCGGCGTCGGAGTGCACGTCGGCGATGCTCGGCTTGTGCTTGAGGGGCGAGTCGTTGATGAGCTTCGGGTACCAGCCGTCGTAGCGGGGCGGGCCACTCCCGCCGCCGCGGACGTCGATCGTCTTGCGGAGGAAGTCGCGCTCCTCCTTGGTGAAGGGCTCGGAGGCGAGCTCCTTCCTGGCGAGCTCTTCGAGCCGGGCGACCGTTTCCGCGAAGCTCTTGAAGAACCCGGCGTGCCGGTTCCTGAGCTCGAGCGCGCGAGCGGCACGGTGCGCGTCGGCGGCGGGCATTTCGGCCGCGCCGAGGCGGTCCGACAGCGTTGACGCGAAGGTGCGGACCTTGGCGAAGAACTCGGGGTACGGCTCGACGAAGCCTTGCGGGTACTCGCAGGAGGGGACCGCGGTGTACGACTGCTTGGCGTAGAGGATGGTGTCGTGGCGGAGCTCGGCCCACGAAGCGAGCGCCGTGCGAAGCTCCTTCTTCTGCCACGCGTCGCGCCGCATCACGCGCGGGAAATGCGCTTTGGGGGCCGGCGCATCGTCGAGCGTGCGGAGCGCGGCGAGCCACTGGTTGTAGGCGTTGGCGTTCCAGTCGTCGGGCTGCATCGCGTCCACGACGCGGCGCGTGGCGAGCAGGTTCGAGGCGTAGTGAAACTGGTCGAGCGCGGGCCGCAGGAGCTCGACGGCGGGCCCGTTGCCGAGTGCTGCCATCACGTCGAGGCCGCTCGGCATGTAGCGCTTCTGCTTCTCGCCCCGATAGATGATCGAGTCGTAGACGACGTTCGAGAGCGCGAAGCTGTCGATCGCGAAGCGCTGGCCGAACGGCTGGAACACCAGGGGGAGCTTCGTCGTCACGGCGCTTCCGCCATCGGTGCCGAGGATTTGGCTGCGGATCTGCTGGGCGCGAGCGCCGACGGTGTCGAGCGCCTGGTCGAGCGCTTCGAGCGCGGCCCGATCAGCGAGAGCCGCGGGGCTCGTGAGGCGCGCCTGGGCGAGCGCGTCGCGCATGTCTTCGGGCGTGACGTTGTCCGAGCGCCCCACCAAGAAGTCGATGATGCGTCCGACGGCGGTGAGGTGGTCGAGCTCTCCGCTCTGCTCGAGCAGGAACGTGAGCAGCGCGGCATCGCGCCGCTCGCGCTCGACGTTCGGCTGGACTCGCGACGCGGGATCCGGCGGGCGCAGCGCGAAGCCGAGATCGACGCGGCCGAGCCACATCAGCGTTCGGAAGTAACGGCGAAGCTCGGTGCTGTGCGTGTAGTGGCCGCGCGCTTGAAACTGGGACCAATCGACGCAGCGGCGCCCGCCGTAGAGGGCCGTGCACGCGGGGCCGTAGGGATCCTCAGTCGTCAGCGAAGCGATCTTGGCGAGCACGTCACTGACGGCGGCCTGCGAAACGAGTCGCGGCGCGACCAGCAGCGTCGCGGGCTTACCGGGTGCGGGGGGCGGTTGCGGAGTCTCACCGAGCACCGGCGGCTCGGCGCCCGCGCTGCCCAGACCGGCAAGCAGGTTACGCGCCACGGTCACGTAGAGGTCAACGTCCTCGGCGCTTGCGCGCAGAGCCTTGTTTTGCGCGAGGGCGGGGAGACCCTCGGCGGCGCGACTCAACGTGGCGTCGGTGGCGTACGCGAAGTAACCACGCTCGAGCTCTTCGAGCGTCGTGTCGAACGAACGGTGCAAGGCGTTGAGGATGGAGTCGGTCGTGACGAGCACCGGGAGATCGCGCGTGTAGATGAGGTAGTAGGCGCTCGCCATGCTGTAGCGCTGCTGGTGGTCGATGCTGACGACGCCTTCCTTGCGGAAGAGGCTGCGCTCCTCGGCGGTGAGCTTCAGCCCGCGCTCGATGTCGGCGAAGTAGCGCACCGCCGTCGGATCGAACTCGAGAGCGTGCTCTTCACGCGGCGACACACCGAGCCGTTTTGCAAGCGCCGGGTAGTCGAGGTCGCCCTGCTCTTTGAGGAACGCCTGGAAGTCCGCGAGCGCCTTCCGCCCCGAGCCGGCATCGGACGCGGGAGGCGGCGCTTTCTTCGGTGCCTTCGCCGCGGGAGCACCCGAAGTACCGGTCGCGCTCGCGAGGGCCGCAACCGTGGGCGGCGCTTTCTCGGGGCCCGAGATCCGCGCCTTGCTGGTTGATTCGTGGCTCGCGCACGCGAGCACCCCCATGCCGCTCAGCCACCACCACCGGGTTATCGTCGCCATGGGCATGGTTCGACCGCGACGGGATGGTACGGCTTGGGTCCGGCGACCTTCCTTCGCGCACACCGCGTGCCCCCGGGGGCGCTACTAGTCGAGCAGCGCGAGGAGCTCTTCCCGCGTCAGCGCCACGGCTTGATTGGCGTCGCCGAGCGCCGCATCCGAAAGCGCGCGCTTCTTCTGCTGGAGGGCGAGGATCCGCTCCTCCACGGTGTCTTTCGCCACCATGCGGTAGACCATCACGGGCCGATCTTGGCCGATGCGGTGGGCGCGATCGGCTGCCTGATCCTCGACGGCGGGGTTCCACCACGGATCGAGGAGGAAGACGTGGTCGGCGGCCGTCAGATTGAGCCCCGTGCCGCCCGCCTTGAGCGAGACCAGCATGACGGGAGGGCCTTCCGGGCCCTGGAATTCGGCGACGACCTCGCCGCGGTCGCGGGTTTGGCCGTCGAGGCGCGTGAAGGCGATGCCCGCGGCGCGGAGGTGCGGCTCGACGCGATCGAGAAAGCCCGTCCACTGCGAGAACACGAGCGCCTTGTGGCCGTCGGCGACGACGTCCTCGAGCGCTTCGAGCAAGCGGTCGACCTTCGACGAGCGCTCCGCCTCCTGGCCGGGAACGAGCCCGGAGTGACAGGAGGCCTGGCGCAGGCGCAAGAGAGCCTCGAGCGCGGCGAGCACGCTGTCGCCGTGGCCGAGCCGCGCGGCCACCTCGCGCTTGGTTGCGGCGCGCACGGCGTCGTACACGGCGCGCTCGCCTTCGTCGAGCTCCACGTGGAGCACGGCATCCGTGCGCGGCGGCAGCTCGGGCGCGACGTCGCGCTTCATGCGCCGCAGCACGAACGGGCGGATCTTGGCGCGGAGTCGCTCCGCGGCCCCCGCCTGCCCGATGCCGATCGGCCCCACGGTTTGCTCGGAAAACGTGGACTTTCGGCCGAGCAAGCCCGGATTCGCGAAGTTCATCACGCTCCAGAGCTCCTCGAGCCGGTTCTCGATCGGCGTGCCGCTCAGGGCGACGCGGAACCCGCCGCGCAGCTGAAAGGCGGCGCGCGCCGTCTGGCTGTCGGCGTTCTTGATGGCCTGCGCCTCGTCGAGCACGACGACGTCCCACTGCTCGGCCGCGAGCTCGACCGCGTCGGTGCGGAGCGTCGCGTAGGTCGTGAGGGTTACGTCGGCGTTTTCCGTCAGCTCACGCTTGATGCCGTGATACGTGCTCGTGCGAAGCCCCGGTCGAAAGCGACGGATCTCTTCGATCCAGTTGTAGACGACGCTCTTCGGGCACACGACGAGGGCGCGGCCGCGCAGCGCGCAGATGGTTTGCAGCGTCTTGCCGAGACCCATGTCGTCGGCGAGCACGGCGCCGAGGCCGGTGTCGCGCAAGAAGACGAGCCAATCGACGCCGAAGCGCTGATACGGGCGCAGCTCCGCTTTCAAATCGGCCGGGAGCGGGGCCGTCGGGATGCCCGAAAAATCCTCGAGCAACGGCGTCAGTCGTTCGAGACCGACCGGGCGATCGAGACCGAGCGCTTTCGCGACGGTTCCGAGCTCGGGCAGGAGGGCCGTCGGCACCTTGCGCTCCGAGTCGCGCGCGGCGAGCAGCTCCTGCACGCGGTGACCGTGCTTCTCGAGGAAGCCGGTGGGAAGCGGCGCCCACCCGCCGCCGTCGAGCGGAACGAGCTCGAGCCCGTCGCGCCACGCGGCGAATACGCCCGCCGCGCTCGCTCGCCGGGGCGGCCCCTTCTCGTCCGTCTCGCCGTCGGTTTCGAAGGTGACGTCGAAGGCGTCGCCCACGAGCTCGAAGTGCGGCACGAGCGCGCGCGTCTCGAACAATCCGCGTTTCGGGCCGTCGGGACTCTTGCGCTCCCAAGCGCGGAGCTTCACCGCGAACGCGGCGGCTTCGGCGCCGTCGAGGTCGACGCGCCGCCCGGTCACGAGGTTCAGCTCCTCGCGGAGCTTGCGGAGGAGCGCGCGCTCCTCGTCGAGTCGCCGCACGGGAGCTTCGCCCGCGAGCGCGGTCGCCGTGTCTCCGTCGATGCGAAGCAAAGGCGGATCGCCGTAAACGAGCGTCGGCAAGACCGAGAGCGCATGGCCGTGGTGCGAGAGGTCCAGGAAAATGCGCGGCCGCGCCTTGGTCGTCGCGCGCGGCAGTCGTTCGGTGCGGATCGTCACGGCGAGGCGCGTCTCGAGCTCCGGGAGCACGACCGTCACGAGATCGGCCTGCTGCTCGCGCGAGAAGACGCGGACGAGCGGCAGTCGCTCGAGCGAATAACCGGTGGCCGTCGTCTCGCCGAGGGGCCGCAGCGTCTTGCCACAGCGGGCGACGCCCTCCGCGACGACCGCCGTGATCGCCGGGTCACGCTCGAGAGTGAGCGTGAATCCGCCGCCGCGAACTTCGTCGACGAACGCTTGCGGCAGCAGGACCTCGCCCGAGGTCGTCACTTTCGCGCCGTCCAGGGTCACGTGCTCGGCGCTCGCGAGTGCCGCGAGCAACGCGGGCAGGCGCGCCAGCGGCAGCACGTCGCGACGAGAGCTCGCGAGCATCCGGTCGATGCTGAGATCGTCGTGCGTGGGCGTGAGCTCCCGCGGCAGCTTTCCGGCGGCGATCAGCGAGGAGAGGCCGAGAATCGCTTCCTCGCGCCCGCCCGGATGCACGATGAACCGGTTGATCGTGAGGGTCGCGCCGCGCGTGCCGAGCCGGTAGACGAGCCGCGGTGCCTCCGCGCGGGGCGCGGCCTTCGTCGTTTCCGCGACGGCCGTGCCTTCCTTGCTGGCGATCACGGCGGCGACCACGTGCATGCACGGATCCGCCGTACCGCCGCAATCACACGACCACTCACCCTCCTCGGAGTAGAGCGTCACCGTGGGCGCGATGGCGTGGCCACGCGCGCGAACGCGGAGCGTGACTTCCGACGCCGAGGCGGCTGCTTCCGAGACGGCAGCCGCTTGAGCGAGCTTCACTCCCTGCGACCACACCGCAGGTAGGCTCGCTTTCCGGATCGCGTCGAAGAGGGCTTGCATGAACCCCGCCCTTTAGCATCGGTCGCCCGCGCGGGCCCGGAACGTTTGGACGCGAAGTCATGGAAGCGAGGACGCGCGGCCATTCTCATCCCCACGGGCGTCTCCATGCTTGCCTCGTGATGAAACATGCGTGGCTCTTTTCGCTGCCCTGGTGCTTCGGACTCGCCAGCGGTGGTTGCTCTGCCGACGACGCTGCGACGGAGGCCCCGGGTGACGGCGTGCGAGCGGGGGCCGCGGGCGCGGCAGCGCGTGGCGGCGTTTCGAACGGCGGCTCGGCGGCGTCCGCCGGTCGCGCCGCCGCGGGAGCGC
>Ga0070682_100000892_pt1 | contig 17433 bp, 10 predicted proteins | sample KBSC63LmetaG_FD_64668 | JGI IMG/M metagenome (GOLD analysis project Ga0070682, IMG submission 64668) | Corn rhizosphere microbial communities from Kellogg Biological Station, Michigan, USA - KBS C6-3L metaG | ecosystem: Host-associated > Plants > Roots > Rhizosphere | place: USA: Michigan... | reverse complement strand
CTTTCATCAAGGTTAATGTCAGATCTGGATTGCCCGCAGCTGAGGAGCAGTTTGACAGACCCACCCGCTACCGCGTGGTGGTACTGACCTCACTGCGCCAAGTATGTCCTTACCCTCGCGATAGCGACCAGCCAAACAATCAAGCAAAGGGAAGCATTTGTTTTGGTCCATAACCGACGCGTCTTAGGTTGAGTCTTGGGCTGGTCGCTACCGCTCCCAGTTCTGATTTTGTCTGGCGAACCTTGACACTTTTGCTCGGCAATATCGCACGAGCGTCTTCGCTAATCCGAGATCCGTGCCCCAGTTGCGAAACCTGTCAGAGCGATCCATGAACTCATTCATGTGTAGTTCCTCACCCCAACCCGCTCCCAATGGGAGAGGGAGCGATATTCCAAATTCTTTCCAGTGGCCGCTGAGTTTATTTTGCCTTATAGTGAAGCCGTTGTTTTCATTCTGTCAGTGAAATTATCTAGCGGAAATCAACTGCGGTTTCGCAGTCCGCGTTTTTGTTCCTATGTCGTTGGAAACACTCCTGGCGCTCCCTCTCGACCAGCAAATCGGACAATTCTTTTATATCGGTTTAAGCGGCACCACGCTGGATGCCGAAGCGCGCTCATTGATTGATGAAGTGCAACCCGGCGGCGTGATTATGTTCGGCCGTAATGTGGAAGGCCCACAGCAATTACGCGATTTGCTCGACGGTATTAAAGAACAGCTGCCGAATAACCCCCTGCTGGGTGTCGATCAGGAAGGCGGGCTGGTCGACAGGCTACGAAAAATCTTTACACCAATGCCCTCTGCGAGAACTATTCGCGAGCACGGTGACCTTGCGGGCGCGCGCTCGCTTGGCCGAATCACGGGACAGGCATTGCGGCTGCTCGGGTTCAACATGAACTTTGCTCCCGTCATGTCGATCATGACTGACGAGCGTGATCTTCTTTCCAATGGGCTTTATTCGCGTTCGTTTGGCCGTTCGCCGGGTGAGGTACTCGGTTACACAACTGTCTACCTGCGCGGTCTGCAGGAAACGGGAATTATCGGTTGTCTCAAACATTTTCCCGGTATCGGCGCCGGTGAAGTCGACTCGCATGAGCAAATGCCGATGGTCACACTCAGTCACGACGACCTGATGGCTCAGGACCTGGCGCCTTACGTCGAACTGTTTCAGCGCAAGGACGATCGCGTGCGCTGCGTGATGGTCAGTCACGGCGGCTTTCCTAACATCGACATCAAGAAAGGCGTTACCGGCGGTTTGCTCGAACCAGCCTCGCTAAGTCACAACATCGTTACCAACCTGTTGCGACAGGAGCTCGGTTTTCAGCATCTGGTAGTGACTGACGATCTTGAGATGGGAGCGATATCAAAGCATTGCGAGATCGAGGCGGCCGTGGTGCGCGCCTTCCTTGCAGGAAACGACATGATGTTGATCTGCGCGCATCCGGACATCATTCGCCGCGGCTATAACTCTCTGCTTGCCGTGGCAAAAGATGGCAAGCTTACGAAAGAGCGCCTGCGAGCTTCGCTCAAACGAATAGCGGCGATGAAGGGCCTGATTAAACCCACGCTCGATTTCGATCCGCAACGCTTTCAGGAACTGGCAGAAGAAACGACCGCCCTTAACGCAAAGCTGAACTACAAATACGGAGGCACCATCGCATGAGTCCGCGCAAATTGGTTTGTCTCTTACTCGCGCTTGGAATGGCGGTATTGCTTCCGGCCGCTTGCCGTCGAAATCGCGGCAGCGGTCCGTTTGTCATTGCGCTCGGCGACAACATTCGGACGATTGACCCGATTGGATCTCCATCGGTCGATGCGGCGAGCGAGCGCGTACGCGTCCTAATGTTTAATTCGCTGGTGCGCAAAGACGAGAGGTTTGACTACGTTGGTGACCTTGCCACAGACATAACGCGTTCCGCTGACGACGTTACCTTTACTTTCAAATTGCGCGACGGCGTGAAGTTTCACGATGGCCGTCCCTTCACTTCAGCTGACGCGAAATACACGCTCGACCTCGTTTTCTCGAGCACGTTTGCGAAGTCCGCAAGTTTCTATGAAGGCACGGGGGCAGCCCGAACGAGTTACATCAAAAGCGTGGAAGCGCCCGACCCGTTGACTTTGGTTGTGACCACCGTCAAGCCGTGGACCGGTCTGCTTCCGAACCTGGTGCCGGTGGCGATAATTCCTAAAGACAGTTACGCCACGCAAAAGGATCATCCGGTAGGCACCGGACCGTTTAAGTTTGTCAGTTATGACAGCTCACAACAGGTAGTTGATCTGTCAGCGAACGCCGAGTACTGGGATGGAGCGCCGCACATTCCGACGGTGCGCGTAAGAGTGATTGCCGACACCAATGCGCTGCAAGCGGAGTTGCGCTCTGGCCGCGTGGACATAGCGCCCTTGCCGACCAGTCTTTCGCCGGACGCAATCAAGCTTCTCGGTCAGGATCCTAAACTTCAGGTAGGACAGTTCACCGGTTCCAACCTGAATCTGCTGACCTTCAATTGTTCGCAGCCGCCGCTCAATGATGTTCGCGTAAGACAGGCACTGGCGCATGCGATTGATCGCGAAGGGCTGATTCGGGATCTTCTCCTGGGCCAGGGCAAAATCGCACACGCAATTTTGCCGGAAGAATCGTGGGCTTACAGTGCGGGCCAGACGTACGCTTTCGATCCCGCAGCGGCGAAGAAGTTGCTCGACGAAGCAGGTTTAAAAGATCCGGACGGCGATGGTCCGCAGTTACGCTTCACCAAACCTATCGTTTTCAAAGTTTCCGGCAGCAGTGTGGCGGCTAAGAATTATGCCGGCGTGATTCAAAACTACCTCAAGAACGTCGGCGTACCTGTCAGCATTGAAACGGCCGAATTGAATACTTTGTTTGATGAGTTGCGACGGGGGAACTTCCAGATTTTCTACGGGCAATGGGTTGGCGGAAATCAGGACCCGATTTTTTACAAAGACTTGTTTGCGACTTCGGAAATACCTACGGAGACACGCGCTTCACGCAATCGCAGCCGCTACAGCAATAAGGAACTCGACGGCCTAATCGAACAGGCGATCAATACTTTTGACCGCGACAAAGGCAAGCAACTCTACGCGCGAATTCAGGAAATCATTGCGCGCGATGTGCCGGTGCTGCCGCTCTGGTATCAGGCCAACATCGTGATCGCGCAAAAGCGCGTCGGTAACATTAAGGTCGACGCGAGTGGCGACTGGGGCTTCGTTAAGAATTTGACGGTTACTGAATAGCTAACTGTTATGGCTACTTCTCCCGCAGGGTGAGGGCTTACACATTGTTGATTTTTGAATCGCTCTGACATGCCTTCCTGACCTGGGTACGGATTTTCAGGTCGCGTAATTCTCACCTGCTCCCAAGTGAGAGGGAAAACAAGCGCCCTCCAAAAGCGGTGTCAAGCCACCGCACTGCAAAATCAAACAGCGCCGCTATCCGAGCAGATCCTTCAGGGTGTTTCGGGTAACCAAACCTTCGCGCACCAACCGCGGGCGCGTGGTCGTGACGTCTAAAACCGTCGAGGGCTCAGTCACCGTCGCATTGCCCCCATCAACAATCAGGTCCAGCTCGGTCGAGAAATAGTTTGCGACTTCAGTCGCGGTTCGCGCGGGCGGCTGGCCCGAGGGATTTGCACTGGTCGCTGTCAGCGCGCCGCCACAGGCTCTGACAAGCGTTCGCACGTTGTCATCGTCCGGCAAACGCACGCCGAGACTCTTCGTGCCGGCCGTTAAATCATCCGGAACAACCGATCGCGCTGCCCCGATCAGCGTGAGCGGAGCGGGCCAATGCTTGCGCGCCACCAGTTTAAAAAACTCCGCTTGCTCGATGAATCGATCAACCTCCGGAAGATCGGAGATAAGAATCAGGATGGGCTTGTCGTCTTCCCTGCCCTTTAGATTTCTGATCTTGCGGACAGCGCCTGCGTCCAGCGGATTGGCGCCGAGCCCGTAAAACGTGTCGGTAAGAAAAGCAATCACACCACCCGCCGCCACGATTGCAGCGGCGCGTGCTCGCGTCTCAACGTTGTCTTTAGCAATCACAACTGCTCAAACGATTTTCACCGCGTAGCCGATCCCGTCGCCAACCGAAAGGATTTCACCGAGCAGCTTCGGATGGTTCAAAAAGTACTTATTGAATTCGCGTAAGGCGTTCGTCGAACTTTCCTGATCGGGCGAACGAATCTCGCCGGCAACCTGCCCGCCCCAAAGAAGATTGTCGACAATTACAACGCCCCCGCGTCGCAGTCTCGGCAAACACAGTTTCAGGTAGTCCGAATACTCCTCTTTAACCGCGTCGATGAACACTAGATCGAACGGTTCTTTCATTTGCGGCAGAACATCCAAAGCCTTCCCTCTTTCAATGCGCACGCGTTTACGCAAGCCGGCGCGGGTGAGATAACCTTCAGCCGCCTCGATCATTTCGTCACTCGGATCAATCGTTACGACCTCGCCGTCTTCGCCGACTGCTCGCGCGAGGTGGATGGTGGTGTAACCGATGGCCATGCCGATCTCTAAACAATGCCTGGCGTCGATCGCTCGCGCCGTAATCTCGACGAACCGAGCGACCTCGCGGTCTGCACTTGGGACATTGTGTGCAGCGCCGTGCTGCTCCATTTCTCGCAGCAGCGGATCGTTTTGGGGAATGAGTTGATCCAGGTATTCAGCCTGCTCGCGCTGAATGATCGCGTCAATGCGTGCCTTCATGTTGCTTCCTTCGGTAAAAGTTTTAGGAAGTTTAGCAGATGAGGTGAGAGCAGCGGGAACGGCTGGGCACTGATTCAGTCTCGTATGTTCGTCAACGATTAGAGGCAAAACCAGAACCGGATCGTGGTAGCGACCGGCGAAACATTCAACTCTACCGAATCACTCTTCGAATCTTCCGCTGTTATTTCTGATGGAATCTCTGGCCGGTCGTTACCGCGAGCCGGTTCTGATTTCGTCTGCTTATCGCACCAGGTTTCCAATGAAGGTGATCCAGTGCCGACATCCCCTGGCGTTACTCCTCGCCGATGTCGCTTGAATCGCCGCCGACTGAAACGTAGCGGCGTCCGAGTCCGAGTTGGCGGAGCTTGTGTTGCAGCGACTGGCGGTGCATGCCGAGAATTTCCGCAGCCTTGGTGACATTTCCATTAGTGTGCTCGAGGCAGCGGCTAATGTAACGACGCTCAAACTCGCGGCGGTCTTCGCGGAATTCCGCGGTGAAGGGCACGTTCAATCCGCCGTCACTTTCGGTGTTAGCGGCGAGCGGGCGTTGCTGCGAACCGGGAATAATTTCATCAGGCAAATCCTGCGCGCGCAGCTCATCGCCTTCGGCCATGATAGCTGCACGCTCGATTGTGTTTTTCAATTCGCGGACATTCCCCGGCCAGTCGTAATCAACGAGGCGCCGCAACGCGCTCTGGCCCACTTGGCGCAGCGGCAGGTTGTATCGCTCAGCGGCGCCCCTGGTAAAAGTTTCGGCGAGCTGCGGGATGTCTTCGCGTCGTTCGCGTAAAGGCGGGATGTCAATCGTCACCACTCGCAAGCGGTAAAAAAGATCTGCGCGAAAATTACCTGCCGCAATCTCCTGTTCTAATGGTCGATGCGTGGCGCTCACAATCCGCACATCGACAGGAATCGATTCATTGCCACCGAGTCGCTCGATGCGCCGCTCTTCCAGTGCACGCAACAGCTTGGCTTGCACGTTTGAGCTCATGTCTCCAATTTCATCGAGGAACAAAGTGCCGCCGTCGGCCTGCTCAAATTTTCCCTCACGGCGTCCCGCCGCTCCGGTAAACGCTCCCTTTTCGTGGCCGAACAACTCCGACTCAATTAACTCCGAAGGCAGGGCCGCACAGTTGACCGCGACAAACGGACCCTTGCTACGCAAACTGTTTTTTTCGTGCACTTCGCGCGCGACCAGTTCCTTTCCTGTACCTGACTCGCCACGAACCAAAACTGTCGCGTCAGTCTCGGCTACTTTCTCTATCATTGCCCGCACGCGCTGCATGCTTGCCGAATCGCCGATGAGAGACCCGCGCTGCGATTCTTCCGCTTCGATACGCCGGCGTAAAGAAACATTCTCGCGCCTCAGCGCTATCGTTTCTGCAGCGTTCTTAACTACCAGTCGCAGCTCATCGAGCTCAAAAGGTTTCGAAAGGTAATCGTAGGCTCCCGATTTGACGGCGTCGACCGCCATTCGTTCGGACCCATGCGCGGTAATGATGATAACGAGCGGGCCGCTAAGGTTTACGTCTCCTGAAACATTTTGATTGCCGCCATTCTTTTCAAGGGTTAACTCCTTGAGGAATTCAAGGCCGCTCATGCCGGGCAAATTTACATCAAGCAACAGCAGGTCGGGTTGTTGTTGCTTCACGAGAATTCGCGCTGCTTCAGCAGAATCCGCTTCAGAAACGCTATAGCCAAACGTGGTCAGCGCGCGACGCATCCCGTATCGCGACGCCTCTTCGTCGTCCACAATTAATAATCGCAACTTGTCTTTTCTCACCTTCGAAACAGTTTAGAACCTTGAAGCAGAATTCCGCTAGCGCATCGTGTGCCATAGGCCGGTCGCCACACTTTCGGAGCAACGATGGCTGGAATATAATGCGCGCCCAGTTAGTTCAATCCGTCCTACAAGACGTACTTGCGACTCCCACGCTGCCGGTGCCCGGCGGCCGCCTATGTAAGCGAGTACAGGAAGCCACTTTAGGTGGCGATGATTTGCTCGTGAGGTTCAAGATTTCTCCCAACAATAAATCGTCGGCGCCCAGCGAACCGCTCGATCAACGAATGATCGCGTTGATGAGATTGATTCTGGCGTCGGCGGCCCTGCTGGTTATTTACCTCGATCCCGCTGAGCCCGATCGTTTCGTATCGGCGACATGTGGCGCGCTGATTCTTTATGTTGTTTACAGTCTTATTCTTTTCGTTGTTGCCTCGGGACGCAGGCGAATCGAGTCGCTCTCACGTTGGGCTCATTGGATAGATGTGCTCTGGTTTACCCTTCTAATTGGCCTCAGCAGTGGCACCAACAGCATCTTCTTTTTCTTCTACTACTTTTCAATATTGACTGCTTCCTTCCGGCGCGGTTTTGCCACGGGCGTTCGCGTCGCCCTCGTCTCTTCGCTCCTTTTCACAATCGTTGGTTATCTGACGGGTCAACCTCAGGTCGAAATCAATCGTCTGATTCTACGGCCGGTAACCATGCTCGGTTTGGGTTACATGATTGCCTATTGGGGCGGATGCGAAATCGAATTACGCAACCGGCTCGGCTTCCTCAAAGATATAACTCACCTATCGAATCCGCGCTTCGGTGTCGATCACATCATTACTTCTGCAATGGAGCGATTCCGGGAATACTACGATGCCGACAAATGTTTGCTCATTACAAACAGCGACTCGCTGGGCGACTATCGCCTGCGCGTTGTTGGCCGAAAGATGGAGAATTTTAATGCGTCTGGCGATCTGGTTGGCCAAGAAATCGCAAAACTCTTCCTCTCGCCCGCGGCAGATGAGGTCATTATTCAGCAGTCAGCCTCCTCGTCATTACGATACACGCTGGAAACTGGCGAGCGTGCGAAAGCCACTTCGGTAAACGGCTCGCTGACTAACACACTTGAGTCGGCCCGCTTTCTTTCCGTACCGATCAATTATCGTGGGGAATGGGTCGGCCGATTTTATGTGGTGGGCCCGCAACGAAAGCTGAAGCCCGCTGACGCTGAGTTTGTGCTGCAAGGCATCGCACAGATAATGCCCCTGCTGGACAACATCATGCTGGTCGATCGCCTGGCGTCAGACGCCGCTGCTTATGAACGCGACAAGATTGCTCGTGATCTTCACGACAGCGTGTTGCAGCCGTATATCGGCCTGCAGATGGGCCTCGCTTCGTTGCAGCAAAAAATCGAGCGGCGTGACGACGACGTGCTGCAACACGTTAACGAATTGCGAGACCTGACCGTACGCGGAATTACTGATTTAAGGGCTTATGCCGGCGAAATTAAATCGGGAGACAGCGGCAGCAATCCGTTGCTCTCTCCCGCAATTCGACGGTTCGCGGCACGGTTCACCGAGGCAACCGGCATCAAAGTAAACGTCCAGGCTCCGGACGACTTGCGCACTAACGACCGCCTGACGGCAGAAATCTTTCAGTTGATTACTGAAGGGCTGAGCAATATTCGACGGCACACCGACGCGCGAACCGCGTGGGCAGTGTTGTCTCAGGACGATCAAAATCTTACTTTGCGAATTGAGAACGAAGACCTTGACGAAACTAACAACGGAATGTTTCGACCAAGGTCGCTCAATGAGCGCGCTGCTTCGCTCGGCGGTCGTCTGGAAGTCCATCGCCATGCGGCGGGACGCACCGTAGTAGAGATTCAAATTCCGTTATGACAGACGTCAAAGAGAAACCGTTGCGCATCTTGATTGTCGATGATCATCTGGTCATGCGAGCGGGTCTTCGTATGCTTATTGAAGCACAAGGCATGCTGGTCATTGGTCTCGCAGGTCATCGCGAAGAAGCTATCGAGGCTGCGAAGCGTGAATTGCCGGACTTGATTCTCCTTGATCTTGATCTCGCTGGCGAAGATGGACTGAGTTTCCTTTTGGAACTGAAAGCCGTAGCGGCCAACACACGCGTCCTCATCTTGACAGGAATTCGCGACGCAAACATTCACCGACGCGCTATGAAATTGGGAGCGGCGGGCGTAGTCGTGAAGGATCAGGCCGCCGAGGTACTGATAAAGGCGATCACAAAAGTCTGCGCTGGCGAAGTGTGGCTTGACCGCGCCACCATGGGACATCTTCTTGATGAGATGACCAGACAGGGCGCCGAGAACAATGACCAAGCGAGGATTGCGAGCTTGACTGATCGGGAAAACCAGGTCATCCGTCTGATATCTGAGGGCCTCAAGAACAAGCAGATCGCCGAAAGGCTGTTCATCAGCGAAACGACTGTGACCCATCACCTGAGCTCGATCTTTTCAAAACTAGAAGTCTCCGATCGTCTTGAACTGGTGATTTACGCCTTCGGCCACAACCTGGCGCGCCTCTCTAAATAACCCGGCACATTAACCTGAACTTTCATGGCAGGATCCTGCCAGGGAAAAGGGCAGATAACTCCGTTGCAACCCCGTTGCAATGAAATTATTATCTGCATCATCAAAGAACCTTGAAGATAGCGAGTCCCAGTCTCCGCGGCGCAATGACCCACGAGTTGGAAAAAAGCACCCTCGATCTGCATATAGACGGGTTGATTGCAGATGGCGAGACTACTGATTTCGGCTTGCGCACACAGGAGCGACGCCAGAAAGCGCGGATCAAGGAACCATTTCCCGCGCGGATCTGGGGATTGGATTCCGGCAATCTACCTTTTAACGTTGACGGCGTGATCGACAACATCAGTTCAACAGGTTTGTACCTTAAGGCTACGAAGCCCGTCAGCGTCGGCAACGAGGTTAAGCTGATCGTCCACTTCCTGAACGGACCGACGTCCGGCGTGACGGCTTCAGTTCAGGGGTCGATCTTACGCAGCGAGCTTCAGGGCGATGGGAAGTATGGTCTCGCCATCGCGATCAGCAAGCATCGCTTCCTTTGATTTTGCGACTGAGCAGCAAGTGGCCCAAGTGTTGCGGAGAGGAACTGGGTTCACAAAAGAATTAGCTGTTTTCATTTACTTAAGTTTGATTTTCCGGCGCATTACGTTATGGCAGTAACGCGCGCCGATTGAGTTGACTGAATAACTCTATCTCTTCAGCTAAAAAATCTATCCGTACGGATATTGATTGGTTAGCGCGTAAACATTGTTATTCAACAAGCGGTTTTGAAAGCAGATAGCGATCTTTGATGTTTGGTTCTGGAGAAAAATTTTGAGATGCGGCCGCTTCCCCATGTGTCTCAAGGAAATCGTCCAGCGCCCTCCCGATTCACCCCATGCCCCGACCGGTCAACCGGTGGTTAATGGGTTAACCAACCGGCTACACCGGTATAACAAGGAGTTCCCTACTTATGAATACGAACTTGAATTCACGCCGCCTGAAGTCGAGCGGCTTTACACGACGAACAATCTTTTTGACTGTGGCCGCGTTTGCCTTGCTTACGATTACTGGCGCGACCGCATTTATGGCGAATTCGCCGGGAGCGATTTTCACCACCGAGAGTACCTGTGGCGGCGTCAACATCAACCTTTTCCCAAATAAGGATGCTGTTTATCTCAATGGCGGTCCGCAGGGAAATGGGCCGGGGCTGGACGAGGGTAATTACTATGTGAAGGTCACCGAACCTGACGGTAGCTTACTCGGTTCGAGCATCGGCGGTCCTTTGGGTAATACTCCCGTCCACGTTGGCGCTAACGGCTCATTCGATCAGTGCTACCAACTTTCGGCGATTGTTAGCCCGCCAGGAGGAGCTCCAGCTCCCGGCTACGCCGACACCACCAATCAGGGAAATGAATACAAGGTGTGGGTCTGCTCGGATAGTGCGTTCACGAACAGCAATTGCAAAACCGATAACTTCAAGGTGACCGGCGACGGCACGCCAACCGAATCCACGCTCCAGGTTCTGAAGTTTTACGATGCGGACCAGGACGGCGTTAAGGATCCGGGTGAAGCTTATCTTGAGGGTTGGAAGTTTGATTTGAGTCCGGCCATCGGGTCGAACCCGTTGCTCACGTCCTTCAGTGGTCCGGCTAACCCCGGCATTTACACAGCCACCGAACGTGACACCATCGAACTCAACTGGTTTGCGACAACGAACAAGACTTTGAACACCCTGGTTGTGGCTGGTCAAACGTCTACGATCGAGTTCGGCAACTATTGCACGTTGACGCCAGGCGGTCACACCATCGGTTTCTGGTCAAATAAGAATGGCCAGGGTTTGGTGGAGGCCAGTGATTTCACACAGCTGACCGGTTTCTGTCTGCGCAATGCCGACGGCACCGATCGGGATTTCACTTCATCCCTCATTATCAACAAGAAAAACCTCAACACGTGGATTCTGGATGCTAAAGCCACGAATATGGCTTACATGCTTTCAGCGCAACTCACCGCCACTCAGTTGAGTGTGAATCACGGTTTCACGAATGCGGCCGTCATTGTGGATGGCACCAGGAACGTGACTGACTTGATCGCTTACGCTAACTCGTTGCTGTGCGCCGATGGCTTGACCAAAGGCGGCGATCCCAATCGGGCTGAGCAGGAACGCGTGAAGGATATCCTCGATAAGATCAATAACGGCGGATCCTTCGTCCAGCCAACTGCAGCCAACTGCCCCTACACCTTCCTGCCGTAACGGTGTAGCGGACATTAACCAAAAGGGTCGTCCTCCTTCGAGGGCGACCCTTTTTACTATGTCCAGTCAGTTCGGTTATTACTTATTAACACTCACCGATTGTGACCAGCCGAAATTTCCGGCCGCATCGTAAGCCTTGCACTGCAGCACGTGCGCGCCAGTTTTCGCCTTCCGGGTGTTCCACTTATTGGTGAATGGCGCAGCGCTGGCCGTTGAGGTTAACACTCCATCCACATATAGCTCGTTTTTGACCACCGCGACATTGTCCGTTGCGTTCGCCGAAACTGTAACGTTCGTGGAAACGGTCGAGCCTGCATTCGGACTAGTAATAACCACTGAGGGCGCCGTGCTATCAACGGCAACGTTGTTACTAACCACGACGGTCACAGACGAGCTTGTTGCATTGCCAGCCCCATCGCTGGCAGTTGCAGTCAAGGTGTGAGAGCCGTTCGCGGCGTTTGCTGTATTCCAGGCAAACGCATAGGGACTTGCCGCGTCCGCTCCCAAAGTTGAACCATCAACGCTTAGGCTGACCGAAGTGACACCGACGTTGTCGGTCGCATTTACGGACACCGAAACAACTCCCGAAACTACCGCGCCGCTGGTTGGCGAGCTGATATCGAGAGCCGGTGGCGTGTTATCGGCGGGAACGCCGCCGGCAAGCGCTACGGCGCGCGCGGCGTTCACCCGTCCCCACCCGAAGCTGGTGTCCCATCCGGAGCCGCCCAGGTCATCAGCCGACTGCTTCAGGATATTCTGGACTTCCGTGGGGGTCAGACCTGGGTTGGCTGACAGCACGAGCGCCGCCACACCAGCCACGATCGGAGTCGACAAGGATGTGCCGGCCGTTGATACATAACTGCCGCCAGTTGCGGTGGTGCGAATGTTGGTGCCGGGCGCAGTTAAATCGACGTTGTTGCCGGTATTGCTGAACGATGCCAAAAGGTCATTGGGATCAGTCGCACCCACAGTCAGAACATACGGATTGTCGGCGGCTGAATTGAAGGTCGCCTGGTTACCCGAAGCGACTGCAACCACGCCGCCCTTGTTTTGGAAGTATTGGGCCGCACTTCGAACCGTCGCACTATCGCTCGCGTTAAAACTCAAATTGGCCACCCGCGCGCCGTGGTCCGCCGCCCATTGCAGACCGGAAGCCAGCGCCGAGAACGCGGCGTAACCACTCGAATCGGTTACACGTATCGGCATGATTGACGACTGCCATGCAACCGAGGCAACACCATTCGCATTATTACTTGACGCCGCCGCAGTGCCGGCGACCGCAGTGCCGTGTCCGCCAACGTCGCGCGTATCCGAATTGTTGTTGTAGATATTCCAGCCTGGCACCATCTTGGCTGCGAGGTCAGGGTGAGTTGAATCGACCCCAGTATCAAGAATGGCGATAACAACCGTGGAGCTACCGGTCGTAGTGGCCCACGCGGCAGGCGCGCCGATTTTCTTCAGGTGCCACTGGTCAACGTACCAGGGATCGTTCGGAGCAATTTCTTCGGGCTGCAACAAGCGATCAACTTCAGCAAACTCAATCTCCGGCCGATGCGCTAAAGCCTCGGCGAATCCCTTTTCATCTGCTTCCTCGGGTAAATCGATTACATGCACGCGCAGGCCTGCAATCTCACCATTGTCTCTGGCGCCGACCGCCGCAATTACATTCCGCGCCTGATCCGGCAACACATTATCCCGAAAGCCGACCAGCACCCGACCCGGTACAAAGTTTTCGGGCTGCGGAACAACGCGATAGCGATTCTTTTGCGCTCGAACTTTAATCGTTGGATTGCCAGAAATTAATAACAGCGCCAGCAAACTGGCCACGCACGTAGCTGTAACTATTCGTTTCATCATTCTCTCTCTTTCAACGGGTCCGTCGGTCGGGATTTAGGTGGGAGCAAGTTCGGGTAACTGCAGTTTTGCGCAGTCCTGCGAAACGACGTTGCGCGTTACGCAAAACGGCTCAGCGCTTCACCTGGCACAAGTCGAAAGAGCTGGACAGTTAGCTCGGCTGCGACTCGCAAGGAAGCGTACTTTTAGCTGAATTGATTAGGGTTTTATGGCGGGAAAAGATTAGAAAGAGAACGTCAGCGATAACGGTTATACCGATCGCTGGACGTTCTCCTGCTTTCGGTAACCCAGCCAGGTCGTGAAGAACTTCGGATTGTGGATTTCGAATTGCGGATTGTTTACTAACAAGTCCGCGATTCGTTTCCACCCCCCGAGCTTCTCCGGAAATCCGCAATCCGAAATTCGAATTCCGAAATCCTCTTTGACCCCCGTAGGCTTTGCGGCCCCCGCTCACGCGAGGTGTGCCTTTATCGCTTCAGGTAAATCTTTCAAATAGCAGCATGGTTGGACCAATGCGCTCAATGGCAAACTACCGCGAACGGGATAACCATGTCAAGCATTGTTTAATCCGAGCGCTGGTTCAGCTTCATTAAGTGGAAAGTCGGTGCGATAAGCAGACGAAATCAGAACCCGAAAGCGGTGGCGACCAGCCAACGATTCAACCAGAAATAACCGCAAAATCTTCGAAAACTGATTCGTCAGAGTTGAATGTCTGGCCCGTGGCTACCGCTTTCCGGCTCTCATCTTTGCTCTAATCGTTGCCGATATATCAGATTGATGCAGGTGCCTTAATCCGACTCTTTTTTCAGTGCGGCTAGCGAATTCGCGTCGCCGGATCTCCGAATAGAATCCACGTTCTTCGCACGTCGTTATCCGAACTCGCGCCTTTTGCATTTCTTATTGCCTGACCCAGGCGAACCGGCTGTGAGCCGAACAATTGTCGATAGAGCTCCAGGTTCATGCTGAATTGCGGTGCCGCATCCGTGAATCCCGACGAGGCCCAAACCGCTACGGCGCCACCGTTCGGCGCTTTCAGGACAGACTCGCCGAGGCTTTCAACATAGGGGTCATGCGAGTACCCATTCAGGCATGTCATCATCAAATAAACAGAAAGCGCGTTTGTGTTGGTTAGGTTGAGCGCCAGATCGGAATCGAGCAGCCCGGCTCCCGTCCAAACGTCCAGCGACCCGTGGCCATAGTAGTTCACCAGCATTGGTCCCTGGTTAAGGGCGTTCACGATTTGGCCGCGCGCTACATCGTCATTGCCGACGTCGCTGCGGTTAATCGTTTCCACCGAAATCGACGAGGGCAACAGATTTTGCGTTTGCGCTGACTCTGATTCAAAACTGCTGTCTGCCACCAGTAATGCGCCACGCAAAGGTGAGTTCAATTCCCTTTCCTGCTCAAATGACAGAATCTTCGCGACCATAAGAGCGGCTTCGGCGGCAGTGCGTGCCGGCAGTCGGCCGATTGCCATACTCGGAAGACCCGCGTCAGCAAAATCCGCGAACCAATCATCCGATGCGGTTTCCATATAACCGGTGTCGACTAACTTCGTGGGTACAAAATCCAACGCGCCCTGCCCAAAGTAATTGCGCGGATCCCAACTGCTGTCACCAACCAGTAACAAGTATTCAGGCTTGCGACTCCAGTTGAGCGCGGAGTTCCCCAGGAACGATTTCAGGGCGAGTGGCGTGTGGGCGCCGTAACTAAATTCATCATAGACGTCCTCAATATCGGCAACGGCCACCACTAAACCCTGGCTGCGACGCAGTGCGGCCAACGGTTCGACGGCCTGACGGAAGTCGTGATGCGTAATGATGACCATGTCTGCGCCATTTGTGCCGGCATTCCAATTCGAAGGATTGTTGGCCGTCACCGATAACGGATGACTTGTATGATCATCGGTGAACGCCATTAGGGTTCGCGAGTGACTGCCATTGGCAGGAACCAATACTGCGTAGCTGCCTTCGAAGGCCGTTGCGGGCGACGCCAGTTCCAACGGCGCATTCGGATCGGTGATGTCCATGACGCGCACATTCGCAGTCGTGAATCCACCGACGAGGACTGTTTGACCCGGCGCGACAGTGAAGCCGAGCTGGTTCTGATCCGCCCTGTAGGTATGTGGATAGCTCAGTTGTAGAGAGTCGATGAAGCTGATATCCAGGTTGCCGTTTCGCGATGTCAGCGAAACTTCGTTGGCCCCTTCATGCAACAGACCGCGTTCGAGGTTGAACCTGGTTACCGGATGTTCGCTCCCTGTAAAGTTCATCGTCCCCACAACGCTGCCATTGAATTGCACTTCAACTGCATGGGCCTGACTGGTGAGACCCTGCAGCGCGACTTGTAGTTGCGGCTGCAGACCGGCGCCCTGACTCAGATGACTAATGCTCAAGGTCTGCCTAACAGGTTCGCTCAATACCGGCGCGCCAAAAATGTTACTGGCGTCTCCGTTGAGCAGGTGCGATGAATAGATCAGCTGCTCGCGGCGTTCGTTAGTCAACAGGAAACTGCCGACGGGCGGATTGCTGTTGAACTCCTGGTAGCGTTCCCTGGCCTTACTGCCTCTCGGCACAATGCGTTTGCCAATCGTGTCGCCCGCAATCAGCCAGTAGGTTCTAGTGTCGGTCGTAGGCGTATCCAGTCCGACTCCATAAAACTCGATCGTGCTGTTGCTGTCGAATTGGGGGCCGTTGCTATTCAACTGAATCGGAACTTCGCTGCCATCGACAAACAACTGGAGTCGTTGCCCATCGACGCCTGGATCCAGACCGGCAGCGAGCAGCTCGGGCTGACTCAGGCGATACCAACCACTGCGGTTCACCTGTATTTTTACTGCCTGTCCCGCAGCGATAGTTTGCTGGGTCGCAAGTCCGGCCGGCGTAATTTGAAGACCTTGCGCGCGAGCACCACGATTCATTGCCGCGGGCCACGAGTTTTCAACTTTTTGATCGTCACTGCCGGCAGCCTCGGCAAGTTGATTCAACAACAATGCTGCCTGACGCTTCGGCGCGTTGCCGTTGTTAACAGTGGCCGGATAAACGGGTCCGTGCAATTGGCGCGTGCCATTCAAATCGATGGCCTCGAGATAGTAAGCACTCTTCGAGTTTCCCGAGCGATCGAACCAGGCATACGAGTAACCAGCGGCCAGGCGATTTCCTGGGCCAACTGACAGTGCTGAACCAGCAACCACTGCCGGAGTCACGCGCGTTCGCACGCCGTCCTGTTCGCGATAGATGTGGTAACCGAGATTGTTAACTTCGTAACCGCTCTCCCAATTCAATTGCACACCGTCAGCGTAGTCTCTGGCCGTGAATTTCTTCAGCTTCACGGCGGTCGGTACTGCAGGCGCACTCGCGAGCGTCCACGAAGAAAATGCGGAGACGCCGGTATTTTGGATCCAGTTGTTGGGATCGGAACCTGTTTGCGTACTGCCCGGCACGCCCTGGTCGGTCCAGTTCGCAGTCGGAGAGCCGCTGGCGCGCCACAAGTGTAGAGTCGCCGCGGTGTTGCCGTTCAACTCGCTGTTGAGATAGTGCAATCGTACCGTTGCCGCACTAACGCTGCCGGCAACGACGTTCAGCGAATAAGTTCGGTTCACAGCTGACGTGAACGTGCCGGGCGCAGCTTTGACCAACAGGACGCGTAAAGTCATGGCGCTGCCGTTGGTAATTTGATTGTTCAGATTTCCAAACGCACGCGTGGTCGTACCGGCATCGCTGCGCTCCACTGAACCAATCACATCTCCGGTGCCGGCGGAGGTGCTGCCGGTAGCGGTTAGGATTTTTCCGTTAGCGCTGTCGACCGTCAAATCGGTCGTCAAAGTGAGAACGCCGCTGACACTGCCACTGGTGTTCAGTGAAACGCCGGCGCTGTTGTTGATGGTAAGTCCGGTGAACGCTGATGAGCTTGAGCCTGCAATGGCCTGAGCTGCGCTGCCGTTGAAAGTTGCGGTGCGCCCGTTGTTGGTGAAGGTTGAGTTATTAGTCCAGTTCCCACCCACGTTGATGTTTCCACCATTTGAGGTGGACAGCGTCAAGGTGCCGTTAATCAAAACGTGTCTTCCCACCGTTAAAGCCGCAGTCATCGGTGTTGCGGCCATAGAGAAGGTCGAGCCGCTATCGATGGTTAAATCGCGAGCAAGTGACCGGGCCGTACCTGGCGCAGGACCTCCGCCAGCTCCCAGGTTCAGCGTGGTGTTGTTGCTCAACTGAACATCGTTCGGGAATCCGGCAGACGACGTGGCGCTCCATTCGGCGCCACGGGAGAACGTGCCGCCCGTGTTGTAAATCAGGACTGAGT
>Ga0070682_100000890_pt1 | contig 17439 bp, 13 predicted proteins | sample KBSC63LmetaG_FD_64668 | JGI IMG/M metagenome (GOLD analysis project Ga0070682, IMG submission 64668) | Corn rhizosphere microbial communities from Kellogg Biological Station, Michigan, USA - KBS C6-3L metaG | ecosystem: Host-associated > Plants > Roots > Rhizosphere | place: USA: Michigan... | reverse complement strand
TTTAACAATTTTTTTTGTTGGATATAAAAGTTCCCTAATTTACACGCTCTAAATTTAAAACTCACATTCACATGAGAAAATTTCTATCACTGTTTGCAGTGCTGCTGGTCTGTGGACTATCGGCATTCTCACAGACCAGGTTGGTAACAGGTAAAGTAACGGATCAGAATGGTCAGCCGGTTCCGTTTGCTTCGGTTATCTTGAAAGGTGATAAAACAGGTACCAGCGCCGACGCAAATGGCGCTTTTTCCATTAGCGCGAAATCGGGGGATATCCTGGTAATTACAGGGGCGGGCATTACTTCAAAAGAAATCACAGTGACGGATGAACCAGAAATTAATGTTCTGGTAAGCCGGTCTAACAGTGCTTTGACAGAGGTTGTTGTAACAGCCCTGGGTATTCAGAGGCAAGCAAAGGATTTGGGTTATGCAACGGCCACCTTGAATAATAGAACACTAACCCAGGCTAAATCTGTTAATATAGCGCAGGCCTTAAATGGTAAAGTGTCAGGTTTAAACATTTCCACCGTCAATAGCGGTGTATTTGAAAATGCGAAAATCAATATCAGGGGAATTCGTTCCCTTACGGGAAATAATCAGCCGATGCTCGTGGTCGACGGAGCACCGACCCCCTTAGGCTATCTTTCATCCATACCTCCCGATGATGTTCAGGATCTGACCGTCCTGAAAAGTGCAGCTTCAGCAGCTATTTACGGGCCAGACGCAGTGAATGGAGTAATCGTCATAACAACTAAAAGAGGAGGTAAAACACCTACGGTGACATTGAATTCCACCGTTCAGGCAACCCGGGTGTCCTTCTTTCCAAAATTGCAAAAAGAATTTGGACAGGGCGCAGGTGAAACCGTGGATTTATATGGCAATTATGGTCATGTGCCTTACGAGAATCAACAATTCGGGCCAGCTTTTGACGGTTCCATAAAGGACATTGGCGTACCGTTACCAGACGGAACCCAGCAAAAAGGCCCTTATACCAATGGTCATTATAAGGATAAGGTTAAATTCTGGAATACCGGCTTAACCGTTCAGAATTCCGTTTCTGTCGCGGGTGAGGATTTTTATTTAAGTGCGGAAGACGCGAACATTAAAGGTTTGATTCCGGACGATGTAAACCGCCGGACCAGTCTCCGGTTCAACGGAGGTAAAAAATTCGGAGGGCTTACAGTTAATTACGGTTTGAATTATATATTGCAGAATTCTGACGTTGTAAATGAGGCGGGCTTCCAGAATTCTTTTCCCGGCGCCTACGACGGAGGTTTGTTTTTCCTCGTGATGCAAACAGCCAGCAATGTTCCCCTCCTGAACTATAAGGATCTGAATAGTGAGATCGGACAATTTTCCAATTATTATAATGAGTATGCGGTAAACCCTTATTGGTTAATACATAATATTCGTTCCAGAAGCAGGGAGGATGATATTATCGGAAGTATTGAAGCCAGTTATAAATTTGCCTCCTGGCTTAAGGCGACTGTCAGACTGAGTTCAAATCTTACTTTTGCCAGCACCAAGAATACCAATGCACCGGTCATTGTTTCCGACTGGGCAAAGACGGTGGGTTTTTACGGAAGCCCCAGGAATGCAACCCAATATTCTGACAGAGCGGGTATCGTATTCGACGACGCGAATTCAAATTCACGCATAAATCTGGATTATTATTTATCCGGCGAACACGACGTCATTAAAGGTTTATCCGTTAATTATGTTCTTGGAGGAACCATGCGGCAGAACCGGTCAAAGGACGTAGCCGTAGGAGGAAATAACCTGGTGGTCCCTTTTTTATATAACGTAAGTGCCAAAAGCGGGGATGCCAATGTTCCGACCTATGCAGGAGGGACAGCGGGTAATAATTTTGAAATTACTTCAAGATTACTTTCAGCTTACGGAACCATTGGACTGAATTATCAGGGTTGGGCAAATGCGGAATTTATCGCAAGAAATGACTGGGATAGCAGGTTGCTGGCCAAAAACCGTTCATTCTTCTATCCTTCTGCGAATGTTGCTTTTGTGTTGTCTGATCTGATTGAAGGCTTAAAAAACAGCAATACCATTTCTTATTTGAAATTAAGGGCAGCAATTTCTAAGTCAGGTAATGTAAACCTGAGCCCCTATTCTCTTCAGGCCACTTATTCCCAGCCATCGGGATTTCCCTACGGGAATACGGTGGGTTATACGGCAAATGGGACCATTCCCAGCCCCGACTTAAAACCTGAATTTGTTAACAACAAGGAAGTGGGTATCGAACTGGGCTTCCTGCAAAACAGGATTAATTTTCAATCCACCTACTTTTTTCAGAAAAATACCAACCAGATATTGTTTATTAGTCAGTCATCCACTACCGGTTACGGTTTTGGTTTAGCAAACGCGGCGGATTTTAATAATTACGGTGTGGAAATGGATTTGGACCTGACTCCGTTGATAAAGATTGGAAAAGGCAGAATTGACTTTAGAATAAACGCTACCTATAACGATAATAAGGTTACCCATACTTTGGGAGATGTGCCAGTTATCGTCGGTGGAAGCAATGGATTTATCCAGAATTCAGTAAGCTCTCCGACCATCAACAATATTGCTGTTGTGGGTTCTCCTGCATTTGGTTTCCAGATGACTGATTATTTACGGGATTCAGCCACCGGAAAAGTTATCGTGGATCGCACTACCGGAATGCCTACGCAGTCTCCCGGACTTGTGGTTCGCGGCAGATCCCTTCCACTTTGGGTAATCGGGATCACCCCTACTTATACTATCGGAGATTTTTCGATCAGGATGACATGGGATTACAAGGGAGGACATAATTTCTTCTCAGGTCTCGGGTCGGACGAGGACTTTGCCGGAATTTCCGCACGCAGTGGAGAATATGGACGCCAAAGATTTGTTTTTCCAAATTCTGTAGTTGAAACGGCTCCGGGCTCCGGAAAGTACGAGGCTAATACAAATATTCAGGTTCAGGATGGAAATTCGAATTTCTGGACCTCTGCCAAAGCCAATTCAGCGATCGCTACCAATTATTTTGCGAGTGCCGATGCAATAAGACTCAGGGAAGTAAATATCTCTTATAGTCTTCCGAACAGATGGTTCGGTAATGTAAAAGCCATAAAGAGGATAACAATTAGCGCTGTCGGAAAGAATTTGCTGCTTTTTGTACCCAAATCCAATCAATGGGGAGATCCGGAGTTTAACTATTCTGCAACAGGAAACACTTTTGGTCTTGCCAGTTCGTTCCAGGCTCCTGCAGGAAGATTGTTTGGAGGTTCTTTAACGGTGCAATTCTAATAACATTAAAATCAGCTTTAAATGAGACATATACATAAGCTATCCTTAATTATAATTCCGGTTGCTTTCATGGCCCTGGCGGGTTGTAAAAAAGACTTTCTGGATGTAAACAAGGACCCAAACCGGGTTACAGATGATAATATTACCGCAGAATTGATCTTTCCGGCCGCTGCGGAAGGTGCGGGGGCAACACCTGTTGGTGCCAGGGCAGACGGGGCCGGCGCTCAAACGTCTATGCAGTTCGCACAAAACTGGATAGGTTATATGGCTTCAAACGGGGATTTTGCGAGAGATCCTACACAAACAACCTATAATATTGATTTTACCTTCGGTGATAACCTGTTTCAGACCAGGTATGGCGTACTCTTCGACCTGCATCAGGCTGAAATCAAAGGACTCGCCAACAATGATACCGCGCTGGCTGCAGCGTCCATGATTTTATCTGCGAAGATGTTTCAGGAACTGGTCGACTTATTTGGCAACATTCCCTATTCACAGGCCTTCAATGTGAATTTAACGACCCGGCCGGCTTACGATAAGGCGGAAGACATTTATCAGTCTCTTCAACTCAGGCTGGACACGGCGATTATGTATCTGGGTTTGGATGTTCCCAAGAAATTTGTAGCAGCGGATATTGTAAACCATGGGAATACCGATAAATGGATAAAACTTGCCAATACAATAAAGCTCAGGTTGTTGATCAGACAGTCAGAGGTTATCGGCGCTGCGCCAACCGCAGAGATCAGCAAGATTTTTGCAAACCAGGGCGTGCTGGGGGCGGGCGAATCCGTTAGCGTAAATCCGGGATATGTAAATGATGTTGATAAACAGTCTCCGTTTTACGCCAACTATGGATATACCCCGACAGGAGTTATTGCTACATCATCCACAAACGCGAATGATTATATTGTTAACATTCTTGCGGGTTCAAATGATCCGCGGATCGCGAGGTATTTCACGCCGGTCGGACCAGGCTATGTAGGTGATGTGTATGGAGATGAACCAGGTAATATCCCTCCTGGCAATCAAAGCTCTTATTTCGGCCCGGGTCTGATCAGCAGCCCCACGCAGGACCAATGGATAATGCCTTCTTATGAAAGCTTGTTTCTGAAGGCAGAGGCATTGGCAAGAGGCTGGGTAACGATAACCGGAGAAACCGCAGAATCTGTATACAAGGAAGCGGTAACTGAATCCTTTGTCTGGCTGGGAGTACCTGATCCGGAAAATGCAGCGGCAACTTATATGGCCAATAATGCATTTGCTGATTTTGCAAATGCAGGAACTACCCCGTCTGATCAGGCCAAATTTATCGTTTTTCAAAAATATCTGGCCAATGTGGGAATAGATCCGCAGGAGTCCTATTCTGATCAGCGAAGACTGAATTTTTTACCGGCAGGTTATATTTCGGTAAATCCAAGCAAGGTTTCCAATAAACTCCCGTTGAGGTTATTATATCCTCAAAGTGAGTATACGACCAACGCTGAAAATGTATTAAAAGAAGGTACAATTGATCCGTTTACGACCAAATTGTTCTGGGAGCCATAATTAATAAAAAACCACCACCTTCTTTTTAATTATAAAGTAAAAACTGAAATATGAAATGGAATATAAAATCATCATTGCTTTTAATAATAATCTTTTCAGCAACCGGGATTGGATGTTTGAAAGATAAAGCCTTTGATGACGGGCAGATTCAGTCAACCCATACCCATGGTACTACTCCTAAAATGGTTGAAATCAAGTTGACCGCAGCGAGCTCGGCCAATTTTCTGAATTTTAATGTGGACAACTCATCCAATGATACCGTTGTTGATCTGATACCGGTCAACCTGGCGACCGCAGATCCCGCACCGGTAGATATCCATGTAACCCTGGTTGCAAATGATGACCTGGTGAGTGCTTACAATGACTCAAATGGCACGAGCTATGTAATCCCGACTCAGTACACTGTAGTAGATCCCGTGGTCGTAATTGCCAAAGGCACCCATACCGGTTATATGCAAATCAAGTTTAAACCGTCTGATTTTGTAGGCACTACAAGTTATGCGGTTGGATACACGATAAGTAAAATAGATGAAAGTGGTTATGCCATCAGTGGAAATCTCCAGAACGGAATTGTAGCTATTGGAATTAAAAATAAATATGACGGATTATATTCGCTTACCATCGAAACCATTGGATGGGGGGCATACAGTATAGCCGATGGTCAGACTTTCACATGGCCAAGCAGCGCAATTTTGTTAACAACCGGCGCAAACAGTGTTGGCTTAAATACAAAGGAAACAGGATCATCAGCACCTGCTTTTGACCCTTCAGGTGGTTTGGCCGGCTTTGGGGCCACCTATATACAGTTTACATTTGATCCTGCTTCTGATCTGATGACCGATGTTAGTAATCTGGTTCCTCCTGATTCCCGTAACAGGGCATTCCATCTCAATTCAACCATTCCAGACAGTCGTTATGATGCAAGTACTCAAACGATATATGCGGCCTTCATCATGACTCAAAACGGAAGGCCACCACAGGAATTTTATGACACATTGAGATTTGTCAGTCCGAGATAATGCAGTTAGAATAAATTTCTTTTAAAAGGCTGCCGGGAAAACCGGCAGCCTTTTAGGTATTAGAAAATTTAGTTGTTTATCCGATGGTCGATTTTCTCCCCTAAATAATTATTCACATTACCTACTTTTGCATAAAAGATCATATGTCAACTCCCCAACCGAATAATCAGTTAAATATTGAAATCAGTGAAGAAGTGGCGGAAGGAGAATATGCTAATCTGGCCATCATTACCCACAGTCATGCCGAATTCGTGATAGACTTTGTGAATGTAATGCCCGGGACACCCAAGAGCAAGGTAAAATCCCGGATCATATTTACTCCTCAGCACGCGAAGCGTTTTATGAAAGCGCTCACGGAAAATATCGAGCGTTTTGAAACCGCGAATGGAAAGATCCAGGATCTGGAAGACGTGCAGATACCGATGAATTTTGGCGGACCCAATGCGATGGCCTGACTGTTGCTTTCTTTCACATCATCCCGGAATCGGCAAAACTGAAATACCCGTCCTCACTTACAATGATGTGATCAATTACTTTAATATCGAAATATTTGGCAGCTTCCCGGATTTTATGCGTCAGGTCCTCATCCGCCTTGCTGGGTTTGAGACTGCCGGAAGGATGATTATGGCAAAGGATGAAATTGACCGCATTCACTTCCAGGGCCTTTTTCAGGATGATCCGGGGATCGGCCACCGTTCCCGTTATCCCGCCCTGGCTGACCACTTCAAAATGATTTACCCGGTTGGCCTGGTTCAGGAATAATACGCCAAAAACCTCCCGGGTATGGTCCTGCAGCATGATCCGCAGGTAACCGGCTACCTGCTGACTATCCCGCACAACCGGCTTTTCCAGCGCCCCCAGGGAGTAGCGGCGCCGGCCCAGTTCCAGGGCAGCGAGGATCACGATGGCTTTAACCTTCCCGATCCCCCTGATTTTCAGGAGGTCATGAATACCCAGCTTTCCCAGTTCCATCAGGTTGTTTTTTACGGACGACAGGAGCTCCCGGGCCAGATCTACCGCATTTTTTTCCCGGGTACCGTGGTTGATCAGGATTGCCAGCAATTCGGAATCCGTGAGGTTTTGCGCATTTTTACTAAGTAGTTTTTCGCGGGGCCGGTCATCTGCCGCCCAATCCTTAATAGAGTAATTTTGCGCTTGCATGATTCAATAATAGGAACTATTTTTATTGCTGACAATCCCTGTTCGTGGTATCTTTGGCAAGGGCCTGTACTGCGGACGAAACCCTTTTTGAAAAACTAATTTAATATCCATGAAACCGAAATCTACACTTTCTGCTATTGGCGGCTGGAACTCCTTCTTTTTTTGCGTAGGCATGTATCTGGTAGCCTTATTCTTTTCCATCTTTGTTTGTTCTTCTATTTTTTACGTTGTGAACAGCAACAGTAAATCGGCTGATAAAAATACTTATGCAGCGAAATCGGCGGATAAGCCGGCGCTGGCGGTTGTTAATAAGTAAAGAGATTGTATTAATCGTTGACGGTTGACAGTTGACGGTTGACGGAATTCAGGTGCGATTCTGCACACAAAGTCCGTCAACCGTCAACTGTCAACCGTCAACGATCCATTCCGGGTCCTGAATATTTCCCCCATTCCTCCTATCTTCGCCCAACACTTTCATTTATGCAAGGAATAGCGAAGATATTCTCCGGTACCGGCTCCCAGTATCTGGCAGAAAAAATCACCCGTCGTTATGGCTGTCCACCGGGAAAAATTACCATCCAGCATTTCAGTGACGGCGAAATCCAGCCAATTTTTAACGAGAGCGTGCGCGGGGATATGGTGTTCCTGGTACAAAGCACGTTTGCTCCCATGGAGAACATGATGGAACTCCTGCTCATGATCGATGCAGCCAAACGGGCTTCGGCCTATAAAGTGGTTCCGGTGATCCCCTATTACGGTTATGCCCGCCAGGACCGCAAGGATAAACCCCGGGTAGCCATCGGTTCCAAACTGGTTGCCAACATGTTAGTGGCTGCAGGGGCGGACCGGGTCATTACCATGGATCTCCATGCACCCCAGATCCAGGGCTATTTCGATATACCCGTGGATCACCTGGACAGTTCGGCCATTTTTATCCCTTACATAGAAAATCTTAAGCTCGAAAACCTTACCTTTGCGGCCCCCGACGTGGGAAGCGCCAACCGCATCAGGGAAATCGCTTCTTATTTCAATGCCGAAATGGTGATTTGTGATAAACACCGCAAACGCGCTAATGAAATCGCGAGCATGGTGGTGATCGGGGAAGTGGGCGACCGGGATGTGGTTCTGATTGATGATATCTGTGATACGGGAGGAACCCTGGCCAAGGCCGCCGGACTGTTAAAGGATAAAGGAGCGAGAAGTGTGCGGGCTCTTTGCACGCATCCGGTATTGAGCGGGAATGCTTATGCGAATATAGAAAACAGCGTGCTGGAGGAATTGGTGGTTTGCGATACCATCCCGCTGAAACAGAGTTGTTCAAAAATAAAAGTGCTGAGTGTGGCGGAATTATTTGCCGTAGCGATCCGGAACGCATTTGAAAACAGAAGCATCACCGGTTTGTTCATACACTCGCAGCTAAGAAACAAGTAAGTTCATTTACCAAACAAAAATAAAAATGCAAACAATTACCATCGAAGGACAACTCAGGACCGGACTCGGCAAACAAGCCACCCGCCTCCTCCGCTCTGAGGGAAAAGTGCCCGGTGTAATTTACGGGGGTGCAAGCGAACTGAATTTTTCAGCGCCTGTCACGGCTTTCAAGAACCTTGTATACACACCGAATTTTCAGCTCGCAGAAATCAAACTGGATGGCAAAAGCTATCGCTGCATCTTAAAAGACATTCAGTTCAATAAAGTAACGGATGCACTGAATCATGTGGATTTCCTGGAACTGGTGGAAGGAAAAAAAGTAACCGCAACCATTCCGCTGAAATTCACCGGTGCGGCAAAAGGCGTGAAAGATGGTGGAAAGCTGATCACCAAAATGAAATCGCTGAAAGTAAAAGCTTATCCGAAGGATCTCCGGGAAAATATCGAAGTGGATCTGACCGACCTGGAACTCAATGGCAATGTGCGGGTGCAGGATGTGAAAGTGGAAAATTATGAGATCCTGAACTCACCGCGTATTCCGGTGGCATCCATTGTGCTCACCCGCGTATTGAAACAGGAGGAAACTGCCGCCGCTCCTGCCGCCGGAGCTGCTCCTGCCGCCGCTGCTGCTGCACCGGCTGCCGCTGCTGCGAAACCGGCTGCTGCGAAATCCGCCGCAAAAAAATAATAAGCAATTCAGAGATACTTACGGAGGCTGTTGCAAACATTTTGAAACAGCCTCCTTTCTTTTGCAGCCCCCGTTTTTCCCTTTCCTGAATTCCTTTACATTTGGTATATGTCGTCTTTCCTGATCGCCGGACTGGGTAATATCGGATCCGAATATGCCGGAACCCGCCACAATATCGGGTTTGATGTGGTGGCCGCGCTGGTAGCCAAACACGGAGGGTCATTCGTTGCTGACCGGCTGGCCGCTGTTTCAGAGATTAAATTCAAAGGAAGAACGCTCACCTGTATCCTGCCCTCCACCTTTATGAACCTGAGCGGGAAGGCGGTTAAATACTGGCAAGACCGCAAAAAGATTCCTTTGGAGCGGTTACTGGTGGTTACCGACGATATTGCCCTGCCACTCTCCAGGTTACGCCTGCGGGCATCCGGAAGTGATGCCGGTCATAACGGGCTAAAAAGCATATTTGCGGAATTGCAAACGGATCAGTATCCCAGGCTCCGGTATGGGATCGGGAATCACTTCCCCCGGGGCATGCAGGTAGAATATGTACTGGGAAAATGGAATCCGGATGAATTAGCCCTGGTAAAATTGAAAAATGAAAAGGCGGTGGAGCTGATCGAAAGCTTTGTAACGACAGGGCTCGAACGGACGATGAATGATTATAACAAAATAGAGATAACGTTATGATTTGTAATTGGGAATCATTATTTTAGCGTTTCGATCTGCGGAAATGCCCGCGGATACTCATATTCAATCTCCTATGATAAGGTCTCATGCTTTTCCAGGCATCTGTACAGAGTTGGAATTTTCTTATTTAAAACCCTAATTGAATATGAAAATATTCTGCGTTGGTCGAAACTACGTCGCGCATGCTGCTGAATTAAATAACGAGGTTCCTGAAGAGCCGATCATCTTCATGAAACCAAAAAGTGCCCTGCTTCAGGCCCATACTCCTTTCTATTATCCGGAATTTACCAATGAACTGCATTACGAATGCGAACTGGTATTGCGGATATCAAAAAACGGGAAATATATTCAGGAACGTTTTTCTTCCAAATATTACGATGCGGTGAGCGTCGGCATTGACTTTACGGCAAGGGATATTCAGAATGAACTCAAGGAGAAAGGCCTTCCCTGGGAAAAAGCCAAAGCCTGGGACAACTCTGCAGCTGTGGGGAAATGGATCCCCTTTCAGAATATTAAGAACAAAAAGGAAATCAACTTTTGCCTGTATAAAAACAAAGAACTGGTACAGCAGGGAAGTTCTTCTTTAATGCTGAACAATTTTGATAAAATAGTCGCTTATATTTCCACTTACTTTTCCATTAATATCGGCGATCTGATTTATACCGGCACGCCGGCCGGTGTTGGAGAATGTGTGGTTGGAGATGAACTGGAAGGCTTCATAGAAGACGAAAGCCTGCTGTCCCTCGAAATAAAATAATCCGGCTCAGGAAGTACCGGCCCTCTTACCGGCAATGGTTTTTTCAATTTAAGCATCTTCGCATGACCGACTCCGGTATTTTGCTCAGCGCCTTTCAGCAGATGTGTACGGCCCGGGCAATGGCAGCCACATACGAAAATAACCGCAACATTTGTAAATATGTGCATTCGGTTTCATCAGGACATGAAGCCATTCAGCTCGCCACCGCTTTCCAACTCAGACCGCAGGATTATGTGAGTCCCTATTACCGGGATGAAAGCCTTTTACTCGGACTGGGTTTTTCACCATTTGAACTGATGCAGCAACTGCTCGCAAAGGGCGGCGATATTTTTTCCGGAGGAAGGGCCTATTATGCCCACCCGAATTTCCGGGGTGCCGGTAAACCCACGATCATTCACCAGAGCAGCGCTACCGGCATGCAGGCCATTCCGGCCACGGGCATTGCCCAGGGCATCGCCTTCAAAGAGCAGGCGGGAATGATGGATCCCGGCTCCGTGGTGCTTTGTTCATTTGGCGACGCCAGCATTGAAGAAGGCGAAGTGAGCGAGGCTTTCCAGTTTGCAGTATTAAAAAAACTTCCCATTATTTATCTCGTGCAGGATAATGGCTGGGGCATCAGCGTTACCGCATCCGAATCACGAAGCATGGACGCCTTCAGTTATGCAGGCGGATTTCCCGGAATGGAAAGGATAAAGATCGACGGGGCCGATTTTGAACAGTCGTTCTTTTGCATGCAGCAGGTATTTGATTGCGTAAGAAGATACCGAAAACCTTATCTGGTGCAGGCAAGGGTTCCGCTGCTGAGTCATCATACGAGTGGCGTACGAATGGAAACCTACCGCACGGAAGAAGATCTCGCGCGGCACCGCGCGCTGGATCCGCTGCCGGCATTAAGACGACAATTATTGCATCAGGGGATATCCGAAGCAAATCTGAAAGAAACAGAAAGAAAGGCGGTTGAACGGGTGACAGAGGATTTTAAAAAAGCATTGGCGTCTCCCGATCCCGAACCGGATTCCGCAGATGCTTTTGTTTTTGCCCCGACAACGGTGACGGAAGAAAAAGGGGAGCGGTCGCCCGCAGAAGGGAAAAAAATCCCGATGGTCGATGCGGTATTGTATGCCCTGCGCGAAATACTGGAAGAATATCCGGAATCGGTTTTATATGGTCAGGATGTTGGAAAAAGACTCGGCGGTGTGTTTCGCGAAACGGCCACGCTTGCTGCACAGTTCGGGGATGAACGTGTTTTTAATACGGGAATACAGGAAGCCTACCTCATCGGATCTGCTGTCGGAATGAACGCAACAGGACTAAAACCGATCGTGGAAATTCAGTTCGGGGATTATATCTATCCGGGATTTAATCAGCTGGTTTCCGAACTGTCTAAATCCTCCTACCTGACCTGTGGTAAATTTCCGGTGCAGGCGCTGATCCGGGTTCCGGTGGGCGCCTACCAGGGTGGTGGTCCTTATCACAGCGGAAGTATGGAAAGCACGCTGCTTTCTGTGAAAGGATTAAAAATTGTTTATCCCTCTAACGCGGCCGACATGAAAGGCCTGATGAAAGCAGCTTTCCTGGATCCGAATCCCGTGCTGATGCTGGAACATAAAGGATTATACTGGAGCAAAGTGCCGGGTACCGAAGATGCGAAAACCATTGAACCCTCGCCGGACTATATCATTCCGCTGGGGAAGGGCCGGGTGGCGCTGGAAGCATTTCCTTCGAAAATAGAGGAAGGCAAAACTTGCTGCGTGATCACTTATGGCATGGGTGTGTACTGGGCGAAGGCTGCAGCCAAACAATTCGAAGGTCGGGTAGAGGTTATTGACCTGCGTTGCCTGTTTCCGCTGGATGAAGCCCTGATATTTGAGACCGTACAGAAGCATGGGAAATGTCTGGTACTGACAGAGGAAGCCCAAAACAATTCTTTTGCGGAGGCATTGGCCGGACGCATCTCGCATGCCTGTTTTCAGTGGCTGGATTGCGCAGTGGAAGTATTGGGCGCACTGAATGTTCCGGCCATTCCCATGAATATGCTGCTGGAAAAAGAAGTGCTGCCCAATGCCGAAAAAACAGAAGCGAGATTGCGAATTTTGTTAAACGGTTAAATTGCTTCCTCTTTATTAGTTGTGGATATCAAAGCGAACGCCTGGTGGCGGTGGCATATGATGCCGGTCGTAGTAGCGGTGCGTATGATAGTGGTTCCGGTGATAATATTGCTGTTCTGCGCATCCGCTTGTCAGAAACAAAACGGCTATAAGGATTAAGGGGAATAATCTCTGATTAAAAAGTCTTTGTGACATGATTCACTTTAAAGCAGGGTTTCAATTATCATGCCCCGGCCAAGCTGTGAGCTGTGCGGAACTTACAGTACGATTCTTTTACCTTCCCGGGCCGATTGTTTTGCGGCTTCCAGGATCCGCACGACAATCAGATTATTTTCCAGGGAAGAAAGATCGTTCACTGGATGTATCTTTCCCCTCAACACATCTGCCAGGTATACCAGATTGTCCGAATAAGCCGGCGGAGATAATTTCACCGGATCATAACTGTTCTGCAATCTTTCCTGCAGTTCATTGCCGTTCAAAGCATGCAGATATCCCGACTGCCCGAATACTTCCAGGTCCTTGATGCCGAAGGGCCAGTTCCAGGATGCTTCGATCTGGCCCATGGCCCCGGGATATTCCAGCAGGATCGTGGCATCGTCATCCACTTTGGGATAGACATCCGGCTTGTAATGCCGGGTAACTGCGGTTACCGCAATGGGCGCCTGCCCCTGCATCAGCCAGGTCATCAGGTTGGCGCCATAGCAGCCAAAATCCATAACGGCCCCACCGCCATTCTCTACGGGATCGGTGAGCCATTTTAAAAAATCGGGGCTGCATCCGATTTCTTTGGGTCCCTGGTGTCCGTCGTGCGCTACCATCTTCCGGATATTCCCGATTCTCTTTTGTTCGTAAATCATTTGATAAACCTGCTGATTGCTGGAATACCAGGTGGTCTCATAGTTGGTAAGCAAGTGGATGTGGTACTGATCCACGAGCGCTTTCATTCGCTCTGCCTGTTTCACCGTAGTAGCCAAGGGTTTTTCAACCATCACGGAAACGCCCCTGGGTGCGCAGGCTTCCACTACGGCAAGGTGATCTGCAATGGGATTGTAAGCGAGTACGGCATCGGGTTTTATATGTTCAAGCATGGCGGACACGCTGGAATAAAAAAGCGAGTCAGGCAACTGATATTTTTGTTTATAACGACTGATCAGCTGCTGATCGCTTTCTGCAATGCCCAGGATGAGCACCCTCCCTTTTTTATAGTTCTCCATAAGCCCGTACACGTGGTCGTGATTTAATCCTGCCACGCCAACCCGGAGAGGCTGCTGTGCAAAAGCCATCAGTCCGAATGCGATCAGCCATGCGGTTAAAAACCCTTTCTTCATATTGCGATATTTATAAGAAAAATAAGATTTAAATGCATCTTTTCAGAATAAAAAAAATAAAGTGGAAAGAGATGCTGGCCCAAGTTCTTACTTTTATCTGATCAAAACTTTTACCGGCTTAAAACAACGGGGCTTCTTTCACCCGTTCAAACTTTAATTATGAAAAAGCGCGCGGCTTTAACTATTCTCAGTTTTCTTTTCCTTTCGTTTGCATCGGCTCAGACAGATGCGAGGTGGATGCAGCAACCCGCCATTTCTCCCGACGGGAAATGGATTGCATTTGAATACAAAGGCAATCTGTTCAAAGTGGCGGCGGAAGGGGGATCTGCCATTGCGCTGACCATCAACAACGCTTACAATGGTTACCCGGTATGGAGCCATGATGGTAAAAAAATTGCCTTTGCCTCCGACCGGTATGGCAACTTTGATGTTTATGTTATGCAGAACGATGGCACAGGAGTATACCGCCTGACTTTCAATTCCGATAAGGATATCCCCTATGATTTTACAGCCGATGACCAGCATATCGTATTTGGTACGGACCGGCATGATGTGTATACTTCGGTTCGCTTTCCCCTGGATGGTTTGTTTATGAAATTGTTTGAAGTGCCGGCGAAAGGAGGGAAAAGCATCATACTCAATAGTGCCGGCACAGAATACCTGCACTATAATGAGAAGGGCGATAAATTTATTTTCCAGGACAGGAAAGGATACGAAGATCCCTGGAGAAAACACCATACATCTGCTGTTACGCGGGATATCTGGGTATATGATGTTCCGAAAAATACCTATACCAGGGTATCGGATTTTAAGGGGGAGGACCGGGAACCCGTCTGGGGAAGCGGTGATGTCTTTTATTACCTGAGTGAGCGGAATGGCACACAGAATTTGTTCAGGTCATCCCTGGGCAATCCGCAGGAAGTGCAGCAGCTGACGAAGTTTGAGCGGAACCCTGTCCGGAATTTATCCCGTTCTTCCGGTGGTAAATTTGCGTTTACCTATGCCGGTGATATTTATACATTTACCGAAGGCCAGGCGCCGGTTAAGTTGCGGATAACGCTGAATGCCGATTTTGCCGGCGATGAAATCAACACTATTCCGGTTAGTGGAGAAGCTACGGAGATGGCGCTTTCGCCGAACGGGAAAGAAGTTGCATTTGTATTTCGTGGAGATATATTTGTCAGTTCTGTAGATGGATCAACCACCCGCCGCATAACCAATACGCCGTACCAGGAAAGAATGATCCGGTTCAGTCCGGACGGCCGCTCCATCCTGTATTCCGTTGAACATGCATCCTGGGATATTGAGCAGCTCAGCATTGCCAGTAAACAGGAACCGTATTTTTATGCATCCACCGTTTTAAAAAAAGAAGCAATGCTGAACAGCCCGAAAGATGAGTTTCAGGGTATCTATTCTCCCGACGGAAAGAAAATCGCTTACCTGGAAGAACGGAATATTTTAAAGTCATACGATGTGGCAACCAAAGCGGTCAGAACACTCATTCCCGAAGACGTGAATTATTCTTATTCCGACGGTGACCAGTATTTTACCTGGTCTCCGGATAGTAAATACCTGCTGGCGCAATCGACGGAAGGCGGCGGATGGTTTCAGAACGAAGTGGTATTGATTAAGGATGATGGTTCGGGCAAGAGGATCAACCTGACCCAAAGCGGATTTGATGACGAAGCGCCCATGTGGGGGTTGGGCGGTAAAATGATGTACTGGCTGAGCAATAAAAATGGTATGAAGAATCTGAGTCGCGGTTCGCAAACCGATGTCTACGCCATGTTCTTCGACCAGAAAGCCTGGGACCGGTTCATATTGAGCAAGGAAGATCTCGAACTGAAAGAAGAAGAGGAGAAAAAAGATTCTTCCAAAACAGATAAAAAAGATTCAGTAAAAGCAAAAAAAACAGTAGAACCGCTGAATCCTGATCTGAAGAACCTGGAGGACAGGACCCGCAGGCTGACCGCAAATTCTTCCATTTTGAATTCGGCCCGGCTTTCCAAAGACGGGGAAAAGCTTTATTATCTTGCCCGCTACGAAAAAGGGTATGACTTATGGGAAACTACTTTACGCACACATGAAACCAAATTGCTGGCGAGGCTGGATGCGAATGAAGGCGATTTCGATATATCGGAAGACGGGAAATTCCTGATCGTGCTGTCGGACGGAAATTTAAAAAAAGTAAATACGGCGGATGGAAAGATCAGTCCCGTAAAGATCAGTTCGGATATGGAACTGAATGCCGGCGCGGAAAGAGCCTATATCCTGGATCATGTCTGGAACCAGGTGAAGAAAAAATTATTCGATCCGAAACTGCAGGGTGTTGACTGGGATTATTATCATGATTTATACAAACAATTCCTGCCGCACATAAACAATAATTATGATTTTCAGGTATTGCTCAGTGAATTTCTGGGTGAACTGAATGTTTCGCATACGGGTGGGCGTTATTACACTGCTTTTAAGAACCCGGATGAAACAGGCGCGCTGGGTTTGCTGTATGATGAAAGTAAAAGAGGAGCGGGTCTATGGGTTAAGGAAGTTTTGCCCGGCGGTCCCTTTGATAAGGAGGGAACTCACATGAACGATCACTCGGTGATCGATAAAATTGACGGAATACCGGTAACGGGCGAATCCGACTGGGCAATACTGCTAAACCGCAAAGCGGGAAAGTTTACCCTCGTCAGTTATCATGATACAAAAACCGGCGCGAGATATGATGAAACGGTTAAACCAATAAAACCCGTCATTGAAACCAATATGCTGCTGTATAACCGTTGGGTTAAACAGATGGAGCAACTGACCGACAGCCTCTCGGGCGGCCAGGTAGGATATGTACATGTGCGCAGCATGAACGATCCCAGCTTCCGGGTAACCTTCGACAAAGTGCTGGGAAAGAATAAGGATAAAAAAGCGCTGATCGTGGATTCCCGTTTCAATGGCGGCGGCTGGCTGCATGACGACCTGGTAACTTTTCTAAGCGGCAAGCTGTATTTCACGATGCGCCCGCAGGGTCATATCACAACAGGGGGCGAACCGTTGAATAAATGGACGAAGCCCAGTTGTGTGCTGATGAGCGAAAGCAATTATTCAGACGCGTTCATGTTCCCTTATGCTTACAAGGAACTGGGCATCGGAAAGCTGATCGGCATGCCGGTAGCCGGGACCGGAACTGCCGTGTGGTGGGAACAGCAGATTGACAAAACTTTGGTGTTCGGTATACCCATGATCTCCACTTACGGAGCCGGCGAAACCCATGCCACGGAAAATCATGAACTGGAGCCCGACATCCGCGTACCGGACGATTACAATAAACTTTTAACCGGAGAGGATCAGCAACTCGAAGCTGCAGTAAAGGAAATGCTCGGGGTGATTAAATAAATAAAATACAGTTCAGATACCGTTTTTTAACCCTAAGGGTG
>Ga0070682_100000888_pt1 | contig 17463 bp, 8 predicted proteins | sample KBSC63LmetaG_FD_64668 | JGI IMG/M metagenome (GOLD analysis project Ga0070682, IMG submission 64668) | Corn rhizosphere microbial communities from Kellogg Biological Station, Michigan, USA - KBS C6-3L metaG | ecosystem: Host-associated > Plants > Roots > Rhizosphere | place: USA: Michigan... | reverse complement strand
TTTCTGATGAATATTTTAGAAGTCAGCCATCTCAAAAAATACTTCGCCACGCAAAAAGCAGTGGATGATATCAGCCTTGAAATTCCGAAGGGCAGCATATTTGGTTTACTTGGTCCAAACGGCGCCGGTAAGACCACGTTGATAAGAATGATCACGGGTATCTTTTATCCCGATGAAGGCGAGATCATGCTCAAAGGAAAAAAATTCGATCCCGAAAACGATGCCAAGTACATCGGCTATATGCCCGAAGAAAGAGGCCTGTATAAAAAGATGAAGATCGGCGAACAGGCTTTGTACCTGGCGCAACTGAAGGGTTTGGGCCGTGCTGATGCTTTGGCGAAGATCAAAGACTGGTTCAAACGTTTTGAGATGGAGAGTTGGTGGAACAAGAAAGTGGAGGACCTTAGTAAGGGAATGGGACAAAAGCTACAGTTTGTAATAACAGTATTGCACGAACCCGACCTGATCATACTCGACGAACCTTTTAGTGGATTGGATCCGGTGAATACCAACCTGATCAAAGATGAGATCTATCGTTTGGCACAAAATGGCGCCACCATCATCTTCAGTACGCACAGGATGGAACAGGTGGAAGAGATCTGCGACAAAATAGTGCTGGTAAACAAAGGGCAAAAGATACTCGACGGCAGCGTAAGCGCAGTGAAGCAGGATTTTAAAGAGAACCTGTTTGGCATTGGATTAGAAACCATCCCCGCTAATATCTCCACTAATATCTTTGAAACGATCAAAACAAATAAGCAGGAGCTGATCGTAAAGATCAGGGAAGGACAAACACCCAACGATGTGTTGAGTTATTTCATCAACCAGGGAACCAATATCGTTTCCTTTAAAGAGATGCTTCCTTCGCTCAACGAAATATTCATTCGCCTGGTAGAAGGCACGCCTACTGCAAGGCAATTTCAAAAAGTAGAGGACTAACCAAAAATTTCAACGCACAACCTTATATCATGCACAAGATATTATTGATCATTAAAAGGGAATATCTCACCAGGGTGAGAAAAAGAACATTCATCATTGGAACCATTCTCTTCCCTGTATTGTACCTGCTGCTCATTTTCGGCACGAGTTATCTTGCAAACAAGAACAAAGAAGACCTGCACGTGGCGATCATTGACGAGACAGGTTATTTTTCAGAGAACCTGGTGGCAAAAATAAATAAGGAGGATACCACCAATAAATTAACGCTCATTAAAATGCCGAAGGAAGCGTTTGATAAGGAATTTGACTCTTCGGGTTTCGACGGCTATGTGGTGATACCGGCGAGCGCAAATTGGAAAAAAATGGATAGCCTGCGATTGATCACACACCAAACTTTTGGACTCGGCGCTACGCAGCCAATGGAAGCGAAATTGAACAAGATCTGGGACCAGGTCAAATACGACAGCCTGGGGATCGATTCTGCGAAAAACGAGATACTGATGACCAGCAAACTCACTGTAAAGCTGGATAACGTGAAAAACCGGTCGGCCGATGCCGGCGCCGCCACAATTATCGGTTATGTGTGCGGATTTTTGATGTACATCATCTTATTATTATACGGAAGCCAGGTGATGATGGGCGTTACAGAAGAAAAAACCAATCGCATCGCAGAAGTGGTGGTATCATCTGTAAAACCATTTCAATTGATGCTGGGTAAGATAATCGGGATCGGGATGGTTGCATTAACGCAATTCATGATCTGGATAGCCTTTGTTTTCCTGATCTATAATCTTGGCAGTTTTTCCGGTAACAATGCGAGTTCGATGTCGATGGCTGTTGGAAATATTCAAAAAGTTTTTACCAGCGTGCATATCTTCTTAGTGGTGGGATGTTTTATCTTCTACTTGTTGGCGGGCTTCTTCTTTTACTCTTCCTTATATGCAGCCATTGGGAGCGCCATCAATGAAGACATGAGGGAAGCGCAATCGCTGAGTTTTCCGATCACCATGCTGGTTATATTTTCCGTTGCATTGATGACGCCGGCCATATCAAATCCATCTAGTCCGCTTGCAGTGTGGACAAGCATCATACCCTTTAGTTCACCGATCGTGATGATGGCCAGGATACCTTTCGGAGTGCCGAATACGGTTCCCTGGTGGCAATTGGGATTGTCGATGATATTATTGGTTGCTGGCTTTATTTTTACTACATGGTTTGCCGCAAGGATCTATCGTACAGGTATATTAATGTATGGAAAGAAACCGAGTTGGAAGGAGATGATAAAGTGGGCGTTTAGGAAGTAGTTACCAGTTTACAGTGGGCAGGTCGCAATGGCCGCCCCCTGTAATTTGTTTGTTGATCTGAATCAAAAAGCTTCTACTGCAAACTGCCGACTTAGAATTGCGGACTGAACTAAGCTTGCTCCGCCGCAGGCGCAACCGGCTCCTTACCCCTCGCGGCTTTTTCAATAGCCTTGTTGAGTTCATCGCCGATGTATTTGCTGATGATCTTCCAGCTAAATAACCCAATGCCGATCGCCATGCCTAGCATAAATCCGATCATAGCATATAGCGTAGCTGATTTTTTCGTTGCATCATAAGGAGGGTCGGGCCTGTCGAGTGCTTCAATGATCGGTGTTTCCTTCTGAAGTTTATAGGCAGCGGCCTCCCTGTTATTTACGGCGTAATAATATTGCGATTGCACGGTAGATTTATCCTGGGCAAGATTTTGTTTGGGAATGCTATATCGTTGTAATTCTTCGTTTGTAAAAAAAGTGTGCTCATCCAATGCGATCAAATTCCTGTCCAGGCCGTTCAACACATTCAACAGCGAATCGGCTTTCTTAACAGCAAATTCATAATCTATCTCAGCTTTCTTCTTTTTTAGTTCGATATAAAAACTGGAAAGTTTTTCAATATAGATATAGCTTACTACTCTCACAAGATCAGGATTGGTGTTGCTGAAATAGAGTTCGAGTATTCCATTCTTATTGATCTTTGACTGGAAGCCGATCTTCAATAAATTGCTGGCGATATTGATGAGCGCAAGACTGTCTTTGGGTGGCCTGATGACCGCGTTTTGCATGTAGCCCGTGTGCTTGTTATTTTCCTCGATCAATAATTCAGATACCATCTTGTTTTGCATTGATGGCACTCTTTCCATGGCCACGACATCCCGGGTACGCCGGCTATTGGCCAACTCCAGGATATTAATAGAAGCCTCGCCGCTAAATGACTTCGGTGCATCTGAAAGCCCGAGGATATTGCTGATGGTAGAACTCGAAACCGTGTTGTCGCTGGAACTGTTCAATGGAAATACCGTTGATTTGGACGTGTACAACAAGACGCTTTGCCTGGCAGTATAGAAAAAAAATGCAGCAAATCCACCAGCAATGATGATAATGGCCCAACTGAATTTTTTCAGTCTTTTTATCAGTTGCTTTATCAATTCAAGATTCGTCATCAGTATTTTTTATGTATAATTATAGCTTTATCAATAACCTCGCGATCAGCGCTGCCGTAACTATCGGAATGATCGACAGCATTACCTGTTGCGCCACATCACTCGCTCCCTTGCCTTCTGGCCGGAAAGGAACAATAACGGTACTTCCTTCTTCTACCTTAGGATAAAAATGAATGAAGAAATAAGTATGTGTTCGCCTGCTCTTACCGTTTGCGTATTGTACATAGATCCGACTTCGCCATGGGCGCACGCCAAATCCCCCTGCTTTATCGATATAATAACCAACATTGGAATGCTCCTTATCAAAAGTTAATTTCAGCGGAGCTTGAACCGTTCCTTTCACACTCACAAAAGGATTTATCTCCGGTACAAAAACGATATCTCCGTCCTGCATTACCACGTCAAACTTCGAGTTCTTGTATTTTAATGCTTTGTATAGATCGATGCTTGCAGGTTCGGGTAGCGTATCTCTGTTATCGATCTTGATCGTGTCGAGTTTGATATTGCCTGAAGAGTCAACGATCTTGTTGATCTTGGTCGTTACATTTTCTCTGAAAAACTGCGTTTTCTTCCTGTACAAAATGGCTCCGCTGAGATCGGCACTTTCCTTTATGCCCCCCGCCCTGGCGATATAAGATGATATGCGTTCGTGGGCATCGAGACGAGGATAGGGCCCGGGATATTTCACCAGCCCGTTGATCTGCACCAATTGCTGCAATTCGAATGTAGGGTTCTTCCGTACGTATACCTGGTCATAAGGCTTAAGAAGGATCTTCGATGAAATGCTATCCAACGCAAGGTCAGGTGACAGCTTTAATGTACGAACAACAGTTCGCGTAGGTGTTTGCTGGTTCTTTGCAGAATCGATATCAACGATGCTCGAAATTTCTATCCTGCCAAACTCAGCAGATTGTTTTACCCCGCCGGAGAGATACAGCAGGTCCTGCAACGTCATGCCCCCATATTTATTCACCTTGCCTTCCTTTCTCACCTCGCCGAATACTTCCACATATTGTTTTTCCGCAAAATCATTTGCATTGAAAAGCAATATTTGGTCGTTAGGGTATATCATTATATTGTTTATGTCAGCGGTATCATTTTTCGCGATATCAGAAAGGTTCACTTCTATTTTATTGGCCCTCACATTTGTGCTATCCCCTCCGCCCCTGAAAATATAAGCTCTTGGCAAATACGTATTGCGTGTTATCCCGCCGGCCCTGTTGATAAGCTCAAATAAGTTATCGCCTTTCCTGATCTCGTATTGGCCCGGATAAGAAACTTCTCCCTTTATTTCAACTTTATTGATGAGGCCGGGGTTAACTGCGATCACTTTTACGATGTCGCCATCCTGCAGTAAAAAATCTTCATGGGTGAACCTTGGGTCATTGGTAGGGTTGATGATGGCTGTACCATTCACGTCCTTGATCACCTGTTTTTCCAATTCTGTTCTATAAACTTTCATACCGCTCGAAAACGCGTCGCGGAGCAATCCCCCGCTGTATTTCAACAAGGCTTTGATGCCTTCGTCTTTTTTTAACTGGTAAAACATCGGCCGCTTCCATTTCCCCTCTGCCTTTACTTTTTTTGCCACAGTTTGCACAATGACAAAATCATTATTGTCGAGATAGATATGCTTGCCAAAATCTCCTGTTGTAAGATATTTATATACGTCCAGTTCGTCGATCACCCTGCCATTTCTTTTGATCAGTATCTCGCGTAGGTTTGCCAGGTCGGTCGGTCCGCCCGCAAGCGCAATCACATTGAATGCATTGGTGAATGCCGAAACCGTTACCGGGCCCTGTGTGCTCACTTCACCTGCAACGTTGACCGTTATCGTGCGTGGCTCTCCAAGAGACACGGTGATATTTGTAGTTGGCGGCACATAGGCTTTGAAGCGCCGGGTGATGAGTGACCGCACATTATCAAAGGTCAATCCTTGTAAATATATTTTACCCAGGCCAGTAGGAAAAATGGAACCGTCCCTGGCCACTGTGTATTCCAATGTTGCTTCAGCGCCGTTCCACAGTGAAACGATGATATGATCATAAACACCGATGGGATAGTCTAATGGAGGAGTCGACAATTCGGTAATAGAAGCCACCACTCCGCCCCTAAATAAATTCATTCCATAAGTGTCTTCTGTTTTATTGATGGATTGTGGAGTATTTTCTTTTACGAGACTATCTTTTTGCAACCTGTCCTTCAGCGATTTGTTGTTGTCTTTGCCGATCGATTTTCCGCTATTAGAGTTATCCGGGTTCCTATCTTTTAAAACATCATACAGTTGCCCCGGTGGATATTGTGTAGGCAATTGGGGTGCATCCGGGTTGTTGGGATCTTTAATTGGAGGCTGAGCCTGTGCCTTGATAATAAGAAAAGAAAAAAACAGAAAAAAAACGGTTATCGCTTTCTTTATCGCAGGATAAACCTGGCCGGCTTTGGCTTGCATTTGCTGAGGGTTAGTTTTCAAAATCTTTATACTTCTCAAAGGTAATAATTTATTTTAGTGGCTGTTGCAATAGTGTTTCAAACTCATTCCATATCTCTTTTACGATCTCTGCCGCTGGTTGTATCTTTTTGATGAGGGCACTCACTTGTCCGATCTCCAATTCACCTTCATCAAGATCACCATCAAACATTCCTTTTTTTGCTCTGCCTCTTCCCAACAGATCTTTCAATTCTGCTGCCGTTGCTCCGTGCTGCTCGGCTTCCTGCACAGTCGCGAAGAATTTATTCTTCATCATCCGCACCGGTGTCAGTTGTTTCAACGACAGTTGCGTATCACCCTCCTGGGCCGCTATTATAAGATCTTTGAATTTAACATGAGAGGAAGCTTCGGGACTCGCAACAAACCTGCTACCGATCTGAACGGCTTCGGCACCCAGCACCATTGCTGCAAGCATTTGTCGCCCGGTTGCTATTCCGCCTGCCGCGATAACGGGAATATTCACAGCAGCACAAACAGCAGGTACCAGCACCATGGTTGTTGTTTCCTCGCGACCGTTGTGCCCCCCTGCTTCAAATCCTTCTGCTACCACAGCATCGCAACCTGCTTCCTGCGCTTTGAATGCAAATTTGCTGCTGCTTACCACATGTACTACGGTTATGCCTTGTTCTTTTAAACGTGCCGTCCATGTTTTGGGATTGCCCGCCGAGGTAAAAACGATTGCTGGCTTTTCTTCCAGGATGATATCGATGTGCTTGTCAATGTCGGGATATATCAGCGGAACATTCACTCCAAATGGCCGGTTCGTTGCCGCCTTGCACTTTTGAATATGTTCCCGCAACACGTCGGGATACATACTCCCGCTTCCGATCAAGCCCAATGCACCGGCATTGCTAACAGCGCTGGCCAACCTCCAACCACTGGCCCATATCATACCCGCCTGGATGATCGGGTAATCAATATTAAAAAGGCGCGTAACCCTGTTTTGCATTGCCGGTAAATATAGTTTTCAAATATCGTTAAAAAAATTAAACAAATAGAAAGTACTTTGAAACGCAAAGTAAATGATAATATTTCATAAAGGGAGCAGTTTTTTTGAGAAAATGAGGAGAATGCGGGGAAATAAGGAATAAGAAATAAGGAATGAGAAATAGGAAAGTTTAGGACCTCAATACTTTGAAGTGCTGTAAGTTATAAAAACTGCAGACCTTCCTTATTCCTTATTTTTTCTTCCTTATTTCTTATTTAGGCTACCCTTTACTACCACCACTCAGGTCAATGGCAGTATTATCGCCGATATTCAAACTACGGTTCACGCCCTTCACTTCGGCATCGCTGCCGATGAGTGAATTGTTCAATACGATCTCCTGCAATTTGGAATAGGCGCCAATAATGGAATCTTTGATGATGGCGTGGTTGATACTGGCAAATTCGCCGATGGCCACATTGGGCCCGATAACCGAATTCTTGATATCGCAGCCTTCGGCAATACTTACCGGGGGAATGATGATGGTATTTTCGAAAGAATGTTTTTCAGCAATATTGCCGCCGAACTTTTTCAGCAGCGTAGCATTGGATTCGAGCAGGGTCTCTTTCTTTCCGCAATCGAACCAGTTCTGCACTTTCAGCGACTGGAACTTAGCGCCACCCTGTATCATGCATTCCAATGCATCTGTTAAGTTGAACTCATCGTAACTTTTTGTCTCGGTAAGAATGATCTTTTCCAAACAGGAGAACAATATCTCGGTTTCCTTTATTTTATACACTCCTACCAATGCCATATTGCTTTTTGGTATCGCTGGTTTCTCCACTACGCGGCTGATAGAGCCATCCTCTTCTATTTCGGCTACACCAAAATTTCGTGGATCATCTACTTTCTTTACGCCCAGCATGGAATGCGGTGAATTCATTACCTCTTTTACATCGTATTCGGCGATGGTGTCTCCCAACACGATCAGCACTTCGTCACTTCCAACCAGCTCCCTGGTAAGGTCGATCGCATGGCCGGTTCCGTATCGTTCACTTTGCTGCACGAAATGACAGTTGAGATCTGGATACTTCGCCTTTACATAGTCTTTGATCTTGTCGCCCAGGTAGCCGATGATGAAAATAAAATCATTGATGCCTGCCTCATGCAACTGATCAACAATAATACTCAATATGGTTTTTCCTGCTAAGGGAATTAACGCCTTTGGTTGTGTATAGGTATGCGGACGAAGCTTTGTGCCAGCGCCTGCAACCGGAATGATTGCCTTCATTGTGAAACCCCGATCTGCCTTGGGCAGCGCATTTAGTTTACAATAATGTTTCCTCTATTCTTAAAACGGGCTGTGAAAGTAGTAAATTTTGACTAATTGCCCCTTTCAAGGTTTTTGAAGTTTTTCCCGCAGATACCGCAGACGACGCGGATTCTTTGATCTGCCTGCGGCAGATCGGTCTGCCACAGATTACACAGAGTACCACAGATTGCTTTTTCGGTGTTAATCTGTGCAATCTGTGGCCAAACCAATTTATCGAAGATAAATTCGCGTCGTCTGCGATGTCTGCGGGAAAACTTCGGAACTGTTGAACGAATCGGCTGCTTATATTTGCGGTCTCAATACTCGCTTATGCAAAAAGACAACCAGGTATTCGACCTTATCAATAAAGAGCTCGACCGCCAGCGCAAAGGCATCGAACTGATCGCTTCGGAAAACTTCACCAGTCTGCAGGTGATGCAGGCCATGGGAACTTCTCTTACCAACAAATACGCGGAAGGTTATCCCGGCAGAAGGTATTATGGCGGATGCGAGGTTGTTGATGAGGTGGAGCAATTGGCAATCGACAGGATAAAAGAGGTTTTTAATTGCGGCTATGCCAACGTGCAACCGCATAGCGGAGCCCAGGCCAACGCAGCCCTGATGCTTGGGATACTACAGCCAGGTGATAAGATCCTGGGCCTGGATCTCAGCATGGGCGGGCATCTTACACATGGTTCACCGGTTAATTTTTCGGGTAAATTATATCAGCCACATTTTTATGCGGTAAAAAAAGAAACGGGCCTTATCGATTACGAATCGTTGGAACAAAAGGCCCGCACAGAAAAACCAAAACTGATCATCTGCGGCGCAAGCGCTTATAGTCGCGATATCGATTATGCAAGAATAAGGAAAGTAGCAGATGAAGTTGGCGCTTTGGTAATGTGCGATATGGCGCATCCTGCCGGATTGATCGCGAAAGGATTGTTGAGCTCTCCATTCGATCATTGTCATTTTGTTACCAGCACCACGCATAAAACCTTACGTGGACCAAGAGGCGGTATCATCCTGATGAAAACTGATTTTGAGAACCCATTTGGTTTAAAAGATATGAAAGGCAATCCACGCATGATGAGCAATGTGCTGGATATGGCTGTATTTCCCGGCACACAGGGCGGTCCGCTCGAACACGTGATCGCGGCAAAAGCTGTTGCATTCGGCGAATTGCTTACAGATGAGTTCACCGTTTATGCAAAACAGATCATTGCCAATGCACAAGCCATGGCAAAAGCTTTCACCGATAAGGATTACCAGATCATTTCAGGCGGAACAGATAATCACTTGATGCTGATCGACCTGAGAAACAAAAATATCACGGGTAAAAAAGCGCAGGAAACATTAGACAGAGCGCATATCACCCTCAATAAAAATGCAGTTCCCTTTGACGATAAAAGCCCATTCGTTACATCCGGCATTCGTGTAGGTGTGCCGGCGATCACCACCCGCGGGATGAAGGAAGAACATATGGCCAATGTTGTTGACCTCATCGATAAAGTGTTGATGAACCTCGATAATGAAACGGTTATCTCATCCGTGCAGGAAGAGGTGAAGAGCTTTATGTTACAGTTTCCGCTTTATCCTGAGCTAGGTTAAATACCAAATTCTTGGTATTTTGGCCCGTATATTAAAGAGTAAATTTGGTGAAAGCCTTTCACCATGAAATTACTTTTGTTTCCTCTCGTGATATTGTGTTCTTTTTGCGTGCACAATTCCTTTTCCCAATCTGTAGCGATCAATACCACCGGTAGCACAGCCAGTGCAAGTGCAATGCTTGATGTAAGTAGCACCGTAAAAGGAATGCTCATTCCAAGGATGAGCAGAACCGAAAGAAATGCGATCGCTTCTCCTGCCACAGGTTTGCTCATTTTCCAAAGTTCGCCCGATAGCGTTGGCTTTTACTATTATAATGGAAGCACATGGACCTGGATGTTCTCCAATTCAAATGCGGATTCACTGGCGTGGAGAACAAGGGGAAATGCTTCAACGGTTGATGGCAACAATTTCATCGGAACAACAGATAATATTCCTTTCAATATCAGGGTAAATAATCAAAAAGCGGGAAGGATCGATCATATTAACTGGAATACTTTTTTGGGTTACCAGGCAGGCAATGCTATCACCAGTGCAATACACAACACCGCAGTGGGTTACCAGGCTTTTTTTTCTAACCAGTCTGGTAATAATAATACTGCCATCGGAACTGTTGCATCCAATAGTAATACTACCGGTGGAGAAAATACTTCAATGGGTTATGCGAGTCAGGTCCTCAATACGGTGGGAAATGGCAACACTGCATATGGATTTTACTCTTTGTACAATAATGTTGCGGGAAGTTTTGCCACTGCGATAGGTTATCAATGTATGTTATATGCCAACAATACCAGCACCCCTTTCATCAACACCAATGTTGCGGTTGGCCATGAATCAATGAAAGGAAATGCGCCTGCATCGGGTAACACCGGACTTAATAATACGGCAATAGGGTATCAAAGTCTTTGGAGTAATAGTACAGGTAATAATAATACTGCCAATGGATATTATGCGTTGCGCAGCAACAGCCTGGGCTCAGAAAATATTGCGGTCGGTTCGCCGGCACTCTTCTCTAACACTACATCTGGGCATAATGTGGCGGTAGGAAACAATGCCTTGTACACGCAATCTTTCAATAATGGTAGCGCTTCATACACGAGTGATAATGTAGCTATCGGCGACAGCAGTATGTATACCAATAACCCGACCGTACCTACCAATGGCTCTCAAAATACTGCCGTGGGCAACCAAACACTTCGCAACAACTCCACCGGTTATCAGAATGTCGCTTTAGGAAACCTGGCATTGTACAACAATACCAACGGCAACCTCAATACCGCTTCCGGATGGGCCAGTTTATATAAAAACAATGGCGCCACCTATAATACCGCGAGTGGTGCAATGGCAATGTATTATAACACGTCCGGCAGTTACAATACTGGTATTGGAGCCTTAGCGCTGCACAACAACGTTTCAGGAAGTAATAACACCGTGGTGGGTGAAGCTGCGGGACTGGGATCAATTGGTAATTCTTATTCCAATAACACGATCATGGGATTCCAGGCGGGTTATAATTTAACAACGGGTAGTAATAATATTTTGATCGGCTACCAGGCGGGATATTTTCTTAACACAGCTTCTGACAGATTATATATTGCGAATAGCAATGTTGATCCTCCATTGATCTACGGAGATTTTTCTTCAACAAGAATTGGCTTGGGAACCAGTAGTCCGGGTGATAAGGTTGAGATCAATGGCAATCTCAGGTTCACCGGGATCGACACCGTATATGCTGCGCCATCGACTACGGGCAGTGGTAAATCGATATGGTTCAGGGCTGGAGCACCTTATGTACCTGTAGGCGGTGGCGGTGGAAGTGTGTACATCGAAGCCACAAACAATATGCCTTCAGGTGGTTCCGGTTATGGCAACCTTGCAGCATCCGGAAGTATCAATCTTATAGCCGGTAGCGGATATAATACTGCGGGAGGAAATATAAATATCACAGCCGGACAAACTTCCTATTGGGCACTCGCCAATGACTCGCATTCAGATGTGATAACAAAGGGTGGTTACAATATCAATTCCACTGATGCGGCAACATTGACAACGGAAGGTGGGCATGTGATCTCATTCGATCCTTCAAATTCAAACGGAGGAAATTTGTTATTAAAACCCGGTGCCGGAGTAGGTACCGGAACAAACGGTTATATCCAATTGGATGCTGTGATAGCATACGGTGTTTCAACAGCAATTGCAGGCGGCGCTGCCGGCTCCCCGGTTTCTTTGACAAATTATAAATCTTACCTGGGGCTATCTCCGGCAAATGGTACCAACAATTATTATCAGTTACCCAACCCTGGCACATATCCAGGCCGCATGTACATTATCCGAAACAATAGCTCATCGTTTACCGCCATTGTCACTACCGCTTCCGGCTTGCTATTTCCGGGAAGTTCAAATACGGGAAGCGCAACTTATACACTAAATCCTACAACTTCGGTCAAAACCGTCATGGCAATAAGCGATGGATCGAACTGGTCGATCTTGAAACAAGACTAGCGGAATTATGTAAAAAACTGCTTATCAAAATCGCTTCCACTTACCACATTGCGGTATTTTTTGAGGCCGGTCCAACTACTATTTTTGCAAAATCCTTTTACGCGGAAAACGTTTAGGGCATTGGACGGGTCTCAATAATGTGCAGAAATAATTTACCTGAATTATGAGAAGTATTCGGTAAAAAAAATTAATTTTCTGCTTTGTTCTACCTCCCACACCCTGGGGCAACCTTATAAACTTCTATTTCCAGTAAAAGCATTAATTAAAAAAATAATTAATCGTTTTTACCATGAAGCAAATTCTACGCCTGGTGACTGTTGTTTTGATCATTTGTACCACAGCGCCGAAAGCAAATTCACAATCAGTTAGCATCAACACAACAGGAGCAACTGCAAACGCCAGTTCCATTCTTGATGTAAGTAGTACCGTCAAGGGAGTTTTAATACCCCGGATGAGCAAGACGGAAAAAAATGCTATCCCGTCACCAGCCACCGGGCTGCTTATCTTCCAGGCTACGCCGGACAGTATTGGCTTCCAATATTTCGATGGTACCCAATGGGTATGGTTATCGAATAACAGTCCCATCCAGGATACCATCAATTGGAAAACACATGGCAATCTTGGTTTGGCAGAAGCCAGCAGTTTTTTGGGAAACCAGGATAATGTTCCGATCAGCTTCAGGGTCAATAATGAAAGAGTGGGTAAGTTCGATCGTGGCCGTTTGAATTATTCCATCGGGCGGGGCGCTGGTAATGATCTTGGACTGGGGCATGTGTCCATCGGCGATTCGGCCGGGAACGCCATCAACAATAATTTCCCGGGTGTTTATATCGGATACTGGAGCGGTAAAAAAAATACCGGCACCAATAATACCTTCGTTGGTTCCTGGTCGGGACAGGCCAATACCACCGGTAGTTCCAATGCATTTTTTGGAACTGATGCCGGCTTCAACACTACAACCGGCAATTCAAATGCATTCCTGGGACATTTTGTTGCAACAGGAAATACAACAGGGTCAGGCAATACAGCCGTGGGTACACAGGCATTAGCTGGTGACAGCAGTGGAGATGTGAATGTAGCCGTGGGCTACCAGTCGATGCTAAATTCCAAAAATGGAAGTGAAAACACAGCCGTGGGTGCATATTCCTTGTTTAGTCATAAAATGAATCCATGGAACGTAGCAGTTGGTGAGTATGCTTTATATTCCGACACTTCAGGGGTGAGCAATGCTGGTTTTGGTACTTCGGCTTTGAGGTATAATATAGATGGCAGCAATAATACAGCACTAGGAACAAATTCAATGTTCAGTCACGTACATGGTGATCTAAATACCGCCATTGGCTATGAAGCAATGGGCAGTGATAGTGCAGGTACCTTAAACGTGGCCGCGGGATGGAGGGCTTTAAGGAATAATAAGATCGGTACAGAAAATAGTGCTTATGGCGTAGGTGCGCTTGAGCAGGATTCATCAGGAAATTCTAATACTGCGATTGGCCGGAGTGCTTTGTTTTCAAATAAACGGGGAAACTTGAATAGCATTTTGGGATACAGTGCTGCTTCTTTGTCTGATACGGCGAATTACACCAGCTTCGTGGGGGCTTATGCCGGCAATTTCAATAAAATTAATTATAATACTGCAATGGGTTATGCTGCCATGTATGGCAACAACGCATTTGCGGGTACCGGCGGACAAGAAAATACGGGTGTTGGTGCATACGCACTTTACTCGAATGTAAATGGTACAAAAAATACGGCCGTAGGAAATTCAGCGCTTTATGGTTTGAGTGGTTTCGGATCTGATTATAGTCGCAATAGTGCGGTTGGTGATTCAGCTTTGGCTCAAAACCGTTTTGGTAATGATAACACGGCCCTGGGTTCGATGGCACTCAGCAAAAACAGTTCAGGTAGCCAACATGTGGCTGTGGGAAGCAGGGCATTGTACAATACCACCGCCGGTTATCCAAACACTGCCGTGGGATACTCAAGCCAGGATAGCGCTACTACGGGTTCGGCAAATACTGCTCTCGGTAGTTTTTCACTAACTGCCAATAAGCAAGGTTATAACAATACCGCCATTGGTAATGCAGCAATGTTCCAGGCGGTAAATAATGCTCTTCCTACCTTTCTCGTAGATAATACTGCAGTTGGTAATGATGCCTTACGTCTTAACAGGTATTATTACAATACAGCACTTGGATCAGGCGCTTTAAGAAATGACAGCAGTGGTATCGACAATGTTGCTGTTGGTGCTTATGCTTCGAATAGCCACCTCAGGAATGGTTTTAATACTTCAGTGGGGGCATTTGCTCTTTATAGTGATTCAACGGGATCATCGAATATTGCCGTGGGTAATGCAGCCATGTATTTCAGCAGAAGCAGTTCAAATAATGTGGCAGTGGGTAATCTTGCGTTACGCATGGATTCTGTTGGCGCCAATAATGTTGCCGTGGGAAATTTCGCCTTGGAACATTACAGTGGAAGTAACGTAACGGCCGTTGGCTACTTTGCAGCGGATTCACTTACCACCGGCACAAGAACAACTGCGATCGGATACCGGGCATTAGCACAAACAACGAGTGGAGACAGGAACACGGCTGTTGGATATCGTTCTCTGGACAGTAATAAGACGGGAAACTATAATGTGGGTGTTGGTTATGCTACCCTATTCAGGAACACGGGATCCTTCAATACAGCCATTGGCGATAATAACCTGCTTAATGCTACAGCAGATGCAAACACAGCCATAGGATCCAATAATATGGACCTCAATACAACAGGTACATGGAATACTTCGGTAGGTGTAAACACAATGTTCAGTAATACAATTGGCTCTTACAATACTGCCCTGGGCACACAGGCACTCTATAGCAACAAAACCGGCAATTATAATACGGCATTAGGCCTCCAGGCAATGTTTACCAATGACAGCGGCAGTAATAATATTGCCATCGGCACATTTAGTTTGTATTATCACAGAAGGCCCGGTTCAAGTTATAATGTGGCCGTAGGAGAATCTGCATTGCAAAATGATACCAGCGGCCTTTACAATGTTGGCGTAGGTGCAAGTTCTTTGCGTAACAATATCAACAGTGTGGGCAACACCTCCATGGGTACCAATGCGCTGTACAATCACAGGTATAACGATTACAATACGGCTGTTGGCTACGAATCGATGATAACCGATTCTGCCGGCTCTCTTAATACAGCAATGGGATGGCGATCGCTTCGGTACAATATACGTGGTGCACAAAACACTGCATTGGGCGTAGGAGCATTAGAATTTACCGACAGTGCTTTTGGAAACACCGCCGTGGGCAGGGGCGCCATGATCGGAAATTTTGGAACAACTACCAATCTTGGTTACAACACAGTAATGGGTTATTACGCAGGTGGAAATATGGACAGCGTTGAATTCGCAACAGCGATCGGAACGCAAGCTGGTTACAATAACAGGGCAAGAGAAAACACCTTTGTTGGTTTTAATGCGGGATTAGGCGCCACTGTTGGAACCAATCTCACTGGCATAGAAAACACCGGTATTGGAACAGCAACACTAGCTTACACAACTACAGGTAGGGTAAATACTGCTATTGGCCTGGGTGCCCTGTACTTCAACACTACTGGTTCTAATAACACGGCGATTGGTGTTCGTTCTATGGTGAGCGGGCAAACAGCCAGTAACAATGTCGGTGTGGGCGATAGTACCCTTGTGTACAATACAGGCAACGATGGAACTGCCGTAGGCCACTTCGCATTAAGAGTTAATTCATCTGGTACTTCAAATATTGCAGTGGGCTCGCATGCGATGGAATCAAGTACTACTGGAAGTGAGAACACCGTTGTTGGTACCAATGCATTTTCTTCAAGCACTGCAGTAACCGACAATTCTGTATTTGGCTACAATGCCTTATCTAATTATACTGCAACAGGTTTTGGCTACAATAATATCTTTGGAGATTATGCCGCAGAGAGTCTCACAACTGGTACCCAAAATGTTGTCATGGGTAGCTGGGCATTTCGCAACCATACCTCAGGAAGTTTCAATACCGCCATTGGAAATTATGCGATGGGAGCAGTAGGTGCTGCCGGTTCCAACAATACCGCCCTGGGTGCTTCATCCCTGAGTAATGTGATCACTAACGGAGGCAATACGGGCATAGGTGTTAATGCAGGCAGTGGTATCACAACGGGAACGAACAATACAATGCTTGGATATAATACAAACGCATCTTCAGGCACATTGACCAATGCAACGGCAGTGGGATATGGCGCTATAGTGGCTTCGAGTAATTCACTGGTTTTGGGAAATGGCGCCAACGTAGGTATCGGCACATCATCGCCACTTAAAAAACTGCACGTTTATAATGGCGCAAGTGGTGCTGTGTTCAATGCAAGCACTGCTATACTAATGGAAGACAATGCCAATTCATACATGGAAATGTCAACCCCTGATGCCAATGAGAATGGTATCCTTTCCAGTAATACTGGCGGAATAAGGAGTGCCATCATTTTTGGGTCAGATGAATTTATGCGGTTACGCACCGGTGGAAATACTACCAGGGTTACAATTGACAACGCTGGATTTGTTGGCATAGGTGTTCCTGCTCCTACTTTTCAACTGCAACTGAGCACCAACTCTGCGGGCAAACCAACTTCCAGCACCTGGACCATCAGCTCCGATCAGCGCTTGAAAACGATCGATGGAAATTATAACAGGGGCTTGGCAGACGTCTTAAAGCTCAACACGATCATGTATCACTATACAGCAGGAAATGCGAGGAACCTTCCATCAGATGAACTGGGATATGGCTTTACTGCACAGGAAGTACAAAAGATCTTCCCGGAGGCGGTGAAGGTCGGTAAAGATGGTTACCTGAGCCTGGATATGCACCCTATCCTGGTTTCTTATGTCAATGCATTTAAAGAACAGCAACAGCTCATCAGCAATCAGCAAAAAACAATTGATGACCTGTTGAAGAGAGTTGAAAAATTAGAGCACCAGTAAGATCATATACCACATTCATGGTATAGTAATTTCGATATGGACGGCTTACTTTTATACGTTTAATCAGATGAAGTTATGAGAAAGCTACTGTTTACAATTTTTGTCGCCACTGCCTTCAAAAGCAATGCACAGCAACTAGTGCGTGCCACCAACGTAAATATGGTGACCACCGCCGGCACCAAGATCGTTATCAATGGTGGCATATCTTTTATCGGGAGTGC
>Ga0070682_100000886_pt1 | contig 17470 bp, 17 predicted proteins | sample KBSC63LmetaG_FD_64668 | JGI IMG/M metagenome (GOLD analysis project Ga0070682, IMG submission 64668) | Corn rhizosphere microbial communities from Kellogg Biological Station, Michigan, USA - KBS C6-3L metaG | ecosystem: Host-associated > Plants > Roots > Rhizosphere | place: USA: Michigan... | reverse complement strand
GGCGCCTGGAAGCAGATGCGCGACGTGCAGCTGAACCCGAAGACGGCGCTCAGCGGCAAAACCAAGGAGCTGATCGGCCTCGCCGTCGCCGCGCAGGTCCCCTGCCGCTTCTGCGTCATCGCGCACACCGAGTTCGCGAAGCTGAACGGCGCGACCGACACCGAGATCCGCGAGGCGCTCGCCCTCGCGTCTTTCACCCGCGACATGAGCACGATGCTGAACGGCATGCAGGTCGACGAGAGCCAATTCAAGCGCGACGTGGACCGGCTCGTCCGCAACGCCAAGGCCGCGAAGAAGGACGCGGCGGTCGCCTCACGCTGAACGTCCGACTCGTCTTTGGCGATCGACGCCCGGACCGGAGCAGCCACGCACTGCTCCGGCCCTTGGCGCTTAATGATCTGCGGACGAAACTCGGGCGACGACTACGTAAGTAGTCTGGCAATCGCGCCGAAAACTTGGGTCTTCACGCCGAGACATGGCAGCCCATCGCTTTAGGATGCGTGCATTTCAAGCCGTCCCGGTCTTGCTTGCGAGTCTCGTCGTCGCCGCCAGGGCGCCCGCCCACGGAACCGGCCCGGAGCGCCACGGCGCGAAGTCGGCTCCCGTCCGGCGCGCCCATCAGGCCGAGACGCACGACAGTGCGCGCAGCCGCACGGGCGATCCGTTCATGTGCGATCGCGTCGCCGAGCAGAACAAGGGCAGCGTCGTCATGCGCAGCCACCGCATCGTGCGCGGGGATTCGCTGAGCGGCATCGCCGCGCTCTACGGCACGACCGTGCCGGCGCTCGCCGCGGCCAACGGCCTGCGCCACGACGCCGTGATTCGCACCGGCCAGGAGCTCGTCATCCCCCAGCAGGATCGGCCCGGCGGCGGCAACGATTGGCTCAAGTACGCGCACTCCCCCGAGGAGCCCGGCACGCTCACCCTCACGACGTACAAAGCGCACTTTCACGGCAAGGTGCTGGACAAGGGTCGCCTCTCGCAGTCGGCGCGGAGCGAGATCTCGACGCTGCTCGGCGTGAAGGGCTCGCGGCCGGCGGTTCCCGATCGCCTGCTGCGCCTGCTCGTGCGCGTGAGCGACACCTTCGGCGGGCGCCCGATCCGCGTCGTCAGCGGCTACCGCTCGAGCTCCTACTTCTCGGACTCGAGACACAAGCAGAGCGCGGCGATCGACTTCAGTATCTACGGCATCCCGAACGCCGTCGTGCGCCAGTACCTCTTGCTCTTCGAGAACGTCGGCGTGGGCTACTACCCGAACTCGTCGTTCGTGCACCTCGACGTGCGACCCTGCGCGATGCAATGGGTGGACTACGCGGGCCCGGGCGAGGCGCCGCGGCTCCGGCCCTCGTCGCCCCGGTTCGCGAACCGGCCGAGCGTGTCGGATCTCGACGAGATCGCCGAAGGCGTCGCAGCCGTCCTCGACCGAACCAAGGGGCCGAGCATCGCGGCCCCTGCCCCCGAGCCCGCCGCCGACTCCGCGCCCTCGCGTCGCGCAGCCCCGCGGCGAGCCACGGGCCCGCGCTACGATCCGGCGCCGCACGACGCCCCGGCGCCGCGCGACGACGCGTCCCCGCGCGACGACGGTGACGTCAACGACCCGCCGTGACCGGTCCTCATCGTCAGCGGCGCGCCTGGACCATCTTCCAGCCGTTGCCGGACGGGTCCCGGAAACCGGCGTCCACGTTGCCGTAGCGCTCGACGGGCTCCTGCGTGAACTCCACGCCGCGAGCTCGCATCCCTTCATAGGCAGCGCGGCAGTCTTCGACCTCGAGGACCAGCGGCGGCATCGCGCCCTTGGCGAGGACCTCGCGCACCGCCTGCGCCGTTCCCTCGTCCTGGGTCGGGGGGCCGGGCTTGAAGAGGCCGAGCTGGAAGGACGGCTGGTCGGGGTGCTGGACCGTGAGCCAGCGGTAATCGCCGTTCCGCGCGTCGGTATGGACGCGGAAACCGAGCTTTTTCACGTAGAAATCGACCGCTTCATCCTGATCGCGAACGTAGACACCAACGAGTTGAACACCTTGCGTCATGGGACCTCCGTGGGCTCGAGACCGTCCGGCTCGAGCGCGTTTTGTTGTTCCCCATTCGTATCGCTCTCCCCTTGCCGCCGCTTCTCCGAAACTGCGATCGTGAGGACCGGGCGATGTGCCGCTGCGAGGTAGCAGAAGGGCACCGCTTCCGGCTGCCGCTGGACCGCCTTCTCGCGCGCGCGAAGGTCCCCGGGGCTTTCACCCGTCACGTCGCGAAAGGTGCGCCCGAACGTCCCGAGGCTGCTCCACCCCGTCTGAAAAGCGATGTCGGTGATGCTGAGGTCGGTCTCGCGCAGCAAGGTCGTCGCACGCTCGATGCGTCGCGTGAGGAGGTAGCGGTGGGGTGGAACGCCGAAGGCGTCCTTGAAGGAGCGCGCGAAGTGCGCCTCGGAGACGCCACTGACGCGCGCGAGGCGCCGCACGGGCCACTCCTCGTGCGACGCGGCGTCCATCCGATCCTTGGCGCGGAGGAGGCGCCGGAGGAGCTCCGGGTCCTGGCTCATTCGCTTGTATTCTCGCAGGATACCGGCAAGATGCGAGCCATCCAACATGGCGATGATGAAACGCGGTGGGGCAAAGAAAGAAAGCGGCTCGGCATCTCAGCTCATCAGCGACCGAATCGCGGAGCTCGGTGACTGGCGCGGCGAGATGCTCGGCAAGATCCGGGCGCTCATCAAGGAAACGGACCCGGCCGTCGTCGAAGAGTGGAAGTGGATGGGGACGCCGATCTGGTCGCACGACGGGATCATCTGCACCGGCGAGACCTACAAGAGCGTCGTGAAGATGACCTTCGCCAAGGGCGCGTTTCTCGACGACCCGGCGCACCTCTTCAACTCGAGCCTCGAAGGAAACATGCGCCGCGCGATCGACGTCCACGAGGGAGAGAAGCTCAAGGTGCCCGCGCTCAAGGCGCTCATCCGTGAGGCGATTGCCCTGAACCTGAGCAAGAAGTCTGCGCCGACGAAGAAGACCGTAGCGGCGGCCAAGAAGGCTCCTGCCAAGAAGGCTCCTGCCAAGAAGGCTCCTGCCAAGAAGACCGCGCGCACCAAGCGCTGAACGCGTCGCACGATGCCTCGAAAAAGGTCGAGCCGTGCCGTCGTGCTCGATCGCGGCTCACCCGCGATCGTGATTCGCAACCGCTCGAAGCTCCCCGACCGTGAGCTCCGGCGCGTCGTGGAGGCGGTGCAAAAGCAGGTCGACCGCGACTTCTTCCCACTCTGGGGCTGGCGGGCGCGACTGCTCTACGAGCCGAAGCAGGTACCGGAGCGCGCGATGACGCTGATTGTGAAGGGCAAGAGCGCCACGTTCGACGGCTACCACGTGATCGACGGCGTCCCGGTCGGCTTCGTTTTCACGCGTGACGAAAACGACGAGCCGCTCCCGCTCTACTCCGTCGCGTTCTCGCACGAGGTGCTCGAGATGATCGCCGACCCGGGGGCGAACCTCTACGCCTACGGGCATTACGTCACGCCGCGCACGAAGCGCCGCCGCAGCGCCTACGTCTCGTTCGAAGTGTGCGACGCGGTGCAGGAATGCACGTACCGGATCGACGGTGTCGCCGTGAGCGACTTCGTCGTGCCGGAGTGGTTCGAGCCCGGGCGACCGCGCGGCTCGATGCGCTTCAGCTTCCGGAACGCCGTCAACGGTCCCTTCGTGCTCGCGCCCGGCGGTTACATGGACGTGCAGGTCGGCAGCGAGCTCATCACGGTCGACGGCCCGCCGCTCCGCGAGAAGCGCCGCAAGAAACGCCGCCACCGCCATGAGGTGCGCAAGGCCCGCCTCGGATAGGCGAGCGATACGTGCCTCGCACGGCCCATCGTCACCGCTGCGCAGCGAGAGCATAGGCACCGGGGAGGTCGCGCGCGCCCGGTGCGCGGAAACGGCGGCGCCTAATCGTGGAGTGGTCCGGTCGCTGCCGCGTTCGTGACCGCTGACCACGCGGTGTCGTCGACAACCTGTTGTCGGTAGGTCTGGTGACAGCTCGTGCAGACCTCGAGCGTGTCGCTCAGGGCACGCAATACGCTCTCCGAGTCGTGCGCCTTCGCGGCCTCGCCGATCTTGTCTGCTGTGTGATGGAACTTGAGCGCCAAGTCGGTGAAGCCAGCCGCACCAGCACCCATGTGCTCGCACATTCGCCCCATCTGCGCCGAGAAACCGATCCGGCTCGCCGAGCCGCTAACAGAGTCGAAGTCCTTAGCGCCTACCGCGGCGACAATCTCCTGCACGGCGATCAGATGGTCACGCATGTTCTGCTTCTGGTGATTCGCCATCATTGGCAGCAGGGGCAGGGCCGTTCGACCGTCCATCGAGGCCAGCTTTGCCTCCGCGGACAATGACGCCGTGTGCGGCACGGACGAGATCACAGCGGCAGGGTGTGCATGTACAGGTGCGTCCGGCGCCGTCCTACAGCCAATCAACGTCGACACGAGGACGGCGGCGAGTCCTGGGGCTTTTGGGGTCATTGTCTCGGCCTTTCGTCGCGCAGCGTTTCCACGGCTTCGTTCAACGCTGCGAGTGAGGCGAATATCGTCGAACGATTGTCAGTTGGCAGCGCAGCGACGATCCGAGCGAACCGCTCGTGGCTCGCCTTTTCGATGCGTTCGGCCATCCTCGTTCCGCGAGGCGTCAAGGTGAGGAGCCGGCTTCGGCCATCGTTCGGAGCGCGTTCCTGGAGCACATGGTCGGCCGCTTCCATGCGGCTGCAGAGGCGAGTGACGTTGCTCTTGTCGATACCAAGGACGCTGCCGAGGTCCGCCTGCGACGTGTCGCTCCGGTCCCGCGCCCTCTCGAGCAGCACCATGAGCGCGTGAGCGTAGGAAGGCGCAATGGGCTGACCGCAAGGCGTCTCCTTGGTGACCAGCAAGCCGAAGCTCCGCACGAAGGACTGGACGAGCCAGCGAAGGTGCTCAGCCTCGCCCTTCGGTGAAATGGGCTTCGTTGCAGCGGGCATGCTTAGGACGAGTGATAGCTACCTCAAACTAATTGCGAACGCAACCATCTGCGTCCGGCCCGGTTGGGTGCTCTGCAGGCCGGGTCCCGCTCGGTGAAAGAGATCGCCGACGGAGTAGACGTGACTCGCCCGGCGGTGTCGCAGCACCTGCGGGTCCCGAAGCACGCGAGACTCGTCGTCGTTCGCGTTGAAGGAACTCGACGTTTCTACACGGTAGATTCGCGGGGCGTGAAGGCCAGTATGACTGCTCAGACGCGCCCGGTCGAAGGCGCTCTAGTTACCGGCGAGCGCAGCAAGCGCCGCCTGGATCGACGCGTCGATCGCCTTGGTCACTTCCTCGCGGCCGGGGCCGTACAGGCCTTCTTGCCAGCGGAGCGGATTGCCGTCGAGCGTGAGCACGCACGCCGTCGCGACGTTGCGCAGCGCGCCGACGACGTAGAGCGTGGCGGTTTCCATCTCGACCGCAAGCGCTCCCGCCTTCGCGTAAAGGCTCAGATTGTCCGGGAGGACGGAGCTGTAAAAGAGCGCGCTCGTGAGCACGACCCCCGCATGAGTGCGAGGCAGGCGCTCGCGGCAGCGCTCCCGCAGGCGCTGAAGCAAATCGATGTCCGCCACTGCCGGGTACTCCGCCGGAATCATGAGCTGGGACGTGCCGTCGAGCCGAATCGCGGCGGTAGCGACCACCGTGTCGCCGATGGCGAGCTCGTCTTTCAACGCACCTGCGGTGCCGACACGGATGATCCGCTTCGCCCCGATGTCGATGAGCTCGTTGAAGCAGACCGCCGCGCCGGCACCGCCGATACCGTGCGAAACGACGCTGATGCGGCGCCCCTCCGACGTGCCGTCGTACGAGTGATACTCGCGGTTCTGCTGGACGAGCCGCGAACCGGCCAAGAAAGACGCGATCCGCGCCGCCCGAGCCGGATCCCCGCACACGACCACGTCCTCCGCGAGATCTCCGGGGCTCACCCACAGATGCTTCGCGCGAGCCTGGCTCAAGTCCGAGCCTCGTCGACAAGTTCTGCCATCAGCCGAGAAATCTACCCGGTTCAATTGTGCCGAGCTAGGCAATGCGCGAGAACCGCGTTTTTTGCGGCGCCCCCGGCACTTCTGCGTCCATCGGCGGCAGGCGTCCCGCCCCGCGTCATGCGGCGCGAGCAGACGATGCGTGGACCCAACCGCCGAGCTCGAAAAGACGGTAGATGAGCTCGCTCCGCCCGGAACACTGCAAGGCACGAAAGGAGGCGCAGAGCTGGTTCGCAACGGTGCGGCGAGCGGTACGGCGCTGCACGGCGATCTCGGCGTGGGAGAGACCTTCGACCAGAAGCGCGACGACTTCTCGCTGGGCCGGCGGCATCGACGCACGAAGGCAAAGGTCGGGACGCGGCATCGAGACGAGGCGGCTCTCGGCTCGGCCGCAGGCGTGCTCCAAGGCCGGCACCGGTGCAGCCGGGCGCCACGCAACCCCGGCGGCGAGCATGAGCATTGGGTGCACTCGTGACGGTCTGCCGTCCGACCCGAGCCATTCGAGACCTGCCCTCGCCTCCAGGGCGACCGTGGACGGAGACAGGTTCAAGTCGATAGCGAGGCAATTTTGGCTGACACCGCGCAGGACCGATTCGACGACGACCCGTCGGCGCCCTAGCAGGCAGGCATCCTGGACCAACCCGACCTTTGGCCGTCGAGCCAGCAGGAGACCACAGCGCTGCTGCGTGAAGAATTTTCCTATGACTCGGTCGCGACCATCAGCGAGGCATTGCCACACTGACGCCAAGTCAATCGTTTCGCCCTGCCCCAGTTCGGACTCAGCTGGAAAAAACACCTGATTTCTCCTGCGTTTGGATCGCGACCTCGCCGCCCACCCCTCGAAAAGACGAAGCCCAACTCGTCGGTTTCGGGACGAAGGTCGCTCCATTCGTTCTTCCCATCACCGCAAGTGTTCTTGCGGTTTGCACCGCGTGCCGCGTCCGATCACGGCATGAAACATGCGGTCGAGTGAGGTGCACGGAAGCGCGAACCGGCGCGTCGCCGGCGCAAGATCCTTTGCGGTGACGACGGCGAGAAGGTCGACGAGAGTCCAACCGCTTGCTCCACGGGAACCCAGCGACCACGTACGCGCAGTGCCGATTGGCCGTCACGCCGGCGGCCGATTTCGATTCCGGCCCGTTTGCGGCCGATCTACGCAAGCGTCGTGTGAAGATCCTGCGGACACTCGTCGTCGAGGACGACGATCTACTTTCCAAGGCCATTGCGCGCGAGCTGCGGCGATGGTGCGAGGTTGTCGACGTTGCAAATAGCGTTGCAACGGCTTGCAACCTACTGAGTCACCGACCAGGCCTGCTGCTCGTGGACGTGTGCCTTCCGGACGGCAGCGGTGTGGAAGTCGTCAAACGCGCAGCAACGCTGCTGCCCAAACCGCGGATCATCGCCATTAGCGCGCGCGCCACTGCCGAGGAAGGGTTTCAGCTCGCGGCTGCCGGGGCTTGTGCCTACGTACCGAAGCCGCTCTCGCTCGACACGCTGACGGGAGTACTCGATCGCGTGCTGACCGCGCCGGTAGACCTCAGCGTTCACGTCGCGGACGTAGTCGGCAACGTGCCCTTCGAGCGCGCGCATGCCGACCTGAAGCTCACGATGATTCGGCAAGCGTTGGGTCTGAACGAAGGCAACATCACCCATGCGGCCAACATGCTCGGAGTATCGCGTCAACGGCTCCAGCAGTGGATTCGCGCGTTGGACCTGGACGTCGGCGAAACCAAAGACTGAGGGACTCTCGAACGGCACGTTCGTATTGCGGAAGGAGGAAAGATCCCATGTTCCAAGAAGCGATGTTTCATAGCGCCGGTGAATGCAGCTCCGTCCTTTTGGTTTCCGTCTCGGCAAACGAGGCTGAGCTCTCCGCGGCGCGGTCGGCACTCCTCGCGCGCGCGGCCCGCCTGATGGGCTTGCTCGAGGAGCAGGACAAAACCGGTGCACCGCTCTACGGACCCGACAATCTCTACCTGCTCGTGGCGGTTGCGAACCGCCTGCTTCCGGCTCCCGATGCGCCTGCATTTACGGAGTTTCCGGCGGAGGGAATCACCGTTGCCGGACGCACCATGCAACGCGGAGACGGCTCGGCAGATCTCTTGGTGCAGGTCTCGGCGCCGACGGAAACGGATCGGCGCTACGCTTTGCGACTCGCACTCGGCATCCTGCAGGGTCATGCGGCGCGTGAAGGCATGCCCCCGAGTGCGACGCTGGTGTCGAGTGAGGTACACGGCGCCCGGATCTTCTCCGGGCTCGAACCGTTCGGGTATCGTGACGCTGCGCCGTCCGAAAGCGAAGGGCTCCCCCCCGCGCTGATGACTGAGCTTAGAGCATTGCGCGACGCGGGGACCCCGCCCGCGCAGTGGATCGACGTGCTCAGGGCGCGCGGGCGCCTGCCGCGCACGCCCCTGCTGAACGACGCGCGAGCCGTCGAGATCTTCCAGCGGGCACTGGCGGACGAGGCGGCGCCGCCGAATCCGCTGAAGCCGCGCCGCAACCCGACCCTGCCCCGCAACGCAGCCGAGCAGACCGAACGTCAGGACGCCGTCCTCGCGCCTTTACGAGCCCTGGCCGAAGGTGACGTATGGCTCCTCTTTCAGCGCTTCGAGCACAAGCTCGACGATCTCACGAACATCAACCCCGCCGCGGACATCGGGAAAGCGCCGGTTGGCGGCTCGATCGCCACGGGGGCGGCGCCGGCGAACAGTCACCTTGCGGTCGCTCAGGCGGATCTCCCAACCGTTCAGCGGCGGGGCTTTGCCTACCGAAACGAACGCGGAGCGGAAGGCCTCGTGTTCATCGGGCTCACCTCTCGACCCGACAGCTTTCGAGAATCGTTGGTGCGCCACCTCGAAAGCGATCGCCTGTTCAACTTCACGAATGCAGTATCTTCCGGCATTTATCGAGTGCCACGGAGCGCGCAAGCGCTAGCCGACGAGGCGCGCGTCGATGCGCGCCCCGCCGGGTCAGATCCGATTCCACCGCCCGCACGCCAGCTCCTGCGGCCGAGGCGCGAAGGCGGCAGGATCCCGCGACTGGTCAACTACCAAGTGATACCCGAGGTCATCCAATACGTTCAGTTGGCCCGGGCGTCCGGCTTGTTTCTGGAGCCGACCATGGAGCTCAACCCCAGCGCCGAAACTGCGCTCCAAGCATTCGAGGCGAGCCTGGGCGTCGCAGAGCTTGCTACTCTGCGCGAGAGAATTCGCGAACAGTCCGAAGTTCTCTACGACTACAATGGCGGATACTTCACGCTGAGTATCTAATCGGACGTAGGACATGCGGCGACGTTTTAGCGAATGGACCGAGAGCCTCGACCCGGAGCTTCGAAGAGCGATTAGCGATCCGGGCGCCTGGGTGTTCTTGGCGCTCATCATCGGCGCCATCCTCACGCTTTGCAGCTACGTGCCGGCCACCCGCGTGTTCTTCGAGCTCGACTGGCGGCCTCCGCTCGCGTTTTTCCTTCCAGCATTCGTCATTGGCGTTGCTGGCGGCTTCGCGGAGCGGCGCGGCACGCTGACCGCAGGGCAGTTCGGGGCGATTGCGCTGCTCGACTCGACCTTGTTTCAGGCCTTCGCCTGGGCCCTCGTCGCTTACTCCGAGCGTCCAGGAAGCCTCCTTCTCGCAGGCTTCCCCGCCCTACTCATCGCCTATCACGGACACGCGCACCAGGCCAGCCTGCGCTTCCCATTCCAATTGTTCACGAGTGTCGTAGCTCTCGCGGCCGGGCTAACGATGACACGCAACACGGAGAAGCTCGGGCTAATCGCCGTGGTCGGAGTGGTATCGATCGGCATCGCGGCGTTGCTCGGCTCGGTCTCGCAGCGACGCGGGTCGGACGCCCGGGAACGTGCCGCGCTGCGCGACGCCGTCAACGCGCAGGTTCTCGAGGCGCGCGCGCGCGAATCCGAGCTTTACCGCGAGATGGTTCTTCAGCTTCGCGCGCACAGCCACGACGCCGGCAATACGCTGTCTAGCGTGCTCATCAACGTCGAGAGTCTACTTCGATCCGCGGATTCGAACGGAAAGTCGCCTTTCGCCGAGGACGCAAGGGAGATCGCGGGAGACCTACGAACGGCCCTCCTGAGATTGAGCGCCATCATCGCCGGGGCCAGAGAGGTCGGCACGCGCGATACTCTCCCCCGGCAAGACGTAAATCCGGCGGAGATTCTGCCCACCACCGTTCGAAGCCTGGCCTCCCGCTTTCCGAACACGAAGATTCACGTACCGGCTCCGGCCGAGCTGCCGTCGTCTGCGAGCATCTATGGCGGAGAAACGACGCTGCACCGCATTCTCGTCAACCTGATCGCGAATGCTTGCGAGGGCGACGGCCGCGCGACGGCTTTCAACGTTTGGGCACGGGTGACAGTCGAGCCCGAGGGCCACCTCGTCTTCACGATCGAAGACGACGGACCCGGGTTCTCGCCCGATCAGTTGGCCGTAGGCGTCGAGGTCTTCGAGACCAAGAAACCGACGGGCTCCGGGCTCGGGCTCTACACGGTCGGACGCTTGGTAGCCGCCAATCAAGGTGTGCTCACGCGTGAGAACCGTTCCGATGGGGGCGCTTGCGTTCGGGTGTCGTTGCCACTCGGGAGCGGGTAGTGAGTCTCGCTGCTATCCAGGCTGAAGCGAGGGACATCGCCACACAAGCGCTGCTCGAGCCGAGCGCCGTGCGGGACGTGCTGACCGCCCTCGCCGAGAACGGCACCGACACGCCTCCGTTTCTGTTCACGCTCGGACGCGAAGCAGGATTGGATCCGCGTGTTGCGCTGGCGCGCGCGACCGGCGTGCACCTGAACATCGTTGCCTTGCAAGTGATGGACGACGTCGCTGATGGTGATTGCGACTACCTCACGCCGGCCGCGGGGGCGGGAACGGCGACACAATACATGCTTCAGAATCTCGGCTATGCGGCTCTTTTGGACGCTGGACTGCCGCCCGAGCTCTTGCGAACGCTTGCACTCGAGCTTGCAGGGGGCGCTTCCGCACAGTCGCTCGAGGTTCGTACTCGCGTCTTCGACCCGGCATCCGCACGCGTCATGACCGAAGGATTCGGCGGCCGCCACTACGCTGCCTACTTCCGCCTCATGCTCCACGGTACGCGGCTCGAGGCGCGCGCGGCGGAACTCGGGCGCGCGCTCGGCATCGGTGTGGCCGTGTCGAGCGATATCAGAAGCCACGACGCGCGGGTGATGACTCTCCTTCCCGAAGAGCGTGCTGAGCTGATTGCGTGGGCCCTCGCCGAGACGGCTCAAGGCAGCGGCACGTCGCTGCGCACCCTGGATGCGTTACTCGGTCGCATCGACACACATCTTCTGGGCGCCTTCGCGCTGCTCACGGGTCCCGGTGACGCCGAGACTGCCACTGCCGATAGTAACGGCGCGCGCAATGCGCCAACGTGACGAGAAGAATGCACTCTCGCCCGATCAGTGCGTGAGTTCCGCCGTTGCGGCGTCCTCTGCACCGCGGTACGGAAAAGAGTCGCTATGCGGATTCACTGCGCGTTCGCGGTGCTGCCATTGCTCGCGTCCTTGTCGTGCGCGTCGAAGGGCGACGACGTCGGCAACGGTAGCGGTGGCACGAAGACGGGGACGGGCGGGGGCTCGGGCTCGGGCGCGGTGCTCGGCGGTACGGGCGGCGCGGGAACGAGCGCTCGTGGCGGCGCGGGCGCGGGCGGCACCACGGCAGGCGCAGGCGCAGGCGGAATCGGAGGTGCGGTCGCCGGGACTGCGGGCGACACGAGCAGCACGGGCGGCGCCGGGCTTGCCGGAGGCGGTGCGGGCACTGGGTTGGCCGGCGCGGCAGCGGCGGGCGCAGCGGGACGCGGCGGAGCGGGCGGGCGCGAAGCCGGTGGGGCGGGTGGGCTCGGCGGCGCGAGCAGCGGGCCAGTCGAGATTACCGTCTTCGAGGACGCGGTGTTCTTCGATGGTTACGCCAACGTGAGCACGGAGCCGGTTCCCGCCGGGGTCGTGCGCCTCAGAAACGATCTGCTCACGCGCAAGCTCACGGATGGGGAGCTCGACTCGATTCAGAGCACGCTGCGCGTCGAGGTCGTGATCGGCGCCTTGTGCGACAACTACGACCGCATCGGCAGCGTGGCGCTCGCTTTCGTCCCGAAGGGCGCGAGCAAGTACTCGCCGGACGACGTCAAGCGCATCGAGGTCGGCCGCTACATCACGCCCTTCATGGACAAGAACAAGAAGCCCGACGAGGTCCCGTACGAGTTCGACGCGGACAACCTGACGCCCGTTCTCCACGACGCCGAGCTGCGCGCCGAGCTCGACGTGTGGCTCGAGCTCGAGCTCTTCGGGGTCCCGTACGCGGCGAACGACGAGGTGAGCGGCTGTGCGAACCGCAGCGACGTGTTTCGCGGCAGCGTGACGCTCGACTCCGACAGCAGCGCGCCCGCCGCCGCTTTCGACGAGCTCTTGCCGCTCGCGTACAAGGCGTCTTTCAACAACTACGAGCGCGGCGCGAGCGACATGCTCGGCTCGACCAAGAAAACGCTCGAATTCACGCTCGAAGCCGACACCGGCGACACCGAGCTCGTCCTCATCACCTCGAACCACGGAGCCAATTCGGGAGGCGAGGAGTACAGCCGCCGCGACCACTTCGCCTACGTCGATGACGAGCTCGTGCTCATGTACAAGCCCGGCCGCACGAGCTGCGAGCCGTTCCGCATGTTCAACACGCAGGCGAACGGCATCTACGGCTCCGCCAAGCGTTCCGACAGCGAGTGGCAATCCTTCAGCAACTGGTGCCCAGGCGACGTCATCGACACGCGTATCATCCCCCTCGGCGCGCTCGCAGCGGGGAAGCACGCCTTCGTGCTCGACGTCCCCGACGCCGAGTTCGTCGGCGGCGAGGGCAACCTGCCGGTTTCGCTCTACCTGCAGTCGCGCGCGAAGTAGTCCCGAGCGGCTCAGCGCGGGTCGTGCAGCATGCGGCAGCCGGGGCAGTTCGCGCCGCCGGCCGGACCGTTGTCGCACTGCTCCGGGTCCTGAACGATGCTGTCGCCGCAGAAGGGCCCGAGCTTGCAGCCCACGTCGCACTCGCCGTACCCGCCGTCGTTGATGCCGTCGTCGCATTCCTCGCCGAAGCTCAGGATGCCGTCGCCGCAGATCGCCGTGCAGTCGCTCGGCGTCGCCTCGAAGCCCGAGAGCGTGAGGCGGAACGAGGACCCGTAGCGCTTTCGCTCGGCCTGGAAGACCACGATCTTGTAGACGTTGCCCGCCATGAGCCCGAACTTGTTCGCGGACGTGGCGTTGATCGTGACGGAGCCGTCCATCGGCACGTGAATGCCGCCGAGATCCACGGCGAGGTGACCGTTGACGAACACGAACACGTCGTCGTCACCCGTGAAGTCGAGGCGCGCGTTGGTGTTCTGGTCGTAGCGGAACCAGTACTGCACCTCGCTCGTGAACGAGAAGTTGTGCTTCTTGGCGCCCGGGAACACCGAGTCCTCCGTGGGCCAGCCGGTGTAACCGTATTGCAGAGGTAGCTCGGCGAAGTCCATGTCCTGAGTCGGCCCCATCACGCTATCGACGGGGAAGAACAACGGCGTGCCGTCGAAGGTCTCCACCATGCCGCCCGTGCACCACTGCTTCGGGTCGTAGCTGCACGGCTTGCAATCCATGACGCACGCATTGACCTGACCGTCGAAGTTCGTCTGGCAGTCGGTGTCGCACGTGTCCGCCGTGGCGGTGAGATCGTCGATCGTCGTCTGCAGATCGGCGACCTCCGTCGTCAGCGAGTCGACCTTCGTGGTGAGCTGGTCGATCTGGTTCTGATCCGGATTGGCGCTCATCATCTGGCGGTCGAGATCGCTCTGCGCCTGCGTGAGCTCGTTCTGGCGCTGCATCAGCGTGTTCTGCGTCTGCATGACCTTGTCATGCTGGGGCCGGCAGACGTTGTCGCACTGGAGCGAGCTCCGCACGCGCTCGGAGCAGCCGGTCATGCACGTCGCCTGGCTGGTCGCGCCGTTGACGCTCTGCTCGTTGCCCATGCCCTTCGCGGGCGCGACCGTCGTCGTGAGCTGCTCGCCGTTCGGGCCGAAGCGGTTCACGAAGCCGCCCTTGCCGTTGTCGAAGAGCACGATGTCGCCGATGACCTTGACGTTCTTGCTGCCGTCGCGGAACCACGTCGCGAAGGAATCGGCGGACTGGATGCACGCGTTCGCCGGGGCCTTGCCGAGCACGGGGCGCCCTTCGGCGTCGAGCAAGTCTTTGGCGATACCCGGAATGATCGGGTCACCTTCGGTGATGCCGCAGGTCGTGTCGGGATAGACGGGCTGCCCGAAGTCCGGGTCAGAGTCCGAGAAGTCGCGGAAGATGGCCGGGACCCGGAGCACGCACTGGCCGTTCACCATCTCGCAGTTGCCCACCTGATTGCAGGTGAAGCCGTTCTCGATGGTGCAGGTCGAGGAGCAGCCGTCGCCGTCGACGGTGTTGCCGTCGTCGCAGTCTTCGTTGATGAGCAGGCCGTCGCCGCACCCGGACGTGCACGAATCCCCGGAGCAATTCGGCTCGTTCTGGCAGAGCGAGGAGCAGCCGTCGAACGGCTGGTCGTTGCCGTCGTCGCAGCCCTCCGAGCCCTCGACGACGCCGTTGCCGCACACGGCGGGCGTGCACACGCTCGGCTGCCCGTCGCATTTCATCCCGAGCTCGATCTTGCAGCGGTCGGAGCAGCCGTCGCCGGGAGTCAGGTTGCCGTCGTCGCAGCGCTCGCTCGCGGCAACGATGCCGTCACCGCAGCGCGCGATCTCGCGACAGGCCTTGCCGGGAGCGGCACAGCTGAAGCCCTTCTCGACCTGGAGGCAGTCGTCCTTGCAGCCGTCTCCGGAGACCTTGTTGCCGTCGTCGCACGCCTCGTCACTCGTGAGCTCCCCGTCACCGCAGCCGGCAGGGACCGTCGGCATGGGATTCGTGGGGTCGACCACGACGCCGCTGTTACCGGTTCCACCCGACGAATGATTGCCCGACGTTCCGCCGACGCCCGGCGTGTTACCGGAGGAGCCGCCCGAGTCAGCCCCGGGCAGACCCGGGGTCGTATTGCCGCCAGCGCTACAGGCGTTGGCGAGCAACCCGAGAACGAGAGCCGAGAAAAGGTGAGCGGAGCGTTGGCGTAAGTTAGACATGGCGGTCGGTCCGTGCGGCACCATTTTCTGACATGGCAACCGTTCGGAAGCCATGACCTAGAGTGATGAAACGGACGCCCCGAGCTTCAGTTTCTCTCGAATTCTGCGGGCTGGCTGCGTCTCGGAATCCGTCCGGGCTGTTTTCTGAAGGCCCATGAGTCATTTCTACCAACGGATCCCCGCGCTCGCCGAGACCGCGAGCCAGGCGCCGTCGAAACCGATGGCGGCCGCGCCGCCGGAGAGTCCCTCGGCGCCGATCGCGGCGTAGCCGGCTTCGAGCACGAGCGCGAGCGCGAGCGCGTGAACCGCGCCGTCGCCACGCAGCACGAGCATCGGACCGCCCGTCGCACGCGTGACGTCGTGAGCATATGCTGCGGGCGGGGTCGCGGAACCTGAAAGCGCCGTGACTCCCAGGCGGCCGCCGAGCGCGGCGGTGGCCGACCACGTGTCGTTACCGGCACGCGGGCCAAGCCAGGCGGCCATCGAGAGCATGCGTGCCTCGACGCTTCCGAGCGAGACACGATGGCGCGCGAAGCTTCCCTCGATGTCGAACCCCAAGTCCAAGGGGATTGCAAAGCGGAAGCTGAGCTCGCTCCGGATGCCGGCCGCGGTCGTCTCCGCGCCCCCGAGGTAGAAGCGAGCGGCGCCGCCGAGCAGCAGGCGCGTGAACGTCCGTGTGCGCGGCGGCTCCGGAGCCTGAGCGGGGGGCTTCGGCTTCGTCTTCGGCGTGGTCACCGGCGCGGCAGCGGGCTCGGGTGCCGGCTGTTTGGCGCGCTCGGCCTCGATGCGCTCGGCGAGCGTGGGATCGACGGCGCGGAGGGCTTCGAGCGCGGCGAGCGCAACGGCGCGGGGGGCCGCATCGCCGGGAAACGCGTCGTAGGACAGGTCGTTCTGCACGTCTCGCTCGCCGCGCGCGTCGTGCGCGGTGACGCGTGCCACGTCGGCGTCGCACTGGATCTCGAGCCATTCGCGGCCAGGCGCATGCGCCGCGTCGCCGACTTCGAGCAAGCCCCCGAGCTCGATCCGCAGGATGCGCCGGAGCGATGCATCGAATTCCTCCGGGCAGGCGGCGACCGTCAGTCCGACCTTGTCCGTTCGCTCCGGCTCGGCACCGACAGCGGTCGTTGCGAGGAGCGCGAGGGAAAGCAGGACCTTTGCGGCCGCAATCCGCCGTAACGGAAGGGAGCGGGAGCGGGTCACTCGAGTCCGGCCAGGGCCTTGACTCGACGCGCGTGGCGCCCCGCCGGGTACCGCTCGAGGTACGTCGCCGCGAGCGCTCGGGCTCGGCTCGGTTCGGACGCTCGACTCCACGCTTCGATCTCCCGCGCGAGGGCATCTTCGGCGAACTGACTCGCCGGCGCCATCCGCCGCACGTCGTTGAACGCGGCCGCCGCCTCGCGCGGGCGACCGAGCTCGTTCAAGAGCACGCGCCCGAGTGTGAAGGCCGCCAGGGGCGCTCGCGGATCGCGCGGGTAGTCTTGCAGGAGCTGCTTCAAGAGCTCCACGGCGCGCTCGGGATGACCTGCGGCGCGCGCTGCGTCGACGTCGGCGAGCAGCTCCGGCGCGCCGCGCCCGCTTGCATGAGCCGAGCCGGCGGGAGGAGCGCTGGTGCTCCGTGCGCTCTTGGTCGGGTGCGCCGAACCGTCGGCCACCGGCTCCGCTTCCCCGCTCAAAACGAGGGGAGGAAACCAGCCGCTCTCGCCCGCAAGCAAGCGCTTCTGCCCGACGCCCCAGTCGACCTCGACGATACCCTTTTCGACCGACACCGCCACCCGATCGGCCACCACCTCGACACCGAACGTCGTGCCGATGACGCTCACCGTCACGTTCGCAGCACGCACCGTGAACGACCGCTCGGGACGCCGGGTCACCTCGAAACGCGCATGACCCCGCTCGAGCCGCAAGTGCACGCGCTCGGCCGCGTCTTCCTCCACCGACAGGCGCGTCTCCGGAACGAGAGGGATCGCCCGCGATTGATCCTTCAGCGTGACGACCTCCGGCGCACGGCGTTCCGCGAGCGGAGCGGGCGCCGAGCTGACCGCTGCGACCTCGCTCGCGCGCGCTGGGGCCGGCGGCTTGGCGCCGATGCCGCTCGTCCCCGACGTGAGCCGCAGCAAGAGCACCGCCGCCAGGCTGGCGGCGACGCCGAGTCCGAGCCCGGCGCCGAGCATGCCCCGGTTGCGCCGCCGTTGTCTTCGTTCGGAAGCGCCGTGCACGAGCCGCTCCACGTCGCCGTCACTGAGCTCGGGCTCGAGGTGCCGTTTCAGGCGCTCGAGCTTGCCTACCGTGTCGCGTGCGTCAGTCATCGGACAACCTCTGCTCGACCGC
>Ga0070682_100000884_pt1 | contig 17473 bp, 20 predicted proteins | sample KBSC63LmetaG_FD_64668 | JGI IMG/M metagenome (GOLD analysis project Ga0070682, IMG submission 64668) | Corn rhizosphere microbial communities from Kellogg Biological Station, Michigan, USA - KBS C6-3L metaG | ecosystem: Host-associated > Plants > Roots > Rhizosphere | place: USA: Michigan... | reverse complement strand
CGACGCGGGACAATGTGACCGACGCTGTGCCGCCAGCCGTTACGGTGCCGGTTGCTGCGGCGACCGCCGCTAGGATCGCGGCGCCGGACCCGTCGGCGGTGACCGTTCCCGTCGCGCCTGCGACCCGCGACAGGACTGCCGTGCCTGTGCCATCGGCGGTGACGGTCCCCGTCGCGCCGACGTTGTACGACGAACCGGACGCTACGGGGAGGAGCGCGCCCAGCCATGCCGCGTTCGACCCGTTCGCGGAGAACGTGCCGACCACAGACCCCGACGATCCTGCCGCGGCCTGGTCCTTCCGGGCGGCGGCGAGAACTGCGGCGGCGTCGAAGATCTCCGTGAATCCGGTGAACGGCGTGAACGAGCCGAGGTTCCACGATGTCGCGAAATGTACCCATTCGCAATCGGCGACGGTGGTGGTGTCCGTGACAGCGGGGGTGGCGCCGGTAGTGGTGGTCGTTTTCGCTGCCGAGTTGGTGACTTCGAACGGGGTCCCTGATGTGACACAACCCTCGAACCGGAACGCCCGCGCATCCCGGTAGGAGAGCCCTGCGGCGATGGTGAAGTTGTATGTGCCCGACTCGGAGCCGGTCGCGCGATGCCAGAACACATGCAGGTTTTGCGGTTCGGTGCCGGTGACGACGATCGGCGCGTCCGGGGCCAACGTCCAGCCTGCGGGTGGTGTGACGGCCTGCGTCGTCTCGACGTACATCGCGATCAGCACAACACTGTTCGCGACTACGCCTGTCGGGACGGGAACGTTGCAGGCGGTGGCGTCGGGGTCGCCTGCGGGCGCACCGCCTACCGCACCGAAAGTTGGTAAAGCCATGCGTCACCTCCATCCCTGACTTCGACCGTGTGCGCGGGCATTGCCGCGCCGACCTACGACGCGATGGGCGTGAAGTCGAACGTCAACGAGTTCAGGGTGAGGGTGTCTCCGTTCACCACCGCGCGAGATGCGGTGAGCGCGTAGGAGCGTAGGAAGTTACCGGCGGTCGACGCGTCCCAAATCGAGATGTGGGAGATGGTTTCGGTTGTGGTCATCGCCCACGACGGGTTGGTGCCAGTGAGGGCCATGGAACCCGACGCGGCGGCAGCGAACACCACTTGTGATCGGGTTGTGACTACGCTCGGCGAAGTGGTCCCCGCACCGCCGGGGTCTGCGAGGTGCAGCGCCGCATACAGGTTCGTGGGTTGCGTGAATGCCGCGCCAGCAGCGGTACCGGATCCGCGGACGTGGTTGAGGATTTTGTTCGCCAAGTTAACGGCATGAAGTCCAACAGTCATGAATCAGTCCTCCTGAGTATCGGTTTCGGTGGGTTCGTCGGCATCGACCGTGCCGTCCGCGTGGGTGACGGTCGCCGAAGCGGTCCCGCCGAGAATGAACGAGACCACAGTGTCGTTGTCGGGCACTACTGCTCCTCCAGTTTGATGTTCATGGTTTTGTCTTTTGTCCTGCCGCCGACTGTGACGATGCGGCAAGTCACGGGATAGGTTTTCCCGACCGCGCCCGCGGACAGCCACACGGTGACGCTGGTTGTTGTGTTGGTTGCGGAGTTCTTCACCAATGTTCCTGCGGCGCCGTCACTGTCGAGGAATGTGCCTGCGTCGGCGACGGTAGAACCGGCGCTGTTGCGGATGGTGAAGCTGGTGATGGTGTCGGAGCCGAGCCATGTCGCCCACGGGAACTCGTAGTCGAGGACGTCATGCGGGTCCTTCTTCTTCGTCTGGATCGCCATCCGCTACTCCCAATCTGTCGCTGTGATGGTCTGCACGGTCGTGTCGAACAGTCGGCGCTCGACATATTGGGCGCTGTGTGCCGTGCCGGGCGCGAGGTACCCGCGCAGTAGCCCGACGTCGGTTGCCAACCGTTCTGCGACGGCGATCGGGTTCCAGTTGTCGGGCGCCCCGGTCTGCCACTGCTTCGCCCAGGTCCGCCGTATCCAGTCCTCGATGGTGGCGACCTGCCCGAGGTCAGTGAGGAAACGCAGGGTCGAGTATCTGGGGCAGCGGCAGATGCCGTCATCCACATTGGCGATCTCGAAGTGCCTGACGTTGCGGGGGAACGGAGCGTGCTCGCCTGCGACGCCGTAACGGCCGGTCGCGTCGGGCGCTGCGTACGGGTTGGCGACGGTGACAGCCCACACGACTTCGAGCCCGCGCGTGTAGTCGGGCCCGCGCTGCATGTCTTCGAGGAAGCGCGACACGGCTGCTGCGCCACCGGAGTAGCCTGCGACCGCTGCGAGGTTCGGTGTTGCCCGTACCGCGTCGGCGATCGCATGGGCGTCGTGGTCGGTGGTTTCCGCCATCCATGCGCCGATGTCTTTCTCGGGTGTCGGGTTGACGGGTCCGATGGACTGTAGCCCGTGGACCTCGACTTCCTCGTAGTCGCCGGTCTCCAGCAGTGGGCGAACCAGGTTCGCGCCGAGCATCGAATCAGGGCCACCATGTCCGCCAATGCCGTCGAGGGTGACGAGCGTGATCATACGATCGGCACTTTCACGTCACCTTGCCGGCGGAGCAGTAGCGCCATGTCGGCCCACGAGATGTGTGCCCGTCCACCTTTGCCCCACTGGTCGCCCCACGAGTTGAGGAGTGTCACCGTTTTCTGGTCGACGTCGCAGCCGAGGATGAGGTATTCATGTCCGCCCGCTACTTCACCGGTTGGGCGGATGAAACCGTGCGGGTTGGGCTCGAACATGCCCTCGTACCATTCGGTTCCGACGATGACGGGCGACTTCGCGAGGGCACCGAGGAACGACATGAAGCTGAACGTCCATCGGTAGCTGCTGAGGTAGCCGAGCTTCTTGCCTGCCTTGCACACTGCCGCGCCGCTCGATCCGGTATCCGTGGGTGGGTACTGGCCGGGGAACGAGTCAAGGCGTGTAGCTAGACGGTACAAAGTCAAGGCGTCATCCTCGACCAGGAACCCGCCCGGTCCGGGTCGGACCAATCCGTGATTCGTGTTGAGCCACTGCGCGAGCGCATTACCTGTGCAACTTCCGACGTTGCCTTGGTCGAGGACGGGCGCGTCGTGTTCCCATGACACGGTGCGAGGTTTGTCGACCGTCGCAACATAGTTGCGGGCGCGGGGATCGTGTTCGACCAGTCGACCGAGCGTGTAGGTGGGCATCTATCCTCCGGGGTTTCGTGGGTGACGTGGTGGCCGTTTCGGGCGCGGTGGGCGCGGCGGCAAAGCGAGCCCGTTCGACTCCTCCAACACTTTCGCCACCGACCGTGCCCACTCCGTCCACGCATCGATCGAATCTTCGAGGGCGTCAACGTAGGAGCGGAGTTCGTCAAGTTCCGCTTTCCACTCATGCGCCCACAAAATCGCTGACTCGCTCATCACTTTCGCTGACGACGCATCCGTACCGCGCGACTCCGACTCGGTTTTCCGCCGTTCCGGCCCGAACAGTTTCGCGCTCAAGATCACGGACAGGATCGCGCCCAGCACGCCGATAACTTTCAGCGCCGTATCCAACGTCTGCACTCACGGCCCTTCGGCCACAGGAGGCGGATCTGCCGGCAGCGGACCCGCACGCATCGCGCGATGCAACTTCCGCAGGTCGCAGCAAATCTCGATCATCCGCCACACACACGCAACCGTCACCGCGCCCAGCGCGATCGTGACCGCAACCGCCCGGAACCCCACAACCGCTGCCGCGACCGCGAACCCAAGCCACCCGATCGCCACACCCGTGAGTGCGATCGCCTCCGCCCGACATTCGACCTCGATCTGGCGGGGTGTCCGGTTCCGCTGCGAATGGCGCACAACCCAAAACCCCAGCATCCCCGGCACGATCATCGTTGACGCAAAATACAATGCAGTCGACCCACCCAACGCTGCACCAAGTGAACCACTGATCTCCACACCGGAGAACGCGCCGATCACACCGACCGATGCGGTAGCGAGCATCCACGTTTTCTCGAATGCCCCCGCCCTGCGGACGGTTAACGGTCTCACGCATGCCGCCCGCGGACCTTGGCGCGCAGCCACCGCTCGACCCGCCACTCATTCGACACACGGGTTGCGGCCATCGAATGAACCCACGCCAACCAGCCGAACACGCCGACCGCGAGCCACGACACCGACGTGTCATGCCGCGCCGCCTGACCAACAGCGAGGGCGAGCATCGCATACCCGCCCGCAGCCATGAAATACGCGAGGAACAAGCCATGGCGGAACCAGCGCCACGTGATGAACACACCCGCAGTCAGCACCAGGAAGCCCAACCCCCACACCGACACCCCGCCATACTGGCGGACCGCCTCATACGTCGGTGCCGCAAACCGCGACGGGTCACCCAGCAGGAACACCGCCGCCACGATCAACGCCAACACCACAGCTTGCAGCGGGTTCGGGAACGGCAACTCACCCGTCCACGCCGCCCGCACCCGCCGGCAATGCGCCACCGTGCGCGTCATCAGCGACGGTCGCGGCCTGTCCGCTGCACCCGGTCCCGCCTGGACCGGCGCCGGAAGTAGCGGGTCCGGACCACAGTCGAGGACCGACACCGCCGAAGAGGCAGGAACCTCCGCATACAGACTGCGGATGATGCGGTCCGACAAAGCATCCCCGATCACGACACCGGAGGCGGAACCTGCGGCTGACCCGCACCGAGACTGTCGATCACCGCGGCGTTCGTCACCAGATACACGCTCACCGCAGTGACCACACCGATAGCGCCGTTGATCCACAACGCCACATCCGGCGAAATGTACTCCGCGAACACCGTCAGCGCCGAGTTCACCAAGATCAGTGCGGCACCGATCCATGCGACGATCGATTTCCTCACCTGCTGGACGCTGTACTTGGTCACGTCAAGACTCCTTCGCTTCGAGCAGCTTCTTGATCGCCGCGACATCCGACTTCACCTCAGCGACCGCATCCACCAGACGCAGCGGCTCGCCCTTGTCGTTCTCCCCCAACTGCTCCCAAGGGCCAAGTTGCTCCGCAGTCTCGCTCGCGTGCCTGTCCAGCCACCACAACAGATCCTTGATGCTGACCCTGATACCCTTGTAGTTCACGAACTCGTCGGTCAACTGCATGTCATCCTCCGATTCTCCGTTGGTGTACTTCCGCACGTACCTGGCGAACACGTCCCACGGGAACCCGTCGCCGACGTCGGTGTGGTTGCCGATCCCTAAGCACTCGGTCACATACCTGTGATCTGATATACCGTCCGCGCGGCGATATGGGCGTGTGATCACGTCCGTCGCGAATCCGTACTTGCGGCAGTCCTGCACCGCCAGATACGCAGCGATTTCGAGGTCCCGCTCGATATCGAGCCACTGTTGCCGCGACCACGCCGCGCGGCTCCCCGCAAAGCACAGGTTGATCGTGTACGAGTTCGCCGACAGCACCGACCAGGACGCGGAGTCGGTGTCCACCACATCGCACACGACACCGTCCCTCACCGTGTAGTGGTAGGACACTCCGTTGTTCGTGTTGTTCAGGTAGGCAGCCAACGATTCGGCGCTACCGTTCCCCTCTTGGGTGTGTAGCAGAAAGTTCGTGACCCGCGCACCACCGCGCCCGGACCTCGCCTTGCCCATCACGTTGATTTCCCGGAAGTCCGGCTTTGCCACGTTGCCATCCTCGTTCGGTGTGTCATTTGCGATCCGGTCGTAGAGTTGCTGCGCCTCACCCATGCGCTCCGCGTACCGGTCCGGGAACGCCGAGCCTTGCACAGCCTGAGCGTGCGACCCCGCGTCACCCGTGGTGTAGTTCCGTTTCGCCAACCGTTGAAAGAACATGCGCGCCGAACGGTAAGGGTCCATGCAATCCGAGGCGTCACCCCACCACCATGCGCCGTTGCCCCACACCACCTGCTGCTGAAACAGCCCGACCGATTTGCCATCCGACCCGACACGCTCATGCGGCAGATCCAGCGACTCCGGGACCTTCGCGTTGGCGTACATGATCCAGTCGCACTCGACTGAGACAGTGGCGAAGCCGATGACGATGCCGCGCGGCGTGATACCGAGATCGCGACCCGCGCGCAACACTTCCCGCGCGTACCGGTCCGAGCGTTCGGTCACGACGACCCTGACAGCACGTTCAGAATCAGGATCAACCAAAAGAACAGCGGCATATCATTCCCCTTCCTCGACTGCGACCACAACACCCTGCGCGATCAGGTTGTCCGCCACCGGGATCGGCAGCATGACCTCGTCACCATCCGCAAGGTTGAGCACGTTGCCCATAGGGTCGGTCAACGCCAACACCTGCAGTGCGCGGATCATCTTGTATGTCGGTTCAGGTTCCGGCCACGGCGTGTAATCCGCCTCGTACCCGAGAGATGCGAGCGCCTCGTCATGCGTCACAGGTATCAGGGTCGGTTTCTTCGCGGGCGGTACCGGAGGCGTTTCGTGCGGTGGCATCTCGATCACCATCGACAACGAACCATCCAACCCACCGATCGACGCCCCCGACTGGAGCGACGGAAGAATCTGTGTCACCACGTGATGCCAACTGGAGAACTGGTCGTTGATCACCGTCACCGCGATGTAGTCGAACCCGCCCATCGGTTCATCCAGCGAATACAGCCGCGCGTCCCCCGCGACGTTCGACAAGTCGACCATGTATTTCGCGATCACTCAGTCTCCTAGAAGAATTGGGTTACGATCCACGCTTTGCCGTTCCCGCCCGCACCGCCGTTGCCGTCCGTCCCGAACGTCGCGTACGCGCCGCCACCCCCACCGCCGGCACCCAACCCGCCGTTGCCACCGTTTCCGCCGTTGCCGGTACCGGACTTGTAGGCGCCGCCACCACCGCCACCACCGGGGCCGAACAGCAACGACGACGGAGGGTCGGCCCCGTTACCGCCCGCAGCGCCACCCGTACCGGAACCGGCTGTACCCCCAGCGGAGAACGGACCGGCACCACCGGGGTTCGCAGCCAAACCGCTACGGCCACCCATACCGCCGAAGTTCAGCAGCAACCCTGATTCGACCCCTGATCCCGCGTTGCCGGTGAGGTTCGCGACCGTGGCACTACCGCGACCCGTGCCGGGGCCAGCGGACAGATACGATCCGAACGTGACTGCGCTGGTCGTCGTGCCCGCTGCACCATCCGAAGTGCCACCCACACCGCCGAGGGGGACAGTCACCGCCACCGTCGAGGTCAGGTCGCCAGCGTTGAACATGTAGCCCCGCTGCCAGCCACCCGGACCGCCACCCGCACCGTTGGAATTGTCGCTACCGCCCGCCCCCGTGCCGCGGCCACCGCCCGCGCCCGGACCGTGCTCGAACACGAACACCCGTTTAGCGCCAGCGGGTTTCGTCCACGTCCCGTTCGCAGTGAAGACCTGCACATCATCACCGGACGTCAACAGATCGTTCAGTTCGGTGACCAGCTTCTCGATCGTCACAACCCAGGTCGAGCCGTTCCAGGTTTTGAATACGATCTTGTCGTTGCCGAGGGTGTTGTCCTCCCACTTGTCCCCAGTTGCGGGCGATGACGGCGCAGACGATGCTCGGGTGATCTTCGACTTCGACCCCGCAACAATGTCCACATCGGCGATAGCTTGCCCGATCTGCTCCGCAACATCAGATAAGGTGCCACCCACAATCGGGATTCGCTCAACCAAATCCGCGAGAAGTTGGAAGGCGCCGAGCGTCACCGCATCCGCGATCGTCTCTACAGATTCCGGGCTGACCAAATCGAGCAACCAGTCATCCAGGTAGCCCAATAGGTCGATGTCGCCCGCAGGTTTATCTACCGGCCAATGCTCCACTCACACACCACCGATCATGTCGAGTTCGCGATCCCACGCGTAGCCGCACCCAACCCTTGCAAACCGGTGATCGCACGAGTCCACGGACCACGCGCCCGCTTGTCCTCACCCAACGTGACCTGAGTCCGCAACCGCTCACCCGGCTTGTCCGCAACAGTCACCTTCGCTGCGTGCTGCTCCACCACATTTCCGCGGTCCCAAAACTGCATGATGTCACCAACATCGAACCTGCGGGCGGTGCCGTTGTCGGCACCGAACGTGATGCCTTTCCCGTCCGGGGTGCCACCCGATGCGTTGATCGTCAACGCCTCCCGGCCGCCGTGCTCATGTAGCGCTGTCTTCGCGATCGCATACGAATCGACCGACCACGCTGCTGTGTTGTCCGCGAAAATCTCAGGCCACGCATCATCCTCACCGATCTCGTCCTCGACGTCGTCGTCGGCGAACACTTGGTAGGCGAAGAAAATGTCATCGAACAGGTCCCCGACCACGACCCCCAACCCGAGGCCGGGGAACACCAGATTCAGTAGCAGTTGGATCGCGAGGTTGGCGCCGATCTCGATCAGGTCGTTCACGATCGCCGGTGACTTGCCACCCACGATCGCCTTGTATGCGTCGGCGTGGGTTTCCTCATAGTCGTACGATGCGATCTGCCCGGGCGCGTCGGTACGCCACTGCACCTTCCGGTTGTCCCGCTTGTACTTCGAGTCGAACACATAGCAGGCACGATCAGAGGCGAGGGAAAACAAGCCACCCGACACCCCGGACAACTGCGATAGGTCGAGGAAGAAATCGTCCGTCACATCGAGGATGGATTGCAGGTTTCCGAGGGTGGTGGTGTTGAACACCTGTGGGCTAGTGCCGCGCCCGTCCCACAGGGTGACGTCGACACCCATCTCCAAACGGGACACGGTCTGCGCGAACAGTTCATCGAACTGCGTGAACCTTGCCGCCAACCCCACCAGATCCTCGGTCGCGCCGAAGATGATGTCGAAAAGGTCATCGAAGGTCGCCAGATCGGCCAGGTTGGTGTGGCTCGCGATCCCCCACGATGGGGGCCAGTTCAACGGTAGCGACATGAAAACCGGCTTGTCTAGCCTCACAAAGTTGGTGCCCAAATACCATTTGAATACCGGGTCCGGTGGTCCCCACATGATCGCCTGTTTCCCTGTGAGTGCGACCTGCACCTCCGGCGGGAAAAGCGGGTTGACCCAGGCATATCCGCGTTGCAACCAATACTTGTTGCTGACACATGTGTACCGGAACCGTTCACGGCCGGGCGGACCGGAGATGTTGCGTTTGAACACCCGCCCGTCCCATTGGCGTCCGTTGAAGAACGTCCGCACATGGAAACAGGTGCGTTTCACGTTGACGATCTTCGACACCATCGGATGGTCGGCGTGAAGGTCGAACACGAGCGCGCCCGGTTCGAGGTCCCACGACCACGACGCCGACGCTTCGAGATACGAGCCGAGTGGACGCCAGTCGATGACTGGGTTGTTGCGCAATCCTATGTCGATATGGAACGCAACAGGTTCGGTCGTGTTCGGGCGTGCGTAACCGGCTGTCACAGCGCCCTGTGGAACAGTTGTGGCACCGTCACCAACACCCGCGTATTCCCGTCAGTACCAGAGCCGCTGATCGTCAGTGGTACCGCTGTGCCGGGTGGGAGTTTGGTGTACCAGCGGTCACCGATCCACGACGCATCCACGCCGAGATCGGTTATCGCGGTCCACCAGTCGGGGTCGGAGTCGATCTCCAACCAATGCCCTGCCGTCACAGTGGGCAGAACGACCGTGTCGCCGGCCCATCCGATCGTTGGTGTCGTGACCGGACCCGTGATCTTGATGACCGGCCACGTCCCTTCGTTGCCGAGGTTGTTCACTGTGGCGGTCGCGAACTGTGCCGCAGTGAACCCGCCACTAGGTGACACGTACGGGTCGGTCCGCCACCACGATTCATCCGAACGCAGACCCAGCTCGAACCGCCAGAATCCGGTGTTGACGAACTGAAAGTACGGGACGGTCGCGAGCAGGTCAGGGTTGGCGAGCCGCACCATCTGAAACCTGCCGGAGTCCAAGCATTCCAACTTGCCGAGCGCACCACCCGACGTGAGGGCAGCGCCGTTCCCGATGGACGTCAACCACGCATCGAGCAAGTCCAGGCGCTCGGATTCCGTCGACCCCGCTGGGGCTTTCAGGTTCGCCAGCAGTGTTGTGACGTTCGGGTCTCTGTCGAGCGCGACGTTCGTCACACCCGCCTGCCCAACACCTTTCACGTCGTCGTACTTGAATGGCGCACCCGCGAGACCGAGGACCTGTTTCACCGTGACCGGCTCACCTGTGTCGAACGTCCACACCTCGCTATCGACACCTGTGTATTCGAGGTTCGGCGCAGCACCCATCCCGCTACTGCCCGATCTTCGTCAACTGGATGCCTGCCGCACCGGTGCCGCTGTCGACTTCGACGTTCACCTCGACGGGTGTGCGGTTGAGGATCGCTTGCAGGATCGCCGTCACCTGCTCCATCTGCGCCTGCAACGCTTCACCGATCGCGGACGCCACCCCCGGTAGGTCGTTGGCGCCGGTGTCGATGATCGGCGACAGGTTGCCGAGGTCGACCCGCCCAGATTGTGCCATCGCCACATACGGTGCGATCGCGTTGTACGCGGTGAAGCCGAGACCTGCACCCAACGCGACCACGTCATACAAGCCCTTCGGCGCCATATAGTCCGAGTTGTCTTTCGTGTAGCCACCGAACCCGACACCACCGGCAGCGAACCCCGGCACGCCCAACCGTTTTCCGGTTTCGGCCCACAACCCGAGGGCGCGTGCCCGGTAGCGTGGTGCGTGCGGAATGTAGGACTCGTCGCCTTCGGAGTCGCCGAGCACCCGATAGTCACCCGGCCGCACCACTTCGGGGCCGTGCATCCCGCCGGCACCGAACATCTTGAAGTTCGCAGAGTACAGCGGCGTCCGTTCCTGCCCTTGCAATGCTGCGGGCCAGTTCGTGACCTCCACCTGCACAACACCGTTGATACTCACCGACGACGGCATGCCGGACGCAGCCTTGCCGCTACTGCTATCGCCCGCACCGGATGATGCCGAGCCGTCCCGGTATCCCGCGAGCAGCGCATCCGCCTCCGAGGACTGCGCAGCATAGTTGCTGCCATCCGCGAACGCGCTGCGCTGCACCGCTTGCGCCATCTGCGCCTCGCTCATCGTCTCCCGACCGGGGACCTTCGCGAGACTGTCATAATACTTCCCGATCGCATAATCCACATCGGTGATCTGCTCGCGGGTACCCCACCCTTGCGACGGGCGCTGCTGATACACACCGAGCGAGTCCCGGTCGCCGTGGTCGAGGTTCTGCAACCCCGACTCTGCGAGGCCCGCCATGAGCGCCGACTTGATCTCAGCGTCGGACATGCCGCGCTTGCGCCCTTCGGCGATGATCTTGTTGGCGATGCCCTGCTTACTGTTCGGGTCCACTACCGACGGCGCGGGTGCGCCCTTGGACATGCCCGCGACCGCGGTGCGCGCCCAATGCACATGGTCGCCGTGTGCAGCCATCTGGTCGGCACCATAGAACGACATGCCGTCGCCGACGTCCTTGCCGTCCTTGATGTTGTGCGCGAACCCCCCGCCGTGGATCAACTCGGCCGAATCAGGGTAAGCAGAGGCGATCCATTGCGCGATCGCGAGCATGTCCGAGCCTGTGATGTCGAGCGCCTTGCCGGCGTTGTGGTAGTCGGCGTGCCCCTCTGTTTGGATGCTGCGCGTACCGGACGAGATGGTGGCGTCAGGGAACTTACCCATCAGGGCGTCCCGCATGGATTGCTGCACATCGGTGGTGATCGCACCATCTGCCATCGTGCGTACCAGCCCGTATCCGAACCTGTCCGCCACCTCGGCCAGCAGGTTCGTGGAGCGGGGCCGCTTCGCCGGGGACAGCGGGATATACGCCTCAGGGCCAGCCTCACCCCACAAGATCGGGCGGTTCGACACCTGCGCCTCACGCACACTGCCATCAGCCTGCGCCCTAGCACTACCCTGCACGACACGGTCGATTTGCGCAGTCCCCGTGGTGCGCAGGTTCACGAACATGTCGATGCTGCGGTTGTTGTTGTTGGCGACGAACTCGTCCACCAGACGCTCGCCCTCAGCGGTGTTCGCGGTGACCTTCACCGTGCCGTCCGGCAGGGTCTCCACCTTCAACCCGAGTGCCTCAAGCTTCGCGATCGTCTCAGGTCTGTTGTCCGAAATGATGATCGTCTTCTCATCCGGGACAGCCACAACCGACGTCGACAGTATGTCCATGCCCGCCGCCGACGCGCGTGCAGCGTCACCCGTTTCGGCGACACGGTCCCGCATGTTCGCCATACCGGGGATCACGTCATCCGCGATCACATTTGCTAGACCGTGCGCCTGATCACCCGACTCCTGCATCCGATCACCCAAACCGGCGATCGTGGACGCCACATTCTTGATGGATTCGCCCTTCTCCTCCATCCCCGGGATCATCGAAATGAACGACCCCAACGCTTGCCCGCCGATACCGATCGCGCCCGTCATGTTCGACAGCAACGACCCGACACCCTCAGCGAAGAACCCCCACGCATGAAGTGCAGCCACCGCGACATTCGCCATACCCTCACCGAACGTCAACGCCGCCGAAACCACATCGGCGAAGAACGCAACGATCTCGTCCTTGTTCTCCAACAGTTTCGCAGAGAGATCAGCAGCGGTCGGGCCGAACGCTTCCGCCATCGACTGTTTGATCCCACCGACCGCGGACTCCACCGTGCGCGTCAACGACTCCCACGACGCCTTAGCGTTACCGCCGATGATGTCGGCCGCTTCCTGTGTCGCGCCCGCAGTCTTCCCCAACTCGTCGCGCGCCGTGGACAGATCGAAGTTGTCGAACGCGCGCCCTAGGTCTTCCCACTGCGTACCGAACAGCGCCGCCGCAGTCTGGCTCTTCTCCACCGAATCCGGCATGTCCCGCAACTTGTCGAGAATCTGATCCATACCGTCGCGGGCAGCATCGCCGCCCCGCGCGAACAAGTCCCCCATCTCGTCCGCATTCAAACCCAGTTGCTCGAACGCCCCAGCAGTGGACTCCGACCCATCCTGCGCGCGGATCGCGAACTCCTTGATCGCATCCGCCGCTACGTCAGTATCCCGAGCGCCACCCTTCATCGCCTGCGAAATCAGGCCCATCGCGTCCGCGCCCTGGATACCGACCTGCCGGAATTGGGTCCCGTACTCCACCACCGTTTCGAGCAGGTCACCGGAAGTGTCCAACCCTGCCTGTGTGGCAGCAACGAACAGGTCCATCGCCTCGGTACCGTTCGCGACGAACCCAGTCCGAACCGCCTGACCCGCAGCGCGCGCAACCTCCGGGATATCGGCGCCCATGATCTCGCTGACCGTGTTCAGTTGCTCGATCGTCTTCTGGATCGTGCCCTGATCCGCATCCCTCGGCAGCAACCCAGCCTGCATCGCCGCCCGAGCAGCATCCATATTGGCCGCGCTCGACTCACCGAAAGCGTTCGTGTACGCCTTACCCGCCGCGTCACCGATCCGCGCAGCCGTAGCCTCATCAACACCCAACTTCGCCTGGATGAGGTCTTGCTGCGCTTCCTTCTCCGCGCCCTCCGCGATCGCCTTCGCCAACGCCACCCCAGCCGTCAAACCGATCGCCGCGACACCCACCAACGCAGCACCGATCGGCCCCGCCTTGCCGCCGATACCAGCGATCTTCGCAGCGAACCCACCCAAGAAATCGGAGCCCATCAACCCGCCACGGGACGCCGCAACCTCCGTACCCCGCGTCGATGCCTGCCCCAACGCATCGAAAAACGAGTCCAGTTTGCTGCCATCCGGGGTCGCATCATCCAAACCGCGCATCGCGGACTCGGCGTCACGCATCGCCGCCGCCGCCTTCGACGCCTCCGACGCGGCCCGGCGGTTCGCGATCGTGTAATTGTCCTGCGCCTTCTCCGCGCGCTCAGCCGACCGCGCCGCATCCTTCTGCGCCGCTTCGAGTTTCTTCTGCGCCGCGACGGCCTGCTCCGACTCGTCACCATGCTTCCGCACCGCGTCCGCCAGGCGACCACGCACGATCCGTTCACGCTCGACCGCATCCGACGCCTGCTGGCTCGCTTTCCGCGCCGCCTGCGCATACTTGTCGGCCTCCGTCGACACCCGCTGATAAGCGTTCGCCGACTTCACCGCCGCCTGCTGAACCTTCACACTGGAGTCGTCCGCAGCCTTCGACGTGTCCTGCAACGCCTGCTTACCCGCCGCCAACCGCTGATCGAAATCGCCACGGATACTGAGGTCCGCGTAGAGGTCGGCGACCTTCGTCGCCATCAGACACCCACCGGATCACGTTGCGCCGCGAACAACTCAGCCACCGCAGACGGGTCCACACCCTCAGCCAACAGTTTCATCATCGAACGAAAATCCACCCGCGCATTCAAATCACCCAACATCCAATGCAGGCGCCCCATCTCCGGGCCTTGCGGAAACGCGAAATGGATCACAGCAGTCCTACCCGCGTGATACACGCGCGGAGCCGAAACACTGTTGTCCCGCATCTCGATCAACGCCGGCCCCAGCACCCGCTCGATCTCCCGCAGTTCCTTGTTCGCCGGCAGTTGCTTGTGCGACATCCACGGCAGCTTCCGCAACCGCTCCGCCGCCTTATACGTCGGGGCCGGAATCCGGTACAGAACACCATCGATCGGGAGATACAGGTCGAAATCGACATGCGAATCCAGTTCACCCAGCCGAGTCGCCAACCTGCACCCCCTCAGTCGTTTTGTGTGCCTCGATCAACCTGGACGTCCGCGACCCCGGATCACCCAACACCGCAGCCAACCGGACCGCGAACCAATGCCACGGACGCGCATCGAGCAGGCCGGTCGTCAAGTCGTGGCCCAGGTGATCGAAATCCACGATCACCGCATCCCACGCCCCGAGAATGTCGGACCACTGCACCATCGACTTGTTGCGTAGCTTCGCCTGGAATGACGGCGCCCACTCCGCAGGGAAGTAGTAGTCCCGCTGCTTCGTCCGCCGGTTGTAGCGGCCACCACCCGGATCATCCGGACCGAGCGTGCCGGGTGGGTCCTCGTTGTCGAGCAGTCGCACACCGTGAACCACTGTCGGGCGCACAACCGGTTTCGGTGGGTCGCGGCGCAACGTCCACACCGCCAGCGCACGCTCCGCCGAATCGAGGTAGTTGACGATGACCGCGCGCCCCGCATGCAGTGCGGCGGACTCGCTGACACCGTTGTCTGCGAGTTCCTGCCACACCACACCGAGCGCACGCTCAGCCTCAATCCGATCATCACCCTTGTCGGATGGGTCGAGCACCATCCGATGCCACCGCAACACCGTCAACGCAGACGGCGACACGACCCTGTACTCACGTCCCCCGACAGCGAACGTGAGGCCCGGGTCGAGCCAGTCATCGAACTGCAAGCTACGCGACAGTGACCGCAGCGGTGTCGGTGATCGCACCCGGATAGGTCGCGGTGATCGTTGCCGCCGCGCCCGTCGCCACACCCGTCACGACACCGTTGTCGTCCACCGTCGCGCGGGCCTCGTTGCTCGACGCGAACGCGCAGTACGCCGTCACGTCATCGCCAGCATTGGACGTGACGTCCAGTTCGAGGGTTTCCCCCACACCGATCGTCGCGATCGAAGGCGACACCGAAATGGTGGTCACCGTGGCCGTAGCGGGCTTCGTGATCGCCGTGCGCGCACCGTCACCGTTCAGGGTGATCGTCGCCGCCTGCAACGCCGTCTTGTCGCCACCCGGCGAAGTGAAGTCGACGTTCGCGAACCCCTGGTAGGCGTCCGTGAGCGCGTCGGAGCGCCACCAGCGGACCTCCACCCGCTCATCCACGCCCAACTCACCGTCCTTGGCACGCAGCAACTCCACACCCGGATCAGGGTCGCCGCTACCATCGATCTTGCGGAGCACACCGATCTCCACCGACCAGGTCGCCTCAGTCGAGGTCGCGCCACCCCAGTTGCCGCCGTGCGCGTCACCAGAATCCTGACGGGTCTTGCTGACGGTCGGGTTGAAGTTGGTGATGCCACGCACGAACGTCCACAACGTGTCGCCGGGTTCGCGCACCTGCACATTCCAGTGCCGCGCCAGAGTGGCGGACAGCGCCGAGGTGTCCGGGGTTGTCAAAGTAGCCATATCTATTCTCCTGGGTTGAGGGTCAGCCGGTACGGATCAACCCGCATCCAGCGGTTGTTGCTGTCCCGCACAGGCCGCGTCAACGGCTGCGCACGGACATCCAGCACCCGGACACCTCCGGGCCAGGTTTCGGGCGTGGTGCGCTGCTCAGGCCACCGCAACGCCCCACGCACAGCGTTCGCCAGTAGGGCGACAGTGAGCGGGGTGTCACCCGGTGCGCGGAACCTCAGCCGGATCATGCAATCCGGGTTGTCCGGGTCACGGTCAGTCGCATACGACGCCACCGACGCCGCCACAGCCGTATCCGGAGACGCACCCAACTCGTGCAGCATGAACGCCGGCAACACCGGATCATCCTCGCCGTACGCAGTGGCGCTGTACCGCACCAACCCCAACGCCGCGAGATGCAGGCCCAACGAATCGAGCACCGCGTCCGGGGATGGGACAGTCACGAACCGAGCCTCCGCGCAACCTCAGCCGCAGCGATCCGCTCGAACTCCGGGCCGAAATCACCCGCCGCGTCATACAGGAACATCGCGCCACCACCACCGGGATGCTCGAAATCGGTTCGGTAATGCTGCTTCACCGCGTACGGCGCATCGAAGCCCACGCGGACAGTCACACCATCCGACTCCACGAACCCCGACTCCACCAGTTCACCCGACAGGACCGGGGCACGCGACGACGCCTCATCCAGCATCGCCTGACCCGCAGCCTCCAACGCAGCCCGCCGCGCCTCGGTAATATCCTCCGGCAGACGCCACGACATCGGCACAGTCAACCTCCTATGCGAGGTTGATCTCGTAGTAGGACGGCAACGCCGACAACCCCGAATCATGCGTAGCCTCAGCGACCACACGCGCCGTCGCGCCACCGAACTCGGCCGGTAACGTCACCTTCGACCCAGCCGGAACCCGCGGCACATCAGCCGACGCCTGGCATGTCGCAGACGACACCACCTCATTGCCGTCCGCATCCACCACAGTCCGCGTCTCCTGCCTGATCTTCCACAGGTAAGTGGCCGACGTATCCCAGTCCGCGTAGGTTGCGCCCGTAGACGAATCACCTGTCTTGCGGCGGATCGCCAACTGCCAGGTGAAGAACACCGCGATAGGGCTCGTCACAGTTTGTATCGGCCGATCTGCGGATATGCGCTGCAAATGTCGCGCCGCGCGCCCGCGGCATCCGAATACGAGAACGACGCACCATCCAACGACACTTGCCGCACATTCCCCGCCGTCGCGGACGCCGATGCGTAATCCCGCGCCATATCCACGATCACCGCAACCACATCCCGCGGTGTCTCGGCGAATCCGTGCGTCATCGTGATCGTGTACTCGTCGTACGCCCAACACTGCCAGCGCGGCAACTCCAGTTGCGAATACTGCGTCAGCCGGAAGTCGGTCACCGCATCGCCGTTCGAGTCGAGCACGCTCGTGACTGCTGTCACATGCAGCGACGGCAGCGACAGGATGCGCCCGCCACCAGCCTCGACGCCGACAGTCACC
>Ga0070682_100000883_pt1 | contig 17482 bp, 13 predicted proteins | sample KBSC63LmetaG_FD_64668 | JGI IMG/M metagenome (GOLD analysis project Ga0070682, IMG submission 64668) | Corn rhizosphere microbial communities from Kellogg Biological Station, Michigan, USA - KBS C6-3L metaG | ecosystem: Host-associated > Plants > Roots > Rhizosphere | place: USA: Michigan... | reverse complement strand
GGGAGCGAGCTCGAGGCTGAAATTGTCGGCGTCCGTGAACATTTCCTTCAGGGCGCCGGACCAGCGTTTGCGGATGGTCGCGACGGCTTGCTCGCCGCGCTCGAACGTGAAGGTCCAGGGACGCCAGAGGGGGGAGCTCACGACCAAAAGCACGTTGCCACGCTCGTCCTCGACGTCGAAGCGCTTGGAGAAGATCGCCCAGCGCCGCTGCACCGCACCGAGCGGGCGCCCCGCGGCGGTGCTGACCTCGAGGCGCTGGAAGAACCAGCGAAACGGGTGCCGCGCGACGAGCACCGGCTGCCGGAGCGCATCGAAGATCAGGATCTCGAAGCTACGCCAATGGCCAAGCAGCTGGCGGACGAGGAAGCCCAAGACCCCCTTCTGCTGCTCAGCCGCGAAGCCGAGCTGCTGCCCCGAGAGCGTCCGGATCTCGTACTTGTTGCGCGTCTCGTAGCCGAAGAGCTCGGCGAGCTCCTTCCGTTGGGCGACGACCAGACCGGGAGCAGCGTCGAGCTCGACGTCGAACGAAGCCATCAGCGGGAGACGGTAGCGCTTTCCGTTCCGGGAGCCAGCGCAGGAAACGTCCCCGATACGCCGCGGCGAGGCGCGGAGCTCGGCAACGGGGTCTCCGCGCTCATGGCAAGCACCTCGCTTATCTCATAACGGACCGACCGCGCGAAGGCGCTCCGATGGCGCATGGCCAACTCCGAAGGGTCACCCTTTGACCCGCCCCGCGAACGTGATACGAGCGGCGCGTATGGAGTTTCGGAGTTGGTCGTGGGTGGCGGTGGCGGTGGCTGGGCTATTCGGGTGCGGGCCCGATTGCGCCTCGATGTGCGAGGACGGCAAGGATTGCCCGGGCGCGAACAAGAGCATCGATTGCGAGAAAGCCTGCGAGGACGCAGAGAAGACCGCGGAGGGAGCGGGCTGCGAAAGTCAGTACGAATCGATGCTGGATTGTGAAAACGACAACAAGGACAAGATCTGCTCGGCGGGTGAGAGCTGCAAGAAACAGATCGAGGGGCTGGCATCATGCATGGCAAAGTAGTCAACAGAAACCGGGTCGTCGGATCGCTCGCGGCATGCGGGCTCATTCTGTCCACGGGGGTCGCGCTGGCGCAGGAGGAGGCACGGGCTCCCGTTAGCTTTCCCACGCATGGCGCCGACGAAGGCTCGTCGAAGCACGCCCCGCCCGCGGAGCGACCGCGCGACACTCGTCAGGACGTCCCGATCGTCGCTTACGCTTACTCGGCGCAGGGCGCGGCGCCCAAGAGCGTCGGGGCCTACGGGTACGGGCTCGCGCTCGCGGCCGCTGGGCAAGACGCGGTGCTCGGCGGCGGTGCGACCGTGTGGGGCTCGCCCATCGACCGACTCACGCTGATTGGCGATGCCTCGCGCGACGTGTCGGGTCGCTTCACGCCTTCGGTGGCCGCCATGGGGCGCCTCTACGGTAGTCGCGGCGAGGCGTTCACGCTGGGCGTGCTCGGGAAATGGAAAGCCGAAGGTTTCGGCGTCGGTCCCCACGGTGACGAGATCGAAAGCGAGCTCGAAGGCGGCGTGCTGGCGACCCTGCTCGCGGGGCGTTTTCACCTCGACAGCAACGTCCTCGCCGGCGGCGCGCTCGGCGGCAGCGGCGAAGCCGACGTCGAGGCGCGGATCCGCCCGGGTTTCGACCTCGGGCGGCTGGTGCGACTCGGTCTCGACAGTCAGTTTCGCGTCCGCGTCGCCGGTCCCAAGTACCTTCCGAACGGCCGCATCTGGGACTTCGCTGCCGGAGCGCAGACCGTCGTCGGCAACCAAAGCTTCTTCGGCGCCTTCACCTTCGGCCCTTCCACGACCGGCGTGCTCACGAACGACATCGGCGTCACTGGCATGCTCGCGCTCGGCGGCACGACGTAGCACCGCAGTCGCCGCGCAACCCGGATCAAATGGTTGCTCCCCTCTACCGAACGTTCTGGCGCAGATACTGGGCGGGCACGCTGGACGGCGTCGTCTTCCTTCCGCTCACGGCCATTGATTCGATTCTCGAATCTCACCTGACGAGTCCGACGGCGCGCGCCATCTGGTTCATGCTGATGTCGTGCGCCTATCCAGCGTACAGTAGGGCGATCGTTCGCTGCTCGACCGGCGCCGACGCAAACGCAGCGAGGCATTTGTTGAGGCCGTCGATGAAAGGTTTCGCACCTTGCCGTGGTGCGATTCATGAGGTTGCGAACCCCTCATAAATGACCATGGTTGTCCGCGCATCGCGGCGCTAGGTTGATGGTGCTGGCTCGCAAGTGCGCTGGGGCGACTGCGCACCGAGATTGACGGGAATCGTAGTTATTCGTTCGAGTCGGGTTTGCCTCGAATCGAGCGGAGCGAACTAGCGTCGTCGCACGCCCGAAAATACTACCAATCGAACAGGGGAGAGGATGCCCATGAGTACGAAATACACAGGAGCAAAGCCCGAGGAAAAGCCGCTGACGAACCTCCAGGCGCGACGCCTCGCGGGACTGACCGGTCTCGCCGCGAAGAGCTTCGCCGGGGAGAGCTTGGTCAAGCTGAGCGACAGTTTGAAATGGCGGGTCGAGCCGGCTTTGTTCTTGTTCCGCCGCATCTGCGGCAAGGTCGTGAAGAAGGATCCGGTAACGGGCGTGGAGTACGGGGTGCCGTTCGCGACCGTCTACGTCGAGGATACGGATTGCAGCTTGCTCAGCTACTTTCCGATCGGCTCGCGCTACGTTTGGCACTACCCGCTCTTCTGCACGCGCGAAGTCATCGGTTCCACGAAGACGGATGCGTGCGGCAACTTCTGCGTGCTCGTCCCGCGCTTCGATATCGACTGGATCTTGCGCTGGCGTCTCGAGCGCATCTGCTTTCCGTATATCTTCAACCGCCCGAACCTCGGCGACCTCGTCGCGGAGCTGCAGCCGCCGAGAATCGGGCCGATCCCCGGACCCGATCCGGGCCCGTTGCAACGCTTGGCCGAGCTCTCGCCGGCGGTGCTCGAGTCGCTCGGCGGTAGTCACGCCGCGCGGCTCGTGCGTGAAGCCGGCGGGCAGACGGCGTTGCGCATGCTGGGCGCGCAGAAACGCCCCGACGCGGACGTGCTCGCGCGGCGCCTGTTCGAGCGCGAGCTGCCGCCGCCGCTGCCCGCGGAGTTTCACCAAGCTCTTTCCGGACACGGGGTGCATGCCGCGAAGGGGGCCTCGCCGACCGAAGGCATCCGCGCCGCCATTGCCGCGAAAGTCGGACTCGACCCGCACAAGGAGCTGGCGAAATTCGAGCTCCAGCAGTTCATCGGACCGTTCGAGCGTTGCTACGACGTGCTCTTGCCGGAATGGCAGCTCATCCTCGACGTCCCCGACATCACGTTCCGCGTCACTCAAGACACGAACGGCGACGGCACGGAAGAAACCATCTACTCCGAGGGCTACTTCGACGTTCGCTGGGACGCCGGAGCGCTGCCGGCGGTGACGCTCGTCGCTGCGGGTACGGCCAGGGAATCGCGAGTGTGCGGGCAGCCGCCCGTGAACTGCAGCAACGTCCCGGCCATCGTCACCGTCGGCCTGATGACGGTGACCGACCCGTCCTACTTCGACGCGACGAACGGCTACGCGTTGCGGACCAACCGCCCCTCGATCGACGGAGTGAGCCCGCACCCTCTCGACACGAACCCTCCGTTCGCGCAAACGCCATTCTGCGAGGCGCTGCAGCTCTACGGCTGCGTCGCCGTCGGAGCAGCCAAGTACTATCGCGTCCAATGGAGCGTGGACGGCGGCACCAGCTTCTCGCCCATCACCGGGCCGGCCTGGAACAACTACCTGGCCGCCGACGGGCATCCCATTCCGATCGCGGCGGACTCGAGCGGTTGGTACGAGGTGGATCCGATCGATCCCGTCACCCACGCGGCCGTGCCTCGCACTAGCCTGGAGTTTCCGAACATGGTGCTCGATTGGTGGCCGACTGATGGGAAGAACATCGTCAAGCTCGAGCTCGGTGATGCCACGAAAGCTCATCTGTCGTTTTCGGCCGCCGTGGCGCTCGAGGTGGACAACAGCGCGCCCAAAGTCCTCTTCGACCCGAGCAATTGGCTCGCGTGGAAGTTCGCGAGCGAGAGCGACAGCGCCCTGCGCGTCCTCGGCACGGATTGCCCGCTGATCCAGCGCAAGGCCGTGCCGCAAGACATCGAGGTCGTTTTCAAAGTGACCGCCTCCGCCACGCATTTTCGCGACGCGGCGCTGTGGGTCTCGGGTTGCGGCGGCGGCTCTTTCACTCCCGTGACCACCGATCCGTCGGACAAGCCCGGTCATTGGTACACGTCGCCGGCCGACAACAGCGTGGCGCTTTACCGGCGCTACTCCCTGAGCGCGACCGCAAAGCCCGGCTGCTACACGTTCGGTTGCATCGCTGACAGCCGCGCCATTAACCCGGCCGGGAGCAAGGGCGAGAACCACACTCCCATCCCCGACTGGTACGCCGATCCGGTGTACATTTACACGACCCCCTCCATCTCGGTTGCGGTCGTGAACGAGGACTGAGCGCGCCGTCGCGTCGGCCTGCCCGCGCGGCTGCGTTTGCGGTCGCGCGGGGCAGGTCGAGTCGAAGCCATGGCTACCGAGTATTCGCTCGAGCTTCGTTGCGTTGTTTGCGCCCTGGCGGTTTGGCGCATCACGCACCTTTTGGTCGCCGAAGACGGCCCCTGGGACCTGATCGTCAAGCTGCGGGTGGTGCTCGGCGAGAGCGTGGCGGGGCGGGCCATGGATTGCTTCTACTGCGCGAGTGTCTGGGTCTCGGTGCCGTTTGCGTTCGTCGTCGCCAGCCACTGGCCGGACCGCGGCCTCGGCTGGCTCGCGCTTTCCGGCGCAGCGTCGCTCCTCGAGCAAGCCACGAGCCACACGACGAGTCGGGACCGCATTCAACAGCGTAAACCGGGAGACGATTGACATGAGCTGCTGCGGACAGAAGCGTGAAGCCTGGCGACGAAGCACCTTGCCGAGTGCCGAGGCCGTTGCGCCGCCGCCACCTCCTCCGCAAAACCCCGTAGCCGTGCGCCATCTCGGCGCTTCGTCGCTGCTGGTCAAAGGAGCCGTGAGCGGTCAGGCGTACCTGTTTGCCGGCGCGGCGAGCTCGCTCTTGGTGGACGAACGCGATCTCGCCGCGCTGATCGCGACAGGACGCTTCGCCATCGTCGGTGCAGGCTGAGCGGTCTTTCCTGCACGCCTACCGCGGGGCGCGGCCCCCAATTCTAACGGAGAAGCGTCTACGGAGACCTAGCGCGACCATCAGAGCCGCGAGGAGGTTCTTCGCGTCGTCTTGATTGCCGGCGCTGACGCGGCACCCGCACCCGGATCCGGGCTCCTCGGGCTTCCCGCCGGCGCCGCCCTTCGCGGTGCTGTGTCCAGCGCTTGCGCCTGCTGCGGACTTGCCACCCTCGGGCGACGAGCCGCCGATCGTCGCCGAAGCGCCGCCGTGCGAAGTGTCGCCGCTGCTGTCGCCACCGCCGTCGTCGTTGCCGCCGGAGCTGCTCGCGGTGCTTCCGCCACGGGACTCGGTCGCAGTGCCTCCGATGGAGCTGTTCGTGCTCCCACCGTGATGCCCGCTGCCTGAGCTCGTTCCGCCTGCGCTTGCGCCGCCGTCGTCGCCGCCGATCGCGCTCGTGTCGCCCGCAACACCGGTTCCGCTCGAGGCGCCGGTTCCTGCGGCGCCGCCGTCGTTCGGCGCGCTCGAGAGCCAACGGCCGTACGGCAAGTGGGCTTGCAGGGTGAGTGCCGGGTCGTACCGCGTGTACGCCGCAAAGATCCGTCCCGGGCCCGAGAGCAGCTGCGCTCCAGCCACTCCGTAGAACGGGGCAACGGACATTTGTGGCTCGCTCGGCGTCAGGGAGAGCGGGAAGCCCGACGGGTCGAGGACCTGCCCGCCCGTCGAGACGCGGGCGACGTACAAGTCGTCGTAGGCGCCTTGACGGCTATCCTTCCAGCTCACCCAATAGTCGGTCCCGTCCCAGGCCACCGACGTTCGCGCGTCAAACGTGCTGAAGTAGTGCTGGTCGGTGATAGTGAACCCGTTCGCGTCGAGGACACCCAGCGTGTCGTCGATGCGGTTCGCGATGAGGTCGGTGTCGCGAGCACGGACGAGCAGGCCCTGTCCATGGCCCCACGCCATCGTGGTGACCACCCCGTCCCAGTCGAGCTCCGTCGGAGCTGATTGCTCGCCAGCCGCGGTCACGCGCAGAACCTCGACCGGAACCGGATCCCCGTAAGGGACAATGACCGACGACGCAACGACGTACGCACTGCCGTCGTAAGCAGCGACCACATCGACGTGGGTGCCATAGTCCGGGTTCGGATACGGGTAGGACCTGAGCAGTAACGGCGGATTGTCGAGCACTGCGCCCGCAGCCGTAATGCGCGCACCTTGCACGCGGATCTGCCCTACAGCTCCACCGACTTGATAGAGGGGCTCGTAGTAGACCCAGGTCGCGAAGAAATCGCTACCGTTCGTCGCCAGCGCCGGCGTGGTGATGGCCGGAAGAAAATTCTGACCGTCGATGCTCTCGAAGACCTGCAACGGGGAACCACCGAGGCTCCCGTCCGCGTGGACGAGCTGCACCTCGACGCTCTTCTTCAGGCCCAGCTCCTCGGACTTCGTCGCCCAGCCGAAGAGAAAGTCCGTGCCGTTCGACGTGAGTGCCGGCGTGTCGATGGCACGCTCGTAGTAGGGGTCGGCCCGGATCGTGAAGCGAGGCTCATCGAGGACGGTGCCGTCCGGCGCGACACGCGCTCCGTACAAGGACCAATTTTCCTTCCACGCGATCAGCGTCGACGTTGCGCCTTGGGCCGCAAGAATGGACTGGTGCGAGGTCGCGACCTCGACGAGCGGCGTGTCATCCGTGAACGGAGCGAGCTGCCCGTCGAGCAGTCGAAGTCGCGTCGTGCTGGTATCCGTGGACACCGGCGGCGACGGATCCGGCTGTCCCGAGCGCAGCAAGAGCACGTGCTGCCCGTCGTTGGCGATCTCGGCCCCGGTCGCATACTCGAAGTCCGCCAGCTGTTCGGTGACGACGGTCCCGTCGTCACGGTGCTTCGATACCTCCCCGCCGAGCGAGCCCACGAGCAAGAACCCGTCGCCCGCGAAGCCGAGCATGGGCAGCGCGTACTGATCGGGAGTGATTTCTGCCGCAGCGCTTACGGGGTCGACGAGCGCGCCGTTGGCGTCGACCCCCGCGAACCAGAGCTCATCCTTGGCCGTGTCCGCATGATCCGGAGCGAGGTAGTACGCGACCGCCGCCCTGCCATTGCCACCTGCAATCCGACCGCCTGCCCTGAAGCCTCCGGGCAACGGGGGTGGTGGCGGATCGTGGACGTCGTCACGCAACCAGGGCGTTTCCGCGACGAGCGCCGGCGTCCCCACGGGCACCCCCGCCGTCGATACCGCCTGAAGGAGGAATCGGTCAGGAGCGTCCTCCAGCTTCTCGCCGTATGCGACCCAGTACTTCGTGCCGTCGAACGCCAGGGTCCAGTCAACGATCGTGGCCGACGGCGTCACTGCGAGTGCGGTCGTCGAACCGATGCCGTGGCACGAGGTATCGACCAAGGCGACCGCCGGACCATTGACCAGCGCCAAAAGGTTCGTGCCGTCGAACGCCAGCTCACCGACGTAGTCGGCGGTCTGGCCCGTTGCCACGCCCTCCGGCTCGAGTACCTCACCGTCTTCGCCGATGCGTGCGCAATAGAGCTGATGGTCGGTGGCCCAGACCGTCACGAAGTTCGTGCCCGTGAAGACGACAGGCGCGCAAGCGGTCCCGGTAAAGGTGGCGATGTGTTTCCCCCCCGGCTCGAGCGCGTCACCAGCGCGATTGAAGCGGGTCGCCACGAGCCCCTGCAGGGCGTCAGTCTGTGAGCCGTAGTAGGTGTCGGTATGCGTGACGAGGAACGTGCTCGTCCCGAACGCCACGTGAGGGCAGCCGGCTAGGCGCTCGACCCGGACGGGGTGATCCAAGCTGAGCTCCGTCGTGAGAACGACCCCGCCGCCTACCGTTTCGGCTGCACGACCGACACTCGGCGACCCCTCGGAGGATTTCGCATTCCCGGTGCAGGCCGGGGCGAGTGCCGACAGCGACCAGGTCGCAACGAGCCCCAAAACCCCGGTCCAGGAGCCACCGCGCCACACAACTCCCGTCATGGGGGATTGGGTTGCCGGTCACCAGGGATATGTTCAGCGCGATGCAATTTTGCCGGCTCGTGGAGGCGCGTGCGCCGACCGCAGATGCGGCACAATAGACGCCATGCAGTCCCCCCTCGTTGCTTCGATTGCCGATGCCGCGCGGGCGGCCGCGCGCGTGCTGCTCGAGTATTTCAGGAACCCTGAGCGGTTGCGCGTGGAGGAGAAGGGGCGCGCCGATCTCGTGTCGCAGGCGGATCGCGATGCGGAGGCGGCGATTTTCGAAGCGCTCGGGCGAGCCGATCCGCAAGCGCGCTTCGAAGGTGAGGAGACGCTCGCCGGTCGCGCGACGACTGGCCGCCGGTACGTGATCGACCCGCTCGACGGCACGGCAAATTTCCTCCACGGACTCCCGCACTTCTGCGTCTCGATCGCCCACGTCGACGGCACCGACGTGACGGCGGGGGTCGTGCTCGATCCGGTGCGCGACGAGCTGTTTTGGGTCGAACGGGGATGCGGCGCGCACCTTGGCGAGCGGCGGCTGGCGGTTTCGACGCGCCCGCTCGCTGACGCACTCGTGCACACCGGGGTTACCCCGTCGTCCTCGCGGCAGCGTTTCCTCACCCGGCTCGATCGCATCATGGCGCAAGTGTCGTTCATGCGGCGCATGGGCTCGGCTGCGCTCGATCTCGCCTACGTCGCCGCAGGCCGCGGAGACGCATTTTTCGAGGCGGGCCTGAAGCCCTGGGACATCGCTGCCGGCCTCCTGCTCGTGCGCGAAGCCGGCGGCATCGTGACGGATCTCGACGGCGGCGACGGCATGCTCGCGAGCGGCGACGTCCTCGCCGGGTCGAGCAAGGTGCACGCGACCTTACTCGACGCATTGCGGGCTGAGTAGGCATGTAGCGCTGTCCCCGCGCGAGGCGAGGGGTAGTCATTTACCTACGCTCGCGGGTGTGCGACCATCACCCTCACGGTTCGGGCATGCGCGGGGGTCGGCTCATCATCGCCAGCGTCGGTCTGCTGACGGTCGTCACGGGGTGTGGCGAGGCGGCGACGCGAATGCAGCCGGGTGTGCCGCTCGAGATCCGGCGCGGCTACTGCTTCGTCTCGACCGAGTACAAGCAGCACGGCAAAGAGGTCAACACGAGTGACGTGTACAGGCGCCTCAACCGGCACGCGCAGAGCAGGCCTTACCTCGAGGCGGGTAATTCATGGGCGATCGCTTCGATCGCGGCGGTGGGCGTCACCTTGGGCACGTTTGCCGCGGCAACGATCGGCGAGCACCCCGACGTAGACATGGACGACGGCGTCAAGACGGCGCTCTACGCCACGAGCTTCGGCGCGGGTTTGCTCTCGGTCGTCTTGTGCGTCACTTCCGACGGCAAATACGTGAAAGCGGTCGAGGTCTACAATGAAGGCCTCGCGAAGGCGCCGGATCCTGACGCCACCGATCCCGCGGACGCCTCGAGCGACCCTCCCTAGCACGCTAAAGCGAAGCGCTGCTTGACGGGGTCGGTGCTGGAGCGGACAATGTCTCGTTTATGGATCACTTGAAGAGTACCTTGTTGGGCGTTGGTCTTGCGCTCGGGCTGGCGGTCGCTTGCGCCTCGGATGACGAACCGGCCGGCGGCGACGGCAGCGGCGGCAGCTCGGGCAGGGGAGGCAGCAGCGGCAGCGCCGGAACCCTCGGCGGCGCCGGTGAAGACGGCGGAGACAATGGCGGCAACGGCTCGGGCACCGCGAGCACGTACGCCGATGTCCAGAGCGTCGCGACGATGATCTACGACGCCGTCCAAGCCGGCGAGGATGTCTCTCCCCACATCGAGGCCGTGCTCGAGGCTTTCAGCATCCCCGTGCTGGCGGACGACGACTTCACGGGCGCCAAAGCCCAGCTCGAGGCCGGGGTCCCCTTCGTTACGGCCAGCGCCGTCACCCACATGGCCGAGGCCTACGCTGGCAGCGTGCTCACCGACGCGGAAGGCTTCGGCGCAGGGCTCGCCGAGCAGGGTGTCGGCCTGGGCTACCCCTATAACCTCGGCGGCGACGCACTCGACAGCGATTTCCTGGCGACGATGCTCTACTCGTACACGGTATCCGGCGAGTTCGAGCCGACCCTGCCTCTGCAGGAAGGCTACGTGCTGCCCGCCCTGGTCCGCGCGCTCGGTCAAGAGCGCGCCCGGCGCGCGTCCGACGACGTCCCCGATCCGATGTGGGGCGACGGGCGGCTCGACCCCCTGCAGTTCACGCTGCTCTCCTTCACGATCTTCGCCAAACCTGCGGCTCCTCCGATTGGGACCCGGTCGCTCGAAGCGCCCGTCATCAAGGTCAGGAACGAAGCCGCGGATTTCCTGAAGGGATTGATCAAGGACAAGCTCAAGGACGAGGCCGAGGGCGCGGCGACGAGCGTGCTTCAGGGCGCCCTCGAGGTGCCGCTCGACAAGAAGGACGCGGCCAAGGTGAGCGTTTGCGGGTCGCTCATCCTGTACGGCCACAAAGTGGCGATGACCAACACCCCGAAGCTTCTCTGGCACGCGCCGAAGACGCCGAACCTCACGAAGGTCGAGCTGACGCTGACGTTCGAGGACGACTACCACGACAAATGGGCGCCCGCGGTGCTGGGCGGTCTGGTGAGCGACCTCACGGGCTGCACTTTCCCGCGCAAGGGCCCGATCGAAGGCAAGCCCGTCGAGTGGAGCATCTCGAGCGGGCTCGAGGGCCACGGCTCGTACGACCTCACCGCGTCGATGACGAACGAGGACGGGAAGGCCACGGCGAGCTGGCGCACGGTGAGTGACGGCGACCTTCCGCCCGCATGCCAGGTGTTCGAGAAGCAGCGCGATGCGGTCGGCGCGACCGAGGCCGTGGTGAGCGGACTGCTTCCCGGTTGGAGCACGGTCGAGACGATCGTCACGTTCCTGAATCCCAACACGGGTGGTCAGGGTGACGCCCCGCTCACCGTGCTCTACTACGACGTGGCAGCCGACGATCCGTGTCACAGCGAGTGATGGCGGCTGAGCGCGACGGGCGTCTGCTCGTCGCGCTCGCCCCCGCGCTCGCCGTCGCCGTCACGGCCGTCTTTGCGCTGCCCGCTCAGGCCGGCGGCTTCCGACTCGCGAAATCCGGCGCCTTCGGCCTTGCGCTTGCGGTCGTCGGTGCCGTGCTCCTCACGCGCCGAACGCCGTTCTTCTTCCCGCGGCATTGGGGCGCGCTCGCGGGTTTCGTCGCGGCGGCAGCGCTCTTGCCCGCCTGCTCGGGATCGGTGGCTCCCGCTCACTGGCCCACCGTGCTCGGCTTGCTGTCCGGCCTCGCCCTATTCATTGCGACTCCGGCGGCTCTCGCGGAGCACCCCGACGCGCGACGCGCGAGTCTCGTCCTACTCGTCGCGACGGGCGCCTGCTGCGCGGGGCTCGTGCTCCTGCAAGCCGCGGGGCTCCGCTGGTTGACGAGCGACTCGTACACCGGGCTCGAGTTTCGCGCACCCGGGACCTTCGGTAATCCGAACTGGGCGGCGGCGTTTCTCGCGGCCCTCGTGCCCTTGTCGCTCGGGCTCGCCAGCACCACGGAGCGGCGGCGTCTTTACCACGTCATCGCTGGTCTTCTGTCGATCGCCACTGTGGCCACGTTCTCGAAAGGCGGCCCGGCCGCGCTCGTCGCCGGTGTGCTCGTTTACGTCGTGCTCGACCGCGCTCTGCCGAGGAAGCGGCGGAACGCGATTATCGCCGGGGTCGCGGCGAGCGCGGTGCTCGCGCTTGCGTTCGCCTGGCGGTGGGAGCTCTTCGCGACCGCTCCCTCGCTAAAAGGGCGCCTCTTTCTCTGGCGCGCCGCGCTTCACCTCGTCGGCGAGCAGCCGCTCACGGGGGTGGGCCTCGGCGGTTACCCGGCGGCGTATGGCCGCGCGGCGGCGGCGCTCGTTCACGGAGACGCGAGCGCCTTCATTCCGCTCTCCAGCGTCGATTTCGCGCACAACGATCTCCTTCAATACGCCGCCGAGGCAGGCGTCGTCACGGCGGCCCTGTTCGTGCTCGTCTTCGTCTCGGCGCTCGTGCAGGCCTACCGGCGCAACGACGCTTTATCGCGCGCGGTCGGGGCTGCGGTGAGCGTCGTCTTCGTGAACGGGCTCGTGGACGCACCGATGCGGGTGCCGTCGACGTTCGTGCTTTGCTGCTTCTTGCTCGGGTACCTCGTGCCGGCGGAAGCGCGGGCGATGCCGCGGTGGCAGGTTTTCGTGCCGATCGTGCTGCTCGGTGCGTTCCAGGGCGTGCGCTTCACCGCGGGCAACACCGATTGGACGCGTGGTCGCGACGCGCTTCGCGCTGGTCGCCCGGCGGCGCGCTCCCTCGAGCGAGCGCAACGCCTCCTGCCCGAGCACGGCAGGAGCGCATCGCAGCTGGCGCGCGCCCTCGCGCGCGCCGGACGGATCGACGACGCCCTCGCGGCATCCGCGCAAGCCGCCGCGCTGCGCTTCGACTTCGACGACGAGATCTTCCGGCTCGACCTGCGAGCCCGCTCGCTCGATCGCGACGCCGCCCTTCACGCATGGAGCGAGCTTTCGGCGCGCTTCCCGATGCTGGTCACTCCCTACCTACGCCTCGGCGCGCTCCACCTGCAGACCAACGATCGCGCAGCAGCCATCGCAGACTACGAAGCGGTGCTCGCCAACCCTCAGCCTACCCGCCGCGCCGAAGCAGCTCGAGCGCAGGCGAAGGCGATTCTTCCTCGGCTCCTCGCGAAACCGCTGCCGTCTCGCTGAGCCAGGGTGCATCGACGCGTTGGGACGCGAGGCGGTCGAGGCGCCATAGCCGCTACGGCGCTGCGTCGATGATCTCGACTGAGAAGTAGCGCGTTCGACCCATGAGCCGCCGCTCGTCACCGGAGACCGTGAGCTGCTGCACCGGGTGGTCGAAGCGAGTGGTGACCTCGTAGGTTGCGTCGGCGTGCACGACGAGCACGTTCCCCTGCGAGTCGACCGCGTAAAGCTCGCCCGAGCGGCCGAACGTCATGCTCGCGATGGGGTAGCCGTTCACGGCGAGACTGACCGCTGTTTCCATGGTCTTGCCGTCGAGGCAGAACACGTTGGCGCACACCCGTGAGCCGTCCGGCGCGACGTCGAGATCCTCGCTCCCACCGAGGTCGACCGTGGCGTCCGCTCGCGGCGACACGGCAACCGGCGGGTCGGTGAAGGCACTGCACCAGATATCGAGGACGTGGGCACGGGCGGGGCTTACGCCACGGTCCAGGAGATAGAGGCGATCACCCGCCGACGACACCGCCACCTCCGGCGCAAAAGATCCGTTCCAGAGCCTGCCGGGAGCAACGGTGAGCAGGCTCTCCCCCGTGTCGGCGTCCAGAAAGGCGAGCGAATCAGAGCCCAGCAGAAGAAGCCGGCGAGTGCTGCAGCGAAACGCGACCAGCGACCCGGCCGACGTGATCCAGCTGGCGCTCGGCGTGAGGCCCGGCAGATCCAGGCGAACGACTTCACTTGCCGCAGGATTGAGCACGAAGAGCTGCGAGCCGTCGGGCATGATCGCCGCGCGCCCCAACTTGCCTGCGGGGCGCGTGAACGATGCCGTCGCTTCACCGGTGTCGCTGTCGTAACCGTCGACGCTGTCGCCTTCGTGCGTCACGTAGACGTACGGCCGGGCCGGATCCGCTACGATCACGCCGTTCGTCGCGTAGTTGTCGACCGGGAGGGTGAGCGCAACCCGGGCTGGCGCGGAGTCCCTCACCGTGAGCGCGACCGGGAGCGAAACGGCGGGGATGGCGTCCAGCGAGATGCCGGCTGGGCTCGAGCCCGCGGGGTCCGGGCTGATCGTCACGGTGGCTTCGTGGACTCCGGGCGCGAGCCCCGTCGCATCGGCGCTGATGGTCAGAGTGGAAGGAGTGAGCTCACCCTCGGGCTCGAGTCGCAACCAATCGGCATCCGTCGTGGCTTGCCAGGGAAGACCTCCTCCTCCGTTGTCGCGTATTTCGACCGTATCCAGCACGGTGCCGCCGGCGGGGATGCTGCTCAGCGCCACGGCTTCCTTCGACAACACGAAGCTCGGCGCGTCCACGATGGCGTCGACGGTCACACGGGCCGTAGCGTGCGCGGTCAGATCGAAGAGCGTGACTTCAGCCGTGCTGGCGCCTGCTCCCACCGGCAGCGCCCCGGGATCGATGCCGAACGAGAGCTCATCTGGCCCCGACCCCTGATCGGGCGAGACGGTCACCCACGGTTGATCCGCGCTCAAGGTCCAAGCGTTGCTCGTGCCGATGACCCTCGTCTTCTGCGGCTCGGGCGCCGGCGCGCCTTGGACGGTTCGGAACGTGAAGTGGGTGACGTAAGTCTGGATCTCGTTGCGGAGCGAGTACGTTGCGGGGATCTCAACCGACCCGATGAAGTCCTTCGTGTTGCGGTAAACGTCCTGCTGATAGGCGACGAATTGGACGGGCGTCTCGTACCTTGCAGGCGAAAGCTCGGTCGATGTGACCGAGAAGACGAACACCGGATCCACCGAGTCGGCGGTGACGCTGAGCCAGGGGACGGGCTCCGGCGTCCGCACCTCGAAATAGTTGCCAGGGCCGCTCACCCGCACCGACTGAGGCGCGGGCGGGTCACCGGAGTAAACCGCGTCGAAGTGCAGCGCCGAGACGGAGAGACCCGGTGGCGAGCCCTGCGTCTTGTCGTCTGCGCTGCCACATCCGGAGACGAGCACGACGAGCGCGAGTCCGGCAATGGCAGCACGCCGCTGGGACGCACCCGCGCTACCGAGCTTCGAACCAAGCCATTCCACGCTGTTGTTCATTGCCTGCTTCCGTCTCGGGAGGGTCGCCATGTCGCGCTTTTCAGCCTACGACGCGCGTCGACGGGTGGTGGCCCCGAACCCCTCCATCTCCCGGCACCTTAGGGGTCGTTTACTCGGCGGATCCGCAGCGAACGTGCTGGATCGCGCCTCGACCAGGCGCGAGGGGCGGCCTGATCGAGCGAGCAAGGGAGTACAACGACGACTGTTCCTAGTGCTTCCCCAAGAGCTGCCAAATCACGAGGTACGCGACGATGAGCACGATCCAGAGGACGAGCGTCTTCTTCAGGCCGCTCGGGCTCTTGGCGAGCGGCTTCACGCGAGCTCGAAGCTCGGCGCTCAAGCGGGCTTGGTCCGCTTCCGGGAAGGCGCGCTTCGGCACCAGATGGAAGATGTGAGGGGACACGTAGAGGAGGAACGCCGCGGGTGTTTCGGCGAAAGCGTGGAGCGTTCCCCACTCGGCGCGCCCTTCGCGCCCCGGTGCGCGGGTTTGGTACCCCTGGCCGTCGAAGAAATACTCGACGGGCATGCCCCCGGCGCTCTTGAACATCGCCTCGCTCCAGCTCCTTCGCCCGCGCCAGATGCCAAACGCGCCCGCGGCCAGCAGCACGGGAATGGCGAGCAGCACGAGCGGGTCGAACCCGCTTCGCAGCGAGAAGACCACCGGCATGCCCACGACGATCACCAGCAGCCAAACCGCCGCGCGACGCATCGCCGGCGCTTGTCCCCACACCGCCTGATAGTCCTCGACACGGGGTTCGGCACTGCCGCGGATCGGGTTTTCGGCCAGGTTTGCGCCGCCTGAAGTGGGTTCCGCCTCGGTCATTTGCGTGTCGCCATCCTAACCCCTGCTGCTCCGCCGATGGTGCTCACGAGGCGGGCGGACGCGCGATCAGCCGAAACGTCAGGCTCACGCGCTCCTCCGTGACGCGCGGCTCACGGGGAATGCCGTGCCGAAAGCGGCGCTGGCAAGCCCCGCGCATGAGGAGCAGGCTGCCGGAGGTGAGCTCGAGCGAGCGGCGCTCCCCGTCGCTCGGTCGGCGCGGCACGAGCGTCAGCCGCCGAGCGCTGCCGAGCGACAATGTCGCGACGACCGGATCGGGTCCGAGCTCGGGCTCGTCGTCCGCGTGCAATCCCATGCTGTCCCGCCCGTTGCGATAGCGATTGAGCAAAACGTGGTTGAAACGCGTCCCCGCGAAATCGTTCACGCGCTCCGTGAGCGCGCGCACAGTCTCCGTGAGGGGCCGCGGCTCGAGCGTTTGGCCCGAGTAGCGGTACGCGACCTCACCCGCCCACCCCACGAGCCGCGGTTGCAGGATCCGCTTGCCGTAAAGCACGATCTCTCGCTCCGCCCAGGTCACCTCGGCGCGCACGGCGTCGAGGCAACGGCCCGCTTCGGTCGCGGGAAGCCAACCGGGCTCGAAGTCGAGCCAGGTGTCGTCGGCGAGAACGATGCGGGGCACGGCGCGAGTATGCCCCGCGAGGTGGCAAGGCCCCACTCGGGATCGCCGGCACCGCCGCGAGCCTCACGGCCCGAGCGCGATGTCCGCGAAGTCGGTGCCCAGGGTTCGGAGCTTCTGGACCTTCACGCGGTCGGTGGCGATCGAGTACACGAGGTCGTCGAGGAAGATGCTGCGCTTGACGGTCGACGTCGAGCTCGACCAGAAGCTCGAGCAGCTGGCGCCGTTCGAGCCGTGGTCGACCCCTCCGAGTCGGGTAAACCCGCTGGTTAGGCTGACCTGGTACACGTAGAGGCCGTTGAAGCTCGCGGTCTTGCCGAAGCGTCCGTCGCCGCCGTCCTCACACACCGTCATCGGTACGGCGAGCAGGCCCTTCTCGTCGAAGTAATTGAAAGCCAGGTGGTCGGTGGCGGCCTCCGAGCTCGAGCCGCGAGTGCCGATCTTCTCGCGGAACATGAGCTTTGGATCGGTCGGCGTGCTCACGTCGAAGAGCTGGAGGAGCAGTCCGTCGAAGTAGGCAAACCGTCCGTGGTCGTTCGCGTCGAAGCCGATCGAGAGCAGGTGACTCGGATCGAGGCGATGCATGTAGGTGGAAAAGCCCGGGATCTTGAGCTCGCCGAGGATGCGCGGGCGGTCGGGGCTCGATAGATCGAGCACGAACAGCGGATCGGTCTTCTTGAAGGTGACGACGTAGCCGCGATCTTCGTCGAAGCGAACGGACCGGATGTCCTCGCCCGGCGCGATGCTCTCGATGGCGCCGACGCGCACGAGATTCCCCTCCGCGCTCTCCGCGAGCGTGGATACCGCGCTCGAGACGCCGGGGTTCGGAACGCGGCCGCGCGTCGTCGCGATGCGCAAGTAGCCGTAGTACTCGTCCATCGCGAATTGGTTCAAAACGTGGCCAGGCACGACGCCGCTGCCGACGTAGCGGGTCTCGCTCGGTCGCTCGCCGAGTCGGAACTTGTGGACGTCGCTCACTTCGTCCACGGAGCGGTAGAAGCCGTACCAGGCGCGGCCGGACCGTAGGGGTGCCCGCGCGGCGCGCTCGTGCGTGGTCGCCAGGTAGAGCGCGTCCGCGGAGGCGAACACCGC
>Ga0070682_100000882_pt1 | contig 17486 bp, 11 predicted proteins | sample KBSC63LmetaG_FD_64668 | JGI IMG/M metagenome (GOLD analysis project Ga0070682, IMG submission 64668) | Corn rhizosphere microbial communities from Kellogg Biological Station, Michigan, USA - KBS C6-3L metaG | ecosystem: Host-associated > Plants > Roots > Rhizosphere | place: USA: Michigan... | reverse complement strand
CCAGTACGCGAACGGGGAGTACGTGCTCCGCTCGACGAGCGGGCCTTTCGGCCCGTACACGCTGCAGCCGTTCGCCGTGCACCTGACCTCGCCCCTGTCGGGCGCCGGCTACCCGCACCAAGGCGGGCTCGTGCAGACGCAGAACGGCGACTGGTACTACGCTTCCTTCCTCGACGCGTATCCCGGCGGCCGTATCCCTTCGCTCGCGCCCGTAACGTGGAAGGACGGTTGGCCGTCCGTCACGTTGAGCAACGGCGGTTGGGGCGCGAGCTATCCGTTTCCGAACCTGCCGTGCGGCGCCGGACGCGTGAAACCGCTGACGGGGGTGGACACCTTCGCGACGACGGAGCTCGGACCGGAATGGGAGTGGAACCACAACCCGGACGGCACCAAGTGGACGTCGGGCACGGGGCTAACGTTGCAAACAGCGACCGTCACCGATGATCTCTACGCCGCTCGGAATACGCTCACGCACCGAATCCTGGGCCCGACTTCGACCGCCACGATCGAGCTCGATCCGAGCGCGATGAAGGACGGTGACGTCGCCGGATTGGCGCTGCTTCGCGATTCGTCGGCTTGGATTGGCGTGAAGCGCGCGAGCGGCAGCTACAAGCTCGCGATGGTCAACGGCCTCACCATGGACGGGAGCTGGAACACCACCGGCAAGGGGACCGAGGTCGCGACCGCCACCGCGAGCGGCAGCACGATCTGGCTCCGCATCACGGCCGATATTCGCCCCGGTGCGAACAGCAAAGGGCACTTTTACTACAGCGCGGACGGTAAGAGCTTCCAGGAGCTCGGGAGCGGGTTCACGATGAAGAACGGCTGGGAGTTTTTCATGGGCTACCGTTTCGCCATCTTCAACTACGCGACGCAAGCGCTCGGCGGCTCCGTCAAGATCGCTTCGTTCGAGTTGGCAGCGTCCCCGTGAGCATCGTTCGCCTCCTCGTCGTCGGCCTCGCGCTCGGGTGTAGCGACACCGCCGCGGCTCCGCACACGAATGACGCCGGCACCGGCGGGGGAGGGACCACAGCAACCGCGGGTGCAACGTCTTCGAGCGGCGGTGCCGCCAGCGGTAGCGCGGGCCGGGGCGGCGCAGCGGCCGGCGGCATGGGCGGCGGTACAGCGGGGCTCGGCGGGACGTCGCCGAACGCCGGAGCCGCCCAGAACGGTGGCGCCTCGATGCAGGGAGGCGCCGGCAATTCGCCAGCGTCGGGAGGTCGGCAGGGCGGCGACTCGGGCGCTGCGGGCGCGAGTGGTGGAGCGCTCGGTGGGAAGGGAGGCGTCTCGGGCAGCGCCGGTGAGGCAGGGAGCACGAGTGGCGGACGCGGCGGCGCGACGGGAGCGGGTGGAATGGCAGGCGCCGGCGGCGGTGCGACGGGCGGCAGCGGCAGCATCGACACGAAGAACGTGACCACGGCGTGCCCGGGTGCCGTCCCTGCAGGCGTTACCTCGACGTGGTGCTCCTGCGAGCAATGGGGCGAGAAGGCGAGCGGCAGCGCCACCTACTACAACGACATCTGGGGCTCGGGCCCGGGGCCGCAATGCATCTGGCTCGCGGACGGCGGCATGTGGGGCGTCGCCTCGAACCATCCGAGCACGAGCGGAATCAAGTCGTACCCCAACGTTTCGCTGTCGCCCCAGAAGGCCATCTCCAGCATCAACACGTACACGAGCAGCTTCGACCTGCTCGTTCCGAGCGGCGGCGCGTATGAGACCGCCTACGACCTGTGGGTCAAGGGAACGACCTCGGCGCGCATCGAGATCATGCTGTGGATGACCTTCCAAGGCGGTGTGAACCCGATTGCCAAAGCGTACGACGCGTCAGGGGCCGTGCCTGACGAGACCAACGTTACGGTGGGTGGGCACACGTGGAACGTGTTCTACGGGTCCAACGGCTCGAACGACGTCGCCTCGTTCGTGCGCACGAGCCCGACGAGCTCGGGGAGCGTCGACATCAAGGCCATCTTGTCGTGGCTCATCGCCAACAACCACTCGAGCTACGCCGTTTTCACCGCGAGCTACACGCTCGACCAAGTTCAATTCGGCCACGAGATCAGCTCCGATAGCGGGACCCGGGCGTACGTGACTCGGAGCTTCGCGGTGAGCTCGAACTAGGCGTATAGGCCGATCGGCCTAGTCTCCGCCGCCGTAGAGGTGCGCCAGCGGGGGACGCGCCGGGGTGGCGCTGCGATCCGTTCGCACCGTCATGGGCATTGAGTGGAGTGCGCGCCGTTCGCGGTGACGCATCTCCCCCGCCGAACCGGTCCAAAAAAAGCACGACTGGTCGACGGAACGGAGGCACGCCACCCACTGCAAGTAAGCCGGAGTTTTTTTTCCGGTCGGTGCGAATTCGCATGACGTACACGAAATCGTTCTTTCGCCTCGCCTCTTGGTCCACCGCCGCCGCGCTCGTCTACGGCTGCACTTCAGCGACGCCGGATGACACCGGCACCGGCGGCAGTGGCGGCACCGGCACCGGCCACGGCGGCTCCGGCGGCTCTGCTGGCAAGGCGGGCTCGACCGGTGGCGCCGGGACATCGAGCACGAGTGGCTCGGGCGGCACGCTCGGTTCGAGCGGAACAGGCGCTGGCACAGGCCCAGCCGGTTCCGGCGGCGCTGCAGGGACGAACACCTCGGGCGCCGGCGGCGCCACGGGTGGCGCAGGGGCGAGCTCCTCGGGAGCAGGCGGGCGGATGGGCTCGGGTGGAGCTGGGGCAGGCGCAGGTGGGCGTAGTGGCGGTGCCGGCGGCGCTGGCGCGGGCATGGCCGGCTCCGGTCCGACCGCCGGAGCCTCGGGCGCGGCGGGCGCGGCGGGTGCAGCCGGAGCCTCGGGCGCGGGCGGCGGTTCCGGTACCGGCAAGTCCGCCGGTTGCGGCAAGGCGCCGACCATCGCCAGCAGCATGTACAACAACGGCCAGCACATCTCGATCACGGTCGGCAGCATGCAGCGCCGGTACATCCTCAATGTGCCGACCAACTACGACAACACGAAGCCTTACAAGCTCATCATCGCCTACCACGAGCTCAACGGTAACGACGATGAGATGTACAAGAACAAGTACTATCACTTGCTCCCGCTCTCCAACGACTCGGCGATCTTCGTCGCGCCGAACGGCCAGCAGAACAACGCGAGCTGCACCCAAGCCTCCGGCTGCGGCTGGCCGAACCCGAACAATTCCGATCTCGCGCTCGCCGACGCCGTCGTCGCGCAGATCGAGGAAAACTTCTGCGTCGATACCAACCGGATCTTCGCGACCGGCTGGAGCTACGGCGGAAGCATGTCGTACAAGACCGCCTGCGAGCGGCCGCTCGGCGGCGTCGCCAACGGCTTCGTTCGCGCGATCGCCGTGTACTCGGGCTCTCAGCTGAGCGGCAATTGCACGCCGACCAAGCCCGTCGCGTACTTTGCGTCGCACGGAACGCACGATTCGGTGCTGCAATACAGCAACGGTGTCGGCCTCGCGCAGAACTTCGCCAAGGCCAACGGCTGCACCTGGGCAACCCCAACATCGGTCTCGAGCGGCGCCCACGTCTGCACCAACGAGATGGGGTGCACGGCCGGCTACCCCGTCGAGTTCTGCTCCTTCAACGGCGATCACACGCCGGACCCGGACAACGGGCAATCCGGCAGCAGCTGGGTCTACCAGCCCGTCTGGGACTTCTTCAACCAGTTCTAACGACGGAGCGTTCGTCGGCGCCTCGCGCTCGCGGATTCGGCCGGGCGGCGGTGTGAAACGCTCGGGCAGTCAGCGACTGCAGCACGCGCGCGCACGAGCGTCACTGAGCCAACCCGAAGGCAGGCAAGCGAGCGCGCATTGACGCGCCGCTACGACCCTGTGAGCGAGCCCCACCGAGAACGGAGCGGCCCCGGCGCGCCGCTCAAGCCTTGGCGGCCGCGATTTCCCCGCCGCCGCTCGAGCCGAAGTTGGGCGCGGCGTTGCCGGTGGCGGCCGTGATGACCATGTTCAAGAGCTTGCCGTTCTGAACTTTGCCGCCGTCGATGTACTGGCCCTGCTTGAAGTAGCCGCCGCCGTTGCCCCAGATGATCTGCGGGACGCTGCTCATGCTGTGGTTGCCTTCGGCCACGTGGTTCGTCCAGAGGACGACGGCCTTGTCGGCGAGGCCGCGATCGCGGAAATGATTGAGGCCCGCGGCGACCGTCTGCATGCGCACGATGTCGATTTCGGCGTGCGCCGCCTCGGCCGTCGAGTTCGTTCCGAGCGCGCCGTCCGACGCCGTCCGGTGGCTGATGTAGTGGAGCCCCCAGTTGGACAGGGTCTTGTTCGACGGCACGTCGTAGATGGTCGCGTCCGTGCCGTCGCCCCACTGGAGGGTCGCCGTGCGGTTGTAGTTGCACGCGAACGCGAGCGCCACGAGCTGCATGTGGAGCTGCACGATGTTCTCCATCCCGCCGACCGCCACGTTGCTCTTCTGATACTTGTAGGACTTGACCGCCTCGAGCCCCGCCGTGTCGAGGCCGTCGAGAGAGCAGCCGTACATGGCCGTCGGCGAGGTCGGATCCATCATCGTGACCTCGACCTCGCGGATGGCGTCGAAGTGCTGCTTCAGGCGCTGCACGTCGGCGGCGCTGAGCTTCGGGTTGCTCATGAGCGAGTTGAGCTCCGCGCGCACCTGATCGTTCGCGCTCTTGCGCCGCGTGAGGAGCCAATCCGTCACGGTGGGAGGCGGCGTGCTGCCGCCGGTGCCGCCCGTACCCGTCGTGCCGCCGCCCGAGCCGGCAGGCGCCGCGACGCCCATGAGGCTTTGGTAAAGCTTGTACGGGCTGTCCGTAGCCGCGCGCACCTTGCCGCTCGCGTCGAACGAGAGCCGCTCCTCGATGAACCCGTTGTTCAGGTTGCCCGCGTAGAGCGTGAGCGGATCCGTGCCGGCGGCGTTCACCGCTTGCGAGATGACGAAATCCACGGAGGCGCCCTTCGCCGTCGCGCGACTGCCGCTGCTTGCCGGTGCTGCCGCGGTGAGCGCTTGGCAGAGCCCCTCGGCGTGGCCGCAGCCTTGCGGGCCCTTCTGCGGGAAATCCACGTTCTTGATGATGAGCAGGTTCGCGGCGTGGTCCTTGAGCTCGTTCACCGCCTTGTCGCCCGAGGCGAGCACGGTCGCGAGGTCGCCGAAACCGCTCGGCCAGAAGCGCTTCGGCTCGACGCCGCACGCTGCGCACATGAAGAACGTGAAGACGGGCTCCGAGCCGGCCGCCCAGGCGGAGCGCTCGGGGAGCCCTTCGAGGAACGGGAGCCCGATCGCGATGCCGCCGGCGCCGTACAGGAAGGCGCGGCGGTTGATGACGTGGCGTTTGAAGACTTTCGGGCGACTCACTGGGCACCTCCGGCACGAGTGCGGAACGCGTCGTGCTTGACCAGCGCGAGCATCACTTGCTTGAGCGAGGAGCCCGACGCCTGACTCACGGCGCCGAGCGCCTCGACGAGCGGTCGATCGGCTTCGACTAGGTCGCGTTCGAGTGCATAGCTCGCCATCTTCTTTGCCCAGCACTGGTGGGCTTGCGCCCCGGTGGCCATCTCTTGCATCAGCTCGGACGCACCCGAGAAGGACTGGTCACCCTCGATGAACGGATACGTGCCCGTCGTGTCGACGGGTTGACCGTTGTCCGTCGTGCGCGTGCGGCCGAGGCCGTCGAAGTTCTCGAAGGCGAAGCCCACGGGATTGATGATTTCCCCGTGGCAGCTCCCTCCGCAGGTGGTGAGCGCCGTGATCACCATGCGGTTGGTCTGATTCTCCTTCGCGGCGGGGATCGCCGGAAGGTCCTGCTTCGGCAGGCCCGGATCGGCGCAGAGCGTGTCGAGGTTCAGTCGCGCGCCGCGATGAATCGAATCCGGGTCGTTGTTGCGCGCCCACAGCGCCAAGAACGGCGCCTGCATGAAGTAGCCGAGGCGATCGGGCAGGTTCACCTGCTGCACGCCGCTGCCCGAGACCGTGATCCCGTAGATCGAGGCCATGGCGGGGCCCGCAAAGCCGACCGTCGAGGTGAGGATGTCCCGCACGCCGAGGCCCTGCGTGAAGATGCGGTCGAAGAACAGGTACGAAGCTTGCGAAAACTCCGCGTTCATCGCGTCGGTGTACCCGGAGACACCCGGCTTCTCGATCGAGTCGTAGAGCGCGAACTTGTGGAGCTGGCCGAACACCTTGCGCATCACGGCGGTGGCTGGCGAGTCGTCGAGCATCTTCGTCGCTGCGCTTGCCGCGCCGTCGGCGGTCGCCAAGGAGCTGGCGGAGTCGAGCATGGTGTCGCTCGGCGTCGTGTCGCGGAGCCAGAACGAGAGCTTCGAGGCCATCTCGTTGCCGCTGAGGGCCGCCCCCGTGTCGCCGAGCTCGCTCCGGTAGAGGAAGTACGGCGACTGGAGCATCGTCGCGATCACGAAGCGCGCGCCCTTGGTGAACGCGCTCTGCGTTCCGTCGGTGACCGCGGCACCCTGATCGTAGATGGCCTTGTAGGCCGTGACCTCGTCCGCGCCGAGATCGCGCCGGAACGCGCGGCGCCCGAAGGTCTTGATGAACGTCGTCGCATCCGTCGTCGCGACCACGTTTTGGAGCGCGGCGTCCGTCGCCGTGACTTGGTCCGCCATCGCCTCGGCGCCTTGCTGGAAATCGGCCCAGGACGTGTTGTCGACGTAGACGACGGTCTCGTTATTGTCGAAGTCGGTCGTGGCGCCGACGGCGCGCTGGAAGTTCTGCGAAACGCCGGTGGGTGCGCTCAGGTGCAGGATGTCGTGCACGCTGTTCTCCCACTGGTCGTTCGTCAGGCGCAGCATGCGGCTGTAGATGGTCGAGCCCTTGAGGCTCACGGGACGCGGGCCCTCCGTGGGCTCCTCCGTGCCGGCCGTGCCACTGCTGCCTGCGGAGCCCGACGTTCCGGTGCCACCGACTGCGCCCGAGCCAGTGCCGCCCTTGCCGGCGCTGCCGCTCGAGCCGCCTTTGCCCGTTGCGGCGCCGGCGCCTGCCGTGCCGCCCGGGCTCGACGCCGCGGGATTTCCGTTTCCGTCACCCGGCGCAGTGATGGTCGCCGTACAGCCAACGAGGGCAGCGAGTACCGGAGCCGCGAACACGAAGAGCTTGGAGCAAGCCGGGTGCGACATGGACCTCGTTTCCGCAGTGGCATGTGGGACCGGTTTCCGTTGCGAGATCGAGGCTTTGGCTGCTCAGCGGAAAATTCGTCGCGCGAGGATCAATTGTCCCCGATGTAGGCGGAAGTAGCTCGGCACTAGACAGCGCCGCGTCGCGACCGCATCCGCCGCAAACCAAAGAGAATTGCGCCCGTCATACCGAGGAGCAGAGCGGAGGACGCGTCGTCGCCGCCTCGAGCGGCGCTGCGGCACGCGCACCCGTTATGAGACTCATCGCCACCCGTGTCGCTCACGCCCGCGGCGGAAACGAGCGTCACGAGCGAAATGCCAAATCGAGGCAGCTCGAAATCCAGAGCGACGGAACCCGCGGTCACCCCGAGCGTCCCGTCTGGCCCGAGAGGCGCCGGCTCCATCGCCTGGGTCAGGGCCAGGATTTCGGCAGCCGATGGGGTCGCCGGCATGCCCTGCGTCACCCAGAGGGTATAGGCGTCGCCGTGCGATTCGTCGACGCGCAGGTGCGAGACGCGCACGCTCGAGCCGAAGCTCGGCGGGACCTTGACCGTCAGGTGCACGGGCGCGGCGGCGGCGGGCACGAGATCATCATGATAGTTCCAGACGAGCACCTGGACTCGGTTGCCGTCCAGCGTCGCCATCCCGTCGATGTCGGCCTGCCCCCGCACCCCGCTCGCCAGGATGTCGTCCAACGCGAGGGCGCCGCTGCTCGCGACGGGCATGCGCGTCCCTGAAAGCTGCCCGAGCAGCTTGAAGGCGGCGAGCACGGGCAAACCGATGCCGTTGGTGGCAAGCACGCGATAGCCCGCGAAGTACGGTGTGCTCGGAAACGTGAACGCCCAGGTGAGCACACCGCGCAGATCCACGCCCATCGCCTCCGAGAGCTCGAGCGAGCGCTTCATCATCGCGATCTCGTACGTGCCGTAGGCGGGGGACGTGCGGTACGCATCCTCGGGGAAGGTATCCGGCAAGCATGCGGCGCAACCGTCGGGATCCGCCTCGGTGATGTAGAGGGGCGTGCGCTTGAACTGGGGAAACGCGCTCACCGTCTCGAAGCCAGTGCGGTGAAGCGCGAGCTGGTTCCCGAGGTCCAGGCGGACGTGGCCGTCGGTGAGACCGACGCCGCCTTTCGCGTGGAAGGTGACGAGGTCGAGCCGCGTTCCGGTCGCACCGCTGACCGCGTTGCTGCCGGACGCGCAGTGCTCCAAAAATTGCGCCAAGAGCGCGCTTTCGGCGAGCGCCACCGCCGGGCCTCCGAGTGGTGCGCTCGGAAGGACCTCGTGCAGAGCCGCTTCCGTGTAGTCGTAGAGCTTGAAGAACTCGTCGGAGGTTCCTTGCCAGTAGGCGAAGTCGGGCTCGTTCCAGAGCTCCCACAGCCAGCGGTCCGCGACGTTCGGGTACCGTTTGGCGGCGTGGCCGGCCCATTCGCGGATCAGGCCCGCCCATTTCGTGTAGTCGTCCGGGGGGTAGAAGCACCCGCCGTCGAGACTCCGCGTCGCCGTATTGCGGTAGGGCGTCGGATGCGTCGAGAGCGCCTCGGGCATGAACCCGAGCTCGACGAGGGGAAACGCGGGGGCCGCCGTGAGCGCGTCGAGGATCGCGTCGGTCAGCGTGAAGTCGTAGACGGGGTTTCCGGCGGCGTCCTCGGTGTAGACGTTCGTCGAGCCCCACTTCTGCGCCGGGCTGCCGTCACCGGTGTTGAACCAGAAGTGACTGCGAACGTACGTGGGCGCCGTGTGAAGTGCGGCGAGGGTGCCGAGCAGCGCCTGGCCCTCGGGCACGGTCGTGTAGTTGATTTCATCGTAGCCGTGGAACGGCCACACGCGCGCGAGCGGCGCCCCGCGCGCCGTGGCGTCGACCGAAATGCCTACGGGCGCCGTCGTTTGTGCGCGAGCAGGCCGGCCCAGCGCGAGGAACCCGGCGAGCGCGAGCGTGGTGCGCCACCCCGGTCCTCGGTACGACGAGCTCTGCATCTCTCGGGCGCTACCTGAGCGCCTTCACCGCTTCGCGCTCGATCGCGAGCCCCTGCGTGTGACGCGCGAAGAATTCGGCGAACCCGCGCACGTCGCGAGCGTCCGGCCGCACGGGCTTGCCGATGCTCTTGGCGATCCGCGCGTCGAGGTAGTCGCCGAGGGACGGTTCCGTGGCCGCGCACAGCATGTACGCGGCGAGCACGGCCATGCCCCAAGCCCCGCCTTCGCCGGCCGTGCTCGGGATGCTGACCGGCACGCCGAGCGCGGCTGCCAGCATGCGCTGGCCGGTTTCGCCGCCCTTGAAGAATCCGCCGTGGCCGCGGATCTCCTCGATGACCACGCCCTCCTGCTCGGTGAGGACGTTCATGCCGGTACGCAACGCGCAGAGCGACGCGAAGTACAGCGCGCGCATGAAGTTCGGGAGCGTGAACTGGTCGTCCTGGTTGCGGACGAACAGCGGGCGCCCCTCGCTGAATCCGGTCATGTGCTCGCCCGACACGTAGTTGATGGAGAGCAGCCCGCCCGCGTCCGGATCCCCCGCGACGGCGAGCGGGACGAGGCGCTCGTAGAGGTCGTCCGGCGAGCTGTCGGCGCCGAGCGCCTCGGCGACCTGGCCGAACAGCTTGAGCCACGCGTCGATGTCGGCCGACCCGTTGTTGGCGTGCGCCATGGCCACGGGCGCCCCGTCGGGCGTGAGCACGATGTCGATCTCCTCGTGCACGCGCGACAGGCTCTTTTCGAGCACGATCATCGCGAACACGGACGTCCCCGCGGAGACGTTGCCCGAGCGCGGGCGGACCGAGTTGGTCGCGACCATGCCCGTTCCTGCGTCGCCCTCCGGAGGGCACAGCGGAATTCCGTTGACGAGCCGACCCGTGGGATCGAGCCGCAACGCGCCCTCGGGCGAGAGTCTGCCGGCGCGGCGACCGGCGCGGAGAACCTTGGGCAACACGTCGCGCAGCGTGAAGCCGAGCTTGTGCTTGGCGATCAGCGCGTCGAACTTGGCCGCGCGTTCGGCGTCCCAATCGCCCGTGCGCGGATCGACCGGGAAGATGCCCGAGGCTTCACCGACTCCGACCTGGTGCTCGCCCGTGAGCACGAGATGCACGTAACCGGCGAGCGTCGTCAGGCGCGCGATGCGCGGGACGTGCGGCTGCTCCTCGAGGATCGATTGGTAGAGGTGGGCGATGCTCCAGCGTTGTGGCACGGCGAAATCGAGGAGCGGCGTGAGCTCGGCGCAGGCCTTCGCCGTGATGTTGTTGCGCCACGTGCGGAACGGACAGAGCAGCGCTCCGTCGCGATCGAGAGCCAGGTACCCATGCATCATGCCGCTCACGCCGAGCGCCGCGACGTTCTTGAGCTGGAGGGAGTACCTGAGCCGCACGTCCTCGACGAGCGCGGCGTAGCAAGCGGCGAGGCCCCGCCACACGTCGTCCATGTCGTAGGTCCAGACGCCGTCCTCGAGCCGACTCTCCCAGGCGTGCGCGCCCGTCGCGAGCGGCGTCGTGTCGGGTGCAATCAGCGACGCCTTGATGCGCGTGGAACCGAATTCGATGCCCAAAATGGCGGCACCGGTTTGGATCAGCTCGACATGGCTAGGGTTCGGATGGTTCACGGTCTTCACTTTTGTCCGTAGTAGGCGTTCTTCCCGTGCTTGCGCTCGAAGTGCTTGCGGACGAGGCGCTCCGGGAGTCGCGCCGCGCCCGCGTCGAGCGTCCGCGTCACGAACGCCATGCGCGCGAGCTCCTCGAGAACGGCGGCATTGTAGACCGCCTTCTCCGGCGTCTCACCCCAAGCGAACGCGCCATGGCCTGCCACGAGCACCATCGGAACGTGCAGCGGCTCGCGGCGCTCGAAGCATTCGAGGATCTGGTTCCCCGTTTCGACCTCGTAATCCCGCTCGATCGCCGCGTCGGACATGATGCTCGTGCAGGGCACGTCCTCGGCGAGGTGGTCGGCGTGCGTCGTTCCGTAGATGGGGATCGGGAGTCGCGCCTGCGCCCACCCCGTCGCGTAGGTGGAGTGCGTGTGGACGATGCCGGCGACGCCCTTCCAGGCCCGATAGAGCACGAGGTGCGTGGGCGTGTCCGACGAAGGGCGCAGCTTGCCTTCGACGAGCTTGCCCGAGAGATCGACGATCACGAGATCGTCGACGCTGAGCTTCTCGTACGGTACGCCGCTCGGCTTGATCGCCACGACGCCACGCGCGGCGTCGAGCGCGGAGACGTTGCCGAACGTGTAGATGGCGAGGCCCCGCTTCGGGATCTCCTGGTTCGCGGTCCAAGCCCGCTCCTTCAGCTCCTGGTACGGCGACGGCATCGCCCTACGCCCCGAGCTTGAAAGCGAGATCGTTCCAGCGGAGCTCGTTTCGCAACGTGCGGAGGTCGAGCCCGGGGCCGATGCGCACGACCTCGATGCCGGCGATCCCCGCAAAATCCTCCCACTCCGTCGACGTGACGGCCTGGCAGAACGCTGCGTGATGCGCGCCGCCCGCCTCGATCCACGCCTGGCAGCCGCGCTTGAAATCCGGCCGCGGGATCCAGACGGCGCGTGCGGTCGGCAGCTTCGGCATCGGAGCATCGGGCTTCACGACGTCGAGCTCGGCGACGATCATGCGCATGCGGCCGCCCATGTCGACGAGCGTCGTGTTGACGGCCGGGCCCGGCTTGGCGTCGAACACGAGTCGCGCCGGATCCGCCTTCCCGCCGATACCGAGCGGGTGCACCTCGAGCGAAGGCTTGCCGTCGGCGATCGACGGCGAGACCTCGAGCATGTGCGCCCCGAGCACGCGCTCTTTCCCTTTGACGAGGTGGTACGTGTAGTCCTCGATGAACGACACGCCGCCCGGTCGCCCCGCCGTCATCACGTTGCCGAGACGAACCAGCGCCGCGGTCTTCCAGTCGCCCTCCGCGCCGAAACCGAAGCCGCGCGCCATGAGCCGCTGACAGGCGAGCCCCGGCAGCTGCTTCATGCCGTGCAAGTCCTCGAACGTGGTGGTGAACGCGCCGAACCCGCCTTCCTCCAGGAAGGCGCTGATGGCGAGCTCCTGGCGCGCGGCATAGCGCACGCTGTCGTGCTTCGCGCCGCCTTTGCGGACGGGTGCCGCGAGCGAGTACGTCTCTTCGTACTCCTGCACGAGCTCGCTCACCGCCGTCTCGGAGACGTCCGCGATGGGACCGACCAGATCGCCCATGGCGTAACCGTTGACGGACCAGCCGAGCTTGATCTGCGCTTCCACGCGATCGCCGCCCGTGACCGCGACCTCGCGCATGTTCATGCCGCCGAAGCGGGCGATCTTTAGCTGGCGCGAGTCGGCGACGGCGAGCGCGGAGCGCGCCCAGCCGGCGAGCTCGTCCACCACTTCCGGATCCTGCCAATGCCCGACGATGATCTTTCGATTGAGCCTGAGGCGCGCGCCGATGAACCCGTACTCGCGGTCGCCGTGCGCCGACTGGTTCAGGTTCATGAAATCCATGTCGATGTCGGCCCACGGCAGCTCGCGATTGAACTGGGTGTGCAGGTGGGCGAGCGGCTTTTGCAGCCGCGTGAGCCCCGCGATCCACATCTTCGCGGGCGAGAACGTGTGCATCCAGGTGATGACGCCCACGCACTCCGGCGCGGAGCTCGCCTCGAGGCACACCTTCTCGATGGCGTCGGGGCCCTTCAGCGTCGGCTTCCACACCACGGTCGCCGGCAGCTTCCCGGCGCCGTCGAGCGACTCGACGATTTGTCGTGAGTTGCGGGCGACCTGCTCGAGCGTTTCTTCGCCGTAGAGCTCCTGGCTGCCCGTGAGAAACCAGATTTCCCGACGCTTGCTGTTTGCCACGTTCCAATTGTGAGCGTTCACATTTCGGCTGTCAAGCTGGTAAGCTGCCACCCGTGACGGTTTCTCAGCCCAAGCCGGGCAAGCCTCGCCCCGCGGTCATGACCGATGTCGCGCAGTTGGCGGGGGTCTCGTACCAGACGGTCTCGCGCGTCCTCCACGACAGCCCCAACGTGCGCGACGAGACCCGCGAGCGGGTGCTCGCCGCGATTCGCCAGCTCGACTACCGGCCGAACTCGACGGCGCGAGCCCTCGTCACCGGGCGCTCCAACACGCTCGGGGTCGTGACCTTCGACACCACGCTGTACGGGCCGGCGACGACGCTGCACGGCATCGAGCAGGCTGCGCATGACGCCGGGTACGCGGTCATTATCTCGAGCCTCCGCTCGCTCAATCGTCGCACGGTGCTGGCCGCGATTCAGCGGCTGCGGGATCAGGGCGTTGACGGCGTGGCCGTCATCGCGCCGATGGAGACGGGAGTGGAGGCCCTGCATCATGTGATGGCGGACTTCGCCGTCGTGGCGGTGGCAGCGGCACCGAACGCGTCGATTCCCGTCGCGGGCGTTGATCAAGTGGCAGGAGCTGCTGCAGCGACGCGGCACTTGTTGGATCTCGGCCACGAGACGGTGTGGCATCTGGCGGGGCCCGCAGAGTGGAAGGAAGCCGAGGAGCGCATCGAAGGCTGGACCTCGGTGCTAAGCGCAGCCGGCGCGCCGATCCCCGAGCTCCTGCGCGGTGATTGGACTGCGCGCTCCGGTTACGAGCTTGGAGAACGTCTGCTCGCGCTCGAAGGGGTGACCGCCGTTCTCGCGGCCAACGACCAGATGGCGCTCGGTCTCCTCCGGCGCGTGCACGAGGCGGGGCTCGATGTGCCTCACGACTTGAGCGTCGTGGGCTTCGACGACATTCCGGAGTCCGCCTATTTCACGCCGCCGCTCACCACGGTGAGGCAAGACTTCGGCGAGCTCGGCCGGCGCTGTTTGCACCTCTTGCTCGCCCGCATCGAGGGGGAGGGGACGCCGTCGCGCGTGGTCGTGGCGCCCGAGCTCGTCGTGCGCGCGTCAACGGGTCCGCGAACGGGCCGCTGAGCGCACGTGCGCCCGGGCTCGAGCTCACGTGTGAGCGTTCACAAAGACGCGATAATAAGATCGGCTCAGAACCAGGTTTCGCCCTGGAGGCCGAACGTCGCGCCGCTCAGGAAGTTCGTGGGGAGGTAGATATTGCCCGAATCGATCCTGAGGTTACGCGCCGCATCGTTCCACATCGCCCAGGTGTAGAAGACGCGAATTTCCGGCCGCGCCATGAACCCGCGGTCGGTCGTGAGCGCCGGGGCGATGGTGAACTTGGTCAACATTTGCGGGTCGGAATTGACGCTCTTCTTCACGTGGTCGTAGCCGACCTCGCCAATGAGCTTGGCGTTCTTGAGGGGCGCCCAGGTCACGCGTGCGCCCGCCGAGATCCAGTCCGACGTCCCTTGCTTGTCGAGGTCGTCGTGCTGATAAACGAAGGCGGCTTGTCCCCCCAGCCACTCGACGGGTTGGATGGTGAGCACGTCGACCACGCGGATCCGGGACTCGGACGGATTGTGGAAGAGCGCAAAGTCCGGGTAATAGAAGCGGGCCAGCGTTCCGAAGCCCGTGCCGCCGCCCTTGCCGTACTGAACGGCGAGCTTGTTGTCGCCGCCGAGTAGCTCTTGCACGAACTGGAGCGTGCCGCCCCAGCCGCCGTGAGTGACCGAATCGCCGTTGGCGTCTTTGTGATCGCTGTAATCGACGATGAGCTGAAATCCGAGCTGAATCTCGCCGCTCTTGTACGGCTTGATGCCCCGAAGCTGCAAATCGTTGCGGAAGCCGAAGTCCACCTGCAGAGGCAGCGGCGGTGCGACACCGGTCGACGTGGGGACGCCGTCGACGGCGAAGACGCCGTAGCTGAGTCGCATGTCCTTACCGAGATGGATATCCTCCACGCCGCCGCCCACGCCGGAGGGGTTCCAGTAGAAGAAGTCGCTGATGTAGACGGATTCGCGCTTGTAGTAGCGGGTTCCCGCCCACGCCGTGCCTCCGCCGAGCCAGGGAATGTTCTCGATGTCGAAGTAGAGATTGGGAAACGACAAGGTGGCGCCGGTCGACGTCATGTTCTGATCCGGCGCCGAAACGAGCCCCGTCGACGAATGGCCGATATACGAGGTCGGGATGTAGACCGCGGGCATGAAGTGCAGGTTGGCGACGACGCCACCGCTGTCCGCGTAGGTCACCATCTTGAAGTGCGTCTCGCCCCAGACCTCGCACTCGTTGCCGAGCCTGTACTTGGACTTGAGCCCCGACGGGTCGGTGAGCGCGAAGCAGGTCATGCGACCGCCCACGTGCGGCGCTGGCACCGTCTCGCCCGTCATCGGATCTTTGGTTTCGACACCCGTCCGTTGAACGGTGGCTCCGAAGCCGCCTCGCCAGTATCCGCTCACGGCGACGTCGCCAACCTTGGGCTTGTTGGTGACCTTCGCTTCCGGCGCGGCCGCCGGCGCAGGCGGCGGGGTTGCCGGCGCCGCGGGCGGCTTTTCGGTTTGCGAAGCCGGCTCCACACCGACCTGACCCTCGGCCTTCGCCTGGGCTGGCGCCGCGTCGGCGTCGGACTTCGCTGGGTCGTCCGCCGGTTCCTGGGCGAACGCATGCGTCGCCCCGAAGCTCGTCACGAGGGCTACGGACAGGGCGAGAACCAACTTCTGACGTGCTCTTCGCATGGTGCACTCGGCGCTCGCGCGCAGGCCGGGAGCTTTACGGGCCATAGGTGGCTGCGAGATTGGCCTGTACGGCGTCGTCCGCCGCGGCCGTCGAGTAATGGGCGGTCATGACTCCCTCGAACCAGTTGCCTTGTGCGACGTTGCTGTTGTCGCCTCCGGTGCCCAAGCCGACGGCCCCTTCCTTCTTCATCGGATTGTAGCGTGAGCTCGGACGCTTACCGTCGAACGGCATGGCGAGCGCGCCCGCCTGAGCGTTGCCGACCTTGATGGTCCAGTGATTCTTGCCGGGCGCGTCGCCCTTCACCATCCCGGTGACGAACGGGAAAGTCACGGGCCCGTTGGCCTCGTAAGGGCTCGAATCGCCGGCCCAGAGCCCGTTCTCGAGATCGCCCATGAGCCAGGGGCCGGCGCCGCCGCCCTTGCCCCAAGTGGTGCAGGTCCCAAAGTACACGGCTTCCATCGTGCCTTCGCCGTTGTCGTGGCTGTTGGTTTCCATGTTGCCGTAGTCGAAGCAACAGCCGCCGTTGTAGAAGTCGCCGGCGACGACCATGTACTCGGTCTCGGCGCCGTCGCCGGTCACCGTCCCGCAAGGCGTGTTGTTGCGATACCCGACGCCCGCGACGATGTGCACGCCGTAGACCTGCTGGCCCTTGAGCATGATGGGGATGGATTTCGCGTTCGCCTCGTTGCCCTCGGTCGGCTTCGCGCCGCCCGGAGGCGCCTTCGTGAGGTGGTTACCCTGCCCCGACTGGTCGTAGATGACCGAGATCGTGCAGGCGCCGGTGCCGCAGAACGTGTCCTGAGTTGCCGAGTTGGCGAACCCTCCCGGCGCGAGCGGGGAGATGTCTTGGACCGTGTTGTCGAGCTTTTTGACCTGGTAAAGCGGCCCGTTGTACGTGGCGAACAGCGCGCGAACGGTGCTGTGGGCGGAGACGCACGGGCCGCCGTCTGCGGCGTAGATGTCGCAGGGCCCGAGCGGCACTCCCGCTGCCGGTGGCGCGGGTGCGGTCGTCTTGGCGGTGGCGGCGCACAAGGCCGTGATGCCCGAGGTGGCCATTCCGCCCGAGCCAGTGGGCGTCGGGGTCTCCGAGGTGAGCGCGCATCCGGCGGCGCCGATGCCGACGATCGGCAGCAATACGACGGTCCAAGCAATACTGATTCTCATCGAGTCATACCGTCCATTTTTCGCAGCACGCCGCCCTTGCAGCGCCGGCGGCCGCGAGCACAACGCCGTTACCACAGTCGGGCGTGCGCGCGCACGCCCGATGCCGTTCCCGGGCCTATTTCTTGTAGCCGACGGCCTTGACGTTCTGCAGGACCTTGAGGTCAACGTCCGCTGCGGGGTAGCCGGCGACAATCGCGCCTTCGTAGAACGTGCCGTACGAGTTGTTGCTGTTGTCACCGCCGACGCCTAGGACGACCGCGCCGAGGTTATCCATTGCCTTCGGGAGCGCACCCTCGAACGACGTGGTGAGATCCGCTGCCGAGCTCACGTCCGCCGAGCGCAGGGCCCACTTGCTCGAGGACTGACCGTAGACGCCCGCCGTCTTGAGAATGCCCATCGCGAAGGGCACTGCGAGCGCCGGGTTGTTCGGGTTCTGCGGATGGCCGTCGTCGAGGCCGCCCCAACCCGGGTCGCCGATCTTCGAGCCGCCGGCCCAAACGCCGCCCTCGAAGTCAGCCATCATCCACGGGCCCGTGGTTCCGGCACCGTTGCCCCAGTAGGCCTTGCCGAAGAACAGCGTGTTCATGACGCCGTACTTCGTCGGATCCGTGGTGACGTTGCCGAAGTCCCAGCAGCACGCGTTGCCCCAGTGGGTTCCGTCCGCGATCTCGTAGATGCC
>Ga0070682_100000878_pt1 | contig 17499 bp, 15 predicted proteins | sample KBSC63LmetaG_FD_64668 | JGI IMG/M metagenome (GOLD analysis project Ga0070682, IMG submission 64668) | Corn rhizosphere microbial communities from Kellogg Biological Station, Michigan, USA - KBS C6-3L metaG | ecosystem: Host-associated > Plants > Roots > Rhizosphere | place: USA: Michigan... | reverse complement strand
TGGGGCATCCAGTACGACGGCGCCTACCGCGTCGAGCTCTTCACCAAGGCCGTCGGCGACAACCACAAGATCACCTTCACGGGCTCGCTCAGCAACGGCCCGTCGATGGTCGCGGGGCAGATGTTCCCGAAGGCCAACGAAGGCCACAGCGGCTGGACGATCGACCAGGACGCCGGGCTCATCCCTTCACCCGCGATGACGACGATTCCGCACATCGTGCTCATCCACATCGGGACGAACGACATCTACGCGAGCTCCGGGCAGTCCACGATGCCCGATCGTCTCGGCAAGCTCATCGACAAGGTCATCGCGGCTGCCCCGGACGCGCTGGTCGCCGTCGCCAAAATCACGCCGCTCTCGAACGCGAGCTGGAACGCGACCATCAAGACGTACAACGACGCGATCCCCGGCGTGATCAAGACGCGCGCAGACGCCGGCAAGCACGTGATCGGCGCCGACATGAACACCGGCTTCACCTCCGGCATGCTGAGCAGTGACGGCGTTCACCCCAACCAGTCGGGCTACGACTTCATGGGCGATCAGTTCTACTCGGTGATCAAGAGCTACCTGCCGTAGCTACGGCGCGGCCACGCAGCGCTCGAGCATCAGGCTCACGACGGCATCGGCGGCTGCGCTCGCGCCGTCGGCGCTGAAGTTCACGCCGTCCTGCGCGAAGTACTCGGGGTGGGGGCCGAAGACGGGACGGAGGTCGAGGAAGTGGCACGCGAGCCCGCTCTTGCCGCAGGCATTTTCGACGAGCGGGCGGAGGACGTCGAGGCTCGGTGCGATGGCGACGAGATCCGACGCGGGCGGGGGATCGCCGTAGAAGAAGTAAACGACGTGCTCGACGCCGTCGCTCGCGAGCGCACCGAGCAAGAGCTCGGCGCCGGCCGCGGCGGATTGCATCGCCATGCAGCCGGCGTTCGGCACGGAGCCGCACGGCAGATTCAGCATGTCCGTTGCGCCGCCGTCCATGACGACGACGCGCGCAGTGCCCTCGCCGCGCGCCGTTTCGTACTGGCGGCTGATGCTGAAAGGACCGTCGGCGAGGATCGAGTAGAGCGCCGAGGCGTAGCTACGCAGCCCACCGGTCGTCGCGAATACGCCGGCGGTCGTGCCGGCAGCTTCGAGGTCCGTTGCGAAGTCGCTGAGCTCGATCAGCGAATCCCCGAGCACGACGACGTTCGCACGCGCGATCGGCGACACGCCGCACGTGAGCGGCTCGGGCGCGGGCGCCTCGTCCCGCGGACGACAGAAACCCTGTTCGCAGCGGAACGTCGCGCCGAGGCTCTTGCAGTCCGTCGTCTCGAGGCAGGCCATGTCGCACATGGCCGGCGGGGCGTCCGCCGGACAGCGCCCTTCGGCTTGGCGCGGACCGAGGGGCGCACAGCTAGCGTTCGCGCCGAGCCCCTTGCACTCGGCGTCGGCGCCGCACGTCTTCGTGCACACGCCGCACACGCACTCCGAGCCGTCGGGGCAGGCGTCGTCGTCGCAGAGCGTCAAGAAGTGCGTCTCGCTGCCGACGACCGGCTTCATTTCGCCGCCGCAGCCGAAGGCCAGCGCGAGCGGCAGCGCACAGCCAAACGCGAGCGCACGCACGACGTGGACACCGAAGGCTCCGGGCGAGCGCTGCCTCACGTCAGCCGTGCGACCCATCGCTGCCTTGTTTGATCAAGCATTGTCCGACGTAAAGCAGCACTTGCGTGTAGTCCTCGGGGACGGCGTGGTCGAGGTTATACGCCTCGACCTTTGCTCGTAGCTCGCCGAGCTGGTGCCGCAAGCTCTGCAGGGTCTCGAACGCTTCCTCGGCGTGGGGGTGCCCCGACCATACGTCGAGCGTGTAGGTGCTGCCGCCGATGCGGTCGGCGAGCGTGGCGCTCGAGCGATCGATGCCGAGCCGCCCGATCACCGTATTCACGAGCGCCTTGAAATGGTCGAAGACGGCCGCCTCCCAGCCGACCGCCGAACCGAGCGGAACGACCAGCGTCTTCGCGCTGTACGCGCCGTCGCCACCGAGGACGACGCGCCCGGCGTCCACCAGGCGCCCGAGCGCCGCGCGCAGCTCCTGAGAGTCGATCGGCTGCCGCGACAGGTCCGCGAACGAGAGCGGGCCTTCGCGGTAGACGAGCGCCCACAAGAGCTCGTCGAGCCCCTCGTTCTTCTGCGTCTGGCGCAGGCGTGCGAGCTCCTCCTCGGGCGTCACCCGATACGTGATCCCGCTCCCGGTGCCCGAGATCGTGACGAGTCCGCTCTCGCAGAGATCGTGGAGCACGGCGCGCACCTGGCTGTCGTCGTCGCCCGCGAAATACACGAGCAGGTCGGCGCGCGTGACCGAGTCGCGAGCTCCGATGTGATCGAGCACGGCGACCCAGAGCGAGCGACCCTTGTCCGTCGCGCTCTCGGTAAAGCGCTGGATCTTGCGCTGGTAGGTCCTGAGGCCCAGGCCGAACATGTCGGCGCTCACCTTGCGGCTCACCCCCTGGCGCTCGAGCTCGCGCACCAAGTCGAGGAAGACCTGGTGGGCGACGGAAGCGAGGGGCGCGCGCGTCCCACCGGCCGTCGCGAGCTGCGCAATCAGGATGGTCGTCTGGCGGACGATGGCTTGGATGAGCAGCTCGACGGTCATGCGTGCGCCCGTCTGTCGAAGCGAAAGCGGATCACTTATTCGAATGACATGCCGAGGACGGAGAAGCGACCCGTTTGCCGCTCCCCGCGGGTAAAATTCCTCCCGCGCCACAAATCGGCGGAATACACGCGGGCGAGAGCGTCAGGACGTAGGCTTCGACGCGGGAGGACGCGACGGAGAGCGCGCCCGCCGACGTGAAGGCTCGTTGCGGCGTTCGTTCGGTTCGGCCTTGACACCGCGCCCCACACGAGTGCGCCCGCGCGTACCAGCGTGAGCAGCAGCGTGAACGTTTGATTGCCGCAAAGCGGCATTCTTGGGAGTCCGGGCGCGGCATTTCGCGCCGATGTCGCGCCGCCACGACGTTGCCATAGGCATTTGCGTGCGCGCGCTCGTTCTCATTTGTGAACGGAAACGCCCGCTTTTGAGCACGATTGCTCACCGCATCGAACGCGTAAGTCCGTACGATCTGTCTCTTGCTATGCGGCGAAGGATCGCACTAGGGTCCCGACCGATCGCGAAGAAGAAAGGGCTTCGAACCGCCCTCTCATGCGACAGCGCCAGCGGGCCGAGTGCTCGCGCGCTGCATAGGAAGGACGAAGCGACATGGCCAACATGGCTGCCATCGGCGACGCCGCCCAGGACGACTCGAAGGACAAGCAGCGCGTGATCTTCGCGTCGTCGCTCGGAACCGTATTCGAGTGGTACGACTTCTACCTCTACGCGACGCTGGCGCCCTTCTTCGCGGCCCTCTTCTTCCCGAAGGGGAATGCGACGGCGGCCCTGCTCGCCAGCTTCGCGACCTACGCGGCCGGCTTCTTGGTGCGCCCGTTCGGCGCGCTCGTGTTCGGCCGTATCGGCGACATCGTCGGCCGTAAGTACACGTTCCTCGTGACGATCCTCGTCATGGGCCTTTCGACGGCCGTGGTCGGCCTGCTGCCCACGTACGAGAGCATCGGCATGCTCTCCCCGCTGATCCTCGTGCTCTTGCGGCTCGCCCAGGGCCTGGCGCTCGGCGGCGAGTACGGCGGCGCCGCCACCTACGTGGCCGAGCACGCCCCCCACGAAAAGCGCGGACTCAACACGAGCTGGATTCAGACCACCGCGACGCTCGGCTTCTTCCTTTCGCTGATCGTGATCGGCATCTGCCGGCGCTTTTTCGACGAGGCGTCGTTCAAGACCTGGGGCTGGCGCGTCCCGTTCCTCGTCTCGCTCGTCCTCCTCGGCGTCTCCGTCTACATCCGGCTCAAGCTCAACGAGTCGCCGCTCTTCGCCAAGATGAAGGCGGAGGGCAAGACGAGCAAGGCGCCGCTCGCCGAGAGCTTCGGCAACTGGGCGAACCTGAAGATCGTGCTGCTCGCGCTCTTCGGCGCGACCGCCGGTCAGGGCGTGGTCTGGTACACGGGCCAGTTCTACGCGCTGTTCTTCCTCACGGGGACGCTCAAGGTGGACTGGAAGACCGCCTACAACATCATGACGGTCGCGCTGCTCCTCGGAACCGGCCTGTTCGTGTTCTTCGGCTGGCTCTCCGACCGCATCGGCCGGAAGAAGATCATGATGGCGGGCTGCCTCCTCGGGGCGCTCACCTACTTCCCGATCTTCAAGGCGATGACGCACTTCGCGAACCCGGCCCTCGAGGAGTTCGCGGACAAGACGGCGATCCAGCTCACCGCGAACGACTGCCAGGTCCACCTCTTCCCGAACCCGAAGACGGTCTACAGCGAGTGCGACAAGGTCCAGGACTTCTTCGCGAAACGCAGCCTCTCGTTCAACACGGTTCCTGGTCTCCCGGGCCAGAAGGCGGTCACGAAGATCAACGACAAGGCCTTCGAAGGCTTCGACGAGAAGGCCTTCACGGCGCACCTCAAGTCGATCGGCTACCCCGAGAAGGCGAACCCCGAGGCGGTGAACGCGTTCATGCTCGTCCTCCTGGTCCTGATCCAGGTCGTGTACGTCACCATGGTGTACGGCCCGATCGCCGCGTTCCTGGTCGAGCTCTTCCCGACGCGGATCCGCTACACGTCGATGTCGCTCCCGTATCACATCGGCAACGGCTGGTTCGGCGGCATGCTCCCGCTCACGACGGCCGCCGTCGTCGCCGCGACCGGCAACATCTACGCGGGGCTCTGGTACCCCGTGATCATCGCCGGGATCACCGCCGTCGTCGGCATGATCTTCATTCGCGAAACGAAGGATCATCAGCTTCACACCCTGTGAGGCGGTGACTCAGCTCCGTTAGCGGCTCCGCCCGCCCGAGCCCGTGCGCTTCATCGGCGCGCGGGCTTCGTCTTTTGTGCGGCGGGGCGGCCTCGTAGCACCAGAAACCAAAAACGTGCTACCGAACGCTCGTGACGCTGTTCGCCGTCCTCGCCCTCGGCTTCATGCTCGGCCTGCGCCATGCAACGGATGCCGACCACGTGATGGCGATGAGCGCGCTCGTGAGCCGCGAACGCTCGCCGCGCGCCGCGATCGCGCTCGGAGCGTTCTGGGGACTCGGCCACACGGTCACGATCGTGCTCGTGGGCGGGGCGATTGCCGTGTTCGGCGTCGCCGTGTCGCCGCGGCTCGGGCTCTCGCTCGAAATGTCGGTCGCCGCGATGCTCATCCTGCTCGGTGCGCTGAACCTGAGGGGCGGCGGTGCGCCCCGGGCGACGGCGCACACGCACGCGCATGCGACGGACGACTCGCGCCGCTCATCGCGAAATCTGGCGGGAATGCTGAGGCGCGGCGGTCGCTCCCTGCTCGTGGGCGGCGTGCATGGTCTCGCGGGCTCGGCGGCGGTCGCGCTCCTCGTGCTCACGAGTATCGGAGAAGCACGCTGGGCGCCGGTTTACCTCGGCGTGTTCGGCTGCGGCACGGTGCTCGGCATGATGCTCGTGACCGCGACGATGGCCGTTCCGCTCAAGCTCGCGACGCTCCACTTCGACTCGGCGGAGCGCTTCATGGCGCGCGCGACGGGCGCGCTGAACATCGCATTCGGGCTCTTTTTGGCCTACCGCATCGGGATCGTGCAGGGCCTCTTGCTCGGCAACCCGAGCTTCACCCCGCAATGAGCGCGGCAGCCGTCGCCCGCTGACGACGGCTGCCGAACCGTGGCTCGCGCCGAAACGCTACTTGCGCGGGGCCGTCCCCGCGTCGATGAGCGTGCGAGCGCGAGTGAAGAGGCTCGCGAACTCGCCGCGCGGACCGCTCGTCACCTCCGGATCCGATTGGACGATGGTTTCGATCGTGTCGAGCTGGTCGGGCTCGGCGTAGGGGCTCTGCTTCAGGATCTCGGCGAACGTCGCGATCGCTACCGCCCAGCGGAAGTCGGCGTCGAGCTCCGAGTACGACGCAGCCGCGGCACTCGCCGGGAGTGACGTCGCGACCTCCTTCGCCGCGTCGCTCTCGCTCGCTCCGGGCTGCTTGTAGCGCACCTTCACGAGCACGAGATCCTTCGCGCTCACCTCGACCGGTCCAGCGTACTCGCTGCCGTCGACGAGGTCGGGCGCGCCTTTCGGGCTCGGCACCGCCCCGTCGGCGGGGACGACCTCGTAGAGCGCCGTCACGCGGTGCCCGACGCCGATCTCGCCTGCGTCCACGGCGTCGTTGCGGAAGTCCTGGTCGGCGATGGCGCGATCTTCGTAGCCGAGAAGCCGGTAGGCGAGCACCTCTCTCGCGTTGAACTCGACCTGGATCTTCATGTCCTTGGCGATGTGGAGCATGGTCGAGAGCAAGCGCTCGTTCGTGTAAGCGATGGCTTGGTCCTCGCTCGAGATGACGGAGTACATGCCGTTACCGGCGTTACTCACCTTCTCCATCATCTCGTCGTTGAGGTTGCCCGAGCCGAAGCCGAGCGTCGTGAGCGTGACGCCCGAGGTCCGCTCGGTCTTGATGAGGTCGAGCAAAGCGTCGGTGCTCGAGATGCCGACGTTGAAGTCGCCGTCGGTGCACATCACGATGTGATTGATGCCACCGTCGATGAAGCCGGCCCGCGCCTGATCGTAGGCGAGCTGTATGCCGGAACCGCCCGCCGTGCTGCCGCCCGCGCCGAGTCCGTTGATCACGCTCTCGATCGTGGCCTTGTCGGAAACCCGTGTTGGAGGCAGCGCCACGGTCGTGGAGCCCGCGTAGGTGACGATCGCGATTTTGTCGTCCGGACGCAGAATGTCGAGCGCTTCGCCCAGCACGACTTTGACGAGCGGAAGCTTGTTCGCCTCGGCCATGCTGCCGGATACGTCGACCAGGAACACGAGGTTCGCCGGACCTCGCTCGGCGGGCGCCTGCTTGCCTTGAATGCCGACGCGGAGCAGCAGCGTTCCCGTGTCGTACAGGCTCGGCGCCGCAGCGAGATGAATCGCGAACGGGTCCTCCGCGTCGTCGCTCGGGGCCGGGTAGTGGTAGGCGAAATCGTTGACGTATTCCTCGAGCCGCACGCTCGCTGGATCCGGCAGTAGGCCGTCGTTCACGTCGCGCCGGAAGATGTCGTAGCTCGCCGTGTCCGCGTCGACCGCGAAGGTGGAGAGCGGATCGACGTCGGTGAGCACGAAGGGATTCGTGCCCACCGGCTCGTATTTGTCGCCCGACGCGGGGTCCGCGGTCGAGCCGCCGCCCTTGCCCACGCTGACGGAGCCGTTCGTGGAGCTGCCACCGGTTCCCGGGTAGGCGGAGCCACCCGCTTTGCCGGCCACTTGACTGCTCGAGCCCCCGGCGCCGGGCGACGAGCCCCGCGGCGCGCTCGCCGAGCCCGAGTCGTCATCATCATCGTCGCCCCCACACCCCACGAGCCCGAGCCCGAGCGCCACCACCGCAACCCAAGTTAAATACTTCGCCATTCGGCCACTCCTCCGAAAAGTTCGCCGCCCACCACGGGCAAGCCGCCGGCAACTCAGCAAGGGGTGTGCCGCATCGGCACACCTGCCGGAAATCACGCTGACAACGTGAATAAAGTCGTGAGTGGCTCGGTAACGGCGCGTGCCACATCGCGCCGAGCACGACATTCGTGTCGCGATTCGATCGGCGCTACCCTTCACTCGTGCTCCTCGGTCGTCCTGATGTGCCTCGCCCCACCAGCGCCGCGCGCGAGAAGGCGCGGCGGCTGCTCGATCAAGCGCTCGGGCCGTCGAAGGTCGTCACGGGCGAGGACGCGTGTCTCGCCTTCGCTCGCGACGAGTCCGAGGCGGAGGGGATCTCCCCCGATGCGGTCGTGCTCGCGGAGAGCGCCGACGACATCCTGGTGGCGCTGCGCGTCGCGCGTGAAGCCGGGGTACCCATCACGCCGCGCGCGGCGGGGACGGGACGCACCGGCGGCGCGGTGCCCGTGGCGGGCGGCATCGTGCTCTCGACCCTCGGCATGAAGAGCATCAAGGAGATTGACCGGCGCGACGGCGTCGCGGTGGTCGAGCCCGGGGTCGTGCTCGGCGATCTGCACGCCGCCGTCGAGGCCGAAGGCTGGTTCTATCCGCCCGACCCGAATTCGCTCGCGGATTGCTGCCTCGGCGGTAACGTCGCGGAGAACGCCGGCGGGCCGCGCGCGCTCAAGTACGGCGTCACGCGCGATTGGGTGCTCGGCGTCGAAGCGTTCCTGATCGGCGGCGAGCGCTTGCGCACCGGCCGCCGCACGACGAAGGGCGTCACCGGCTACGACGTGACGAGCTTGCTCGTCGGCAGCGAGGGAACGCTCGCCGTGTTCGGCGACATCACGCTGCAGCTCATGCCGAAGCCCGCGCACGTGCTGACGACCATGGTGCTCTTCAGCGACGTGCGCGCTGCCGGCGCCGCCGTCGAGACTGCCGTCGCGCTGGGCGTTACGCCGCGCTGCATCGAGCTCCTCGACGCGTCGACGCTCGAGGCCATGCGCAGCGCCGGCAATCCCATCGATACCCGAGCCGGAGCGATGCTGCTCGTCGAGTTCGACGGCCATGAAGCGGCGTGCGAGAGCGACGCGGAGCGTTTCGGCGAAGCCGCCACGAAGGCCGGCGCGCTCGAAGTGCTCGTCGCGCAGGACGCCGCACAGCGCGCGCGCCTTTGGTCGGCGCGCCGCGAGATGAGCCGCGCCGTGCGCAAGCTCACGAAGAAGAAGCTCAGCGAGGACGTCGTCGTCCCGCGTCACGCGATCGGCGCGCTGCTCGAGCACGTGGCGGAGGTGGGCGAGCGCGAGCACGTGCGCCACCTCACGTACGGCCACGCCGGTGACGGCAACCTGCACGTGAATTTCCTGTGGGACGAAGACGACGAGGTGCCCGCGGTCAGCCGCGCGATCGAGGCGCTGTTTCGCGAGGTCGTGCGACTCGGTGGAACGCTGAGCGGTGAGCACGGGATCGGCGTGCTCAAGGCCCCGTACCTGCCGCTCGAGCAGGCGAGCGACCTCATCGCTTTGCAGGAGCGGCTCAAGGCCGTGTTCGACCCGCAGGGTCTGCTCAATCCGGGCAAGATCTTCCCGGCGGCGGGCCATCGCGCGTGCTGAGATGGCACGCCGCCCCCGCCCTGTCCTGCTCGCGCCGGGCGCGCCGCTCGGCTTTCCCGATCCGGAGGAAAGCGACGCCGAAGGCCTGCTCGCCGTCGGCGGGGATCTGACGCCCGAGCGGCTGCTCGTCGCGTACGGGAACGGCATCTTTCCCTGGTACGCGGAAGGGCTCCCGCCGATGTGGTGGAGCCCCGATCCGCGCGCCGTGGTGGATCCGAGCTCGCTCCACGTCTCGAAGAGCCTCGCGCGCGAGCTCCGGAACGCGCGCTTCACCGTCACGTTCGATCGAGCGTTCAAGGACGTGATGCTCGAGTGCGGGCGCGAGCGCGAAGGGGGTACCTGGATCCTGCCCGAGATGGTCGACGCGTACCTGCGGCTGCACGAGCTCGGACACGCGCGAAGCTTCGAGGTGTGGCTCGGCGCGCGGCTCGTCGGCGGTCTCTACGGCGTGCAGCGCGGGGCGTTGTTCGCGGCGGAGAGCATGTTTCACCGCGAGACGAATGCCTCGAAAGTTGCGCTGGTAGCGGCCGTCCGCACGCTGTTCGGAGCGGGCATCGAGCTCTTCGACGTGCAGTTCACGACGCCGCACCTCGCGTCGATGGGCGTGTACGACCTGCCGCGGCCCGCATATCTTGCACGGGTCCGCGCTGCGGCGGACCGAAGCGTCGCACTCGACGGGGTGACGATCTCGCTCTAAAACCAAGCGTATGTCTCGCCTTCTTCCGCTCGCTTTCGCCCTCATCGCCCTCCCCGCCTGCAGCTCGGACGACTCACCGTCGAACGAGACGGGAGGCGCCGGCGGCAGCGCCGGAACGACCGCGGCCGGCACGGGCGGCATGGGCAACGGCGGCGGCGCCGGTGCAACGGGTGGCTCGGCCGGGAGCGCGGCGACGAAGGACTTTCCGGCCGACACTTCGGCCGAGGGCATCAAGGCCTTCCTCGACGCGCTCGACTACAAGAGCGCGACCTGGGCCTCGGGCATGACCGGCCCGACCGAGCCCCTGCCCGAAGAGCTCTCGCCGCACGGGCTCGTTCAGATTTGGTACAACAAAGCGCTCCGCACGTCGCAAGCCGCGGGTCACACCGGCTCGTCCACGGATCCGACCAGCATGGTGGTGAAGGAGCTCTACACGGGGACCGCCGTCGTCGGCCAGGTCGCGATGGTCCGCACCACCGACCCGAAGTGGATCTATTACTGCACCTCCACGGAAGCGAACCGCTGCTACTCGGGGGCCTCGGCGAACGCGCCCATCTACCAAACGAGCATCTCGAACTGCGGCTGCCACGGCGGCGGCACCGTGCTCACGAGCTCCAAGATCCCGCCGCCCTGAGCTGGTTTTCGGCATTCGGGGCGCGAATCGGGCTGCGCCGACAATCCTGACATACTCCTGTCATTTCTCCCCGCTAGGTTCTTCTTGCTCGTCGGGCACCGAAACGGCGCCCCCGAAGCCAGGAGCAACCCATGCAACACCCCATCGACTGGTTCGAAATCTCCGTTGCCGATCTCGAGCGCGCCAAGCGCTTCTACGAGCTCACGCTCGGTGTCACGCTCGAGCGCAGCGACTACGCGCGGGTGCCGTGCGCCGTCTTCAAACGTGAAGGGGGACGCGACGGCGTCGGCGGCGGCCTCGTCCAAGATCCCAAGCGCCCGCCGGGTTCCGGCGGCACGCTCCTCTACCTGAGCGCGACCGGAAAGCTCGACGCCTGCCTCGACCGCGTCAAGGAAGCGGGAGGCAGCGTGATCATGCCGAAGACGGACATCGGCGAGCCCGGCTTCATCGCGATCCTACGCGATACGGAAGGCAACCTCGTCGGTCTGCATAGCGAGCGCTGAGCGATCGCGCCGCACGAGGGGGGCCATGCAACCGTGGCTGTGTAGAGCGCTCACTTCATGCAGACGTTGGCGTAGGTGTTCTGCAGGCCGGACACCTCGCACTTGCCAGCACGGCATTCGGTGCCGGCGACGCAGTCGAGGGTAGCGTCTCCGCAGGCGTCGCCTTCGTACACGCGCTGCACGCAAATGCCGTCGTTGCAGTCCTCGCCCGCGTCGCACACACAGTAGAGGCCGTCGGCGCAGTTTCCGTGCGGGTCGGTCAAGTTCGGGCGGTCGAAACAGGTCTCGCCGCGTCCGACGAGCGCGGCGCACGTCAACGGCATCGTGCGCGTGTCGCACACGCTCGCGGCGTCACAGTCGCCGATACCCTGGCCGGCGCACGGCATGCCTGCGGACGGGCTCGGCGTGCAGACGTGAGTCGTCTCGTCACAATAGTTGTAAGGAACGCAGTCGTAGCTCCATGCGCAAGCGCCGCCGGTGTCGACGGGCGGAAGGCACTTCGGGTTGCCCGCGTCGTCGACGCGACAGGTGTAGCCGTTGAAGCAGTTGATGTAGTTGGTATCGCAGTCAGCGCCGGCCTCGATCACGACGGGGCGGCGCGGGGCGCACGTGGTGCCGTCGCACGTCGAACCGTAGTCGCACTCACCTTCCACTCCAGCGCAAGGAGCGCCCCGCTCGAGCAAGGGCACGCACGAGCCGCAGAACGTATCGGATCCGGTGCACATGCCCGACTGACACTGCCAGGAGTAGGTGCAGGCCTCGCCGTTGGCGAATTGCCCGGGCGCATAGTTGCAAACGGCCGTGAACGTCTGCAACACGCTGCACGGCGCGTCTTTCCAGGCGTCAGCACAGCCCTGAATCAGCTCGAGCGTGTTGTTGGAGCCGGGGCCGAAGACGAAATCCGGGCAGAGGTCGAGCTCGTAGGTGTCGCAGAACGAGGCGGTGGTGGAGCCGCACTCGATGAGCCGTTCGCAGCGCGCTTTCATGTACGCCACGCACGTGTGGTACTCGGCCGTGGCTTCGTCGGGTGCGCCGGCGCTCGAGCCCCCGGCGCCGCTCGCCGAGCCGCCCGCGCCCGCGTGCGTTCCGCCGCTACCCGCCGCCGCGCCAGCGGTGCCGGAAGCGCCGCCGGTCGTTCCGCCCGTGGCCAAGCCGCCGGCGCCACTTGCCATGCCCGCGGAGCCTCCCGGCGCGTGACCCGCGCCCCCGCTCGTTCCCCCCGTCGCCGACGTTCCGCCGCTGGCTCCGGAGCCGTGGCCGCCGCCGTCACCGTCATGCGAGCTCCCGCCGCAGCCGGCACTCAGCCCGAGGCTCAGTGCCGCGGCAAGCAGCCGTTCGAACTTCCGCGCGCGCGTCACGCTCCGACCTTACGCACGCTCACCCCGCGGATCTTCCCCACCCCGCGACTCTCCCGGAGTCCGCTGCCGTCACTTGGCGGCGGGGACCGATTCCTTCGCCGGACGCGTTCGCACCGCGCCACGCACCGCGGCGAGCAGCGGGTTGTCGCTGGCGCGTGCTTCGGTCGGCTTGGGACCGGCCGGCGGCGCGGGCTTTTGTGCAACGGGCGCCGGCTCCGGCTTCGGTTCGGGCGGCGGCGCGGCGCGCGACGGCGCCGGAATGGAGCGCGCGGTCGCCGCGTGGGCGGCGGGCGCGTCGTCGAGCGAAACCTTGATCGCCTTGCCGTTCGCGCGCGTGGCGGGTGCGGGACGCGCAGGCGCGGGGCGCGCGGCAACGGGCGCCGGGGCTGCAGCGCGCGGAGCCGGTGCGGGAGCAGCAGCGTGGGCGGTCGGGAGATCGTTGAACGAAACGGCGCGCGGGACCTGCTGACCGACGAGCGGCAACGACTCGAACTTCACGGGCGCGAGCGGATCGATCGGCGCCGCCGCAACCCGTGCGGGTGCCGGCGCGGGCGCGGGTGCTGGAGCAGGCGGTGGTACGGCAGCGGGCGGCGGCGCGACGGCGACCGGAGCCGGTGCGCGCGGTTCCGTTGTCGGTGGAGGGATTGGAGCGGCAGCGGGAGCGGGTGGCGGCTCCGCCGTCGGCGCGGCGGCAACGGGAGACTCCGGTGGCGCGGCAGGAGGGGCCGCCATCGCCGCGGCCGCGGTCGCGGCCTCAGTCGTCGCTGGGGGCGCGGTGCCATCGTCCGCGAGGACCGGCTCCATCGAGCGTGGCGTGCCCCAGCCGGGAGTGCCGACCAGGAACTGCTCGGCCGCGAGGTAACGCGGCTCCTGCCCAACGCGGCGCGCCAGATCGCGCAGCACGTCGTTCCGGTACAGCGCGACGAACCCACCGCAGAGCGCGCCGACGATCAAGAGGTTGCGAACGACGTAGTAACCCGTGGAGAGACGCTTCCTCTGATACGAGTACGGCGCATACGCGTCGTAGATGTCGGGGATGGAGCTCGCGAAGGGGTTTCGTGCCGCCATGATCCTCGTTCGGGCTACACCGGCGCTCCTCACACGCGAGGCCACCGGGACTCATGAGTCTAGCACGCTTCATCGCGCCGAGGCCCAGCGAGCGGCCTCCGCGAGCTCATGGTTCGTCCCCTCACACCAAAAAACTTCGCTACGGCTGACGCTTTTGCGAGCTCAGATCGCTACAGCTGACGCTTTTCCCGACTCGGAATCAGCCCCACCCGAACGCGAGGTTTCGGGGCCGGGGCCCCGAAACGCACACCAACCATAGAGCGCCTCACTGATTCGCAGTGATCTCGACCTTGGAGCCAGGCTTCAGCTTCTCGGTTGGCTTGGGCTTCTGGTTCAGGACGATGAAGGTCGGAGTCTCGGCGAGCGACACCCAGCGCACTTCAGCGACGAGGCCCACCTTCTCGAGCGCCGCCTTCGCGTTGTTGATCGAGAGGCCCATGACCTTCGGCACCGCTACCTCGCCGGCGCCGGCGGAGACGACGACGGCTACGACCTTGCCCTTCTCCGCGGGCGAATCAGCGGCGGGGGTTTGGCTGACGATCTGACCTTCGGGCACCGTCGCATTCGCGACGGGAGGCGCGGCCTGGAGCTTGAAGCCCTTCTCTTCGAGACGCTTGGTGGCGTCGACGACGGACAAGCCTGTCACGGTCGGCACCTTGGGCAGCTCGTCCGCGAGCACGATGCTCACGGGATGATTCTGCGGCACGTGCTGGCCCGCGGGGATCGATTGTCGCACGACGCTGCCGGGCTTCACGTCAGCGGCTGCCTCGTGCGAGGCGACCATCAAGGTGATGTGCGACGCCTGCGCGTTCGCTCGCGCATCGGCCTCGGTGAAACCGCGCAGGTCGGGAACGATGGCTTCCTGAGCCGGCGCCGCCGCTTGCTTGTGGAACACGTCGAAGCGCTCGATCGTGTACACCGTGCCCGCCGCCGTCGCGATCGCCGTGAAGAACGCAATCAGAAACACCGTGGATCCGTGCATACCCGTCCTCGTCCTCGCACTACGGTAGTGGTCGTCCCAGTCTTCGTAGGCCACGACCTCCGAGTGTAGTCGCGCCTCCCGCCGCACTACCAGCCTCGAGATCACGCTCTTTTTCCCGGCCAGGAGACGATGCGCACCTCTAACCACCAGGGTGCGACCGGTGCCCGGGTGTCGCCCGGAGCGGCGTGCTATCGACTGCGCGTGCCAGAGCCGGCCATCGCGCTCCAAGGCGTTACGCCGGAAGAGCTTTCGTCGCTCGTCCCCGCCATCAGCGTGGAGGACGCGCGGCGCATCGTCTCGACGGTGCACCGCGACGGAGACGTGAGCGAGCCGAGCTCGGTCGTTCGCCGCGTGGCGCGCCAAGCAGTGGTCGAGCGCGGACACGTGCCGACCCTCGACGTAGCGAGCCGCGAGGCGAGCGCCCTCGATCCGTTCATCAAGCTCGCGCTCCGAACGCACGACGGCAAGCTCATCGAGACCGTCCGCATTCCGCTCGAGCGCGCGGGTCGCTTCAGCGTGTGCGTGAGCTCCCAGGTCGGATGCGCGCTCGCCTGCGCGTTCTGCGCCACGGGCCGCCTCGGCCTCGGTCGCAACCTCGAAACCTGGGAGATCGTGGAGCAAGTGCGCATCGTGCGGCGAACGCTCGCTCCCGAGCGCAGCGAACGCGTTCACGGCATCGTCTTCCAGGGCATGGGCGAACCGCTCGCGAACCTCGAGAACGTCCTCGGCGCCCTGCGCGTCCTCACCGACCCGAGCGCCTGCGCCATCGACGCCCGCAAAATCACGGTGTGCACCTCGGGCCTCCCCGGCGGCATCCGACGCCTCGCCGTCGAAGCCCCACGCGTGCGCCTCGGCTGGTCGATCGGCACCGCCCTCCCCGCGCAGCGCCGCTCGCTCATGCCCATCGACGCCGCGCACCCTCTCGAAGAAGTCTACGCAGCCGCCGTCGAGCACGCTCGCACGACGGGCTTGTCGCCGCTCTGGGCCGTGACACTCCTCTCTGGCGTCAACGACACCGACGACGACGCGCGCGCCCTCTCCGCCCTTGCCCAGCGTTTCCTCCGCGACACCGGCCGCATGCCGCGCCTCAGCGTCATCCCCTACAACCGCATCGCCGACGACACCTCCGACCCCTTCCGCCGCAGCCCCGACACCTCCGAACGCCGCTTCCGCGACACCCTCCACGCCACCGGCACCTTCACCCACAAACGCTACAGCGGCGGCTCCGACATCGGCGCCGCCTGCGGCCAACTCGCAGCCCGCCCCGCACCCTGACGGAGTGCGGCGGCGTTCGCGCGGGGTGCGATGGCGTTCGCGCGGGGTGCGGGGCCACGGGGTCGTTGTCGCAGCGTGCGGTGCCGTTCGGGTTTCACGCGGCGCGTTGTCGCGGAATGCGTTGCCGTTCGCATGGGGTGCGGCGTCCGTGCGGCGTGCGGGCGGTGCGTTTCGCGTCTTGCTCCCGCACACCACGACGCTGCCCGACGTGACTGACGTCGGTTGACGATGACTCCTCGAGCACTATGGCTAGATTCAAGATGGCACGGCGGGCGGGCCGGCAACGTGGATCTCGGCGGCGCGAGCAGCGTCAGCTTCCGCTCGTGTTTCCGTGCAGGTGGGGCGGCGTACGCGCGGGCGCTGGCCGTAAGCGCGCTGCTAGGGGGAGCACGCCGCACCTGGCTCGCCCGCGGCACCGCGCGAGTGAGCCCGTCCACGTCACGTTGCGCTCGCGCCTCGCCCCACTCCGCAGTCAGCACGTTTTTCCTAGCGTTCGACTCGCGCTCCTGCGTGCCGGGCGGCGCTATCCGGACAGCTTTTGGCTGCTTCATTTCTCGGTGCAGCGTGACCACGTGCACCTCATCGTCGAGGCGAAGGACAAGCGCTCGCTTTCAAGCGGCGTCCGCAGCATCGCGATCCGCATCGCCCGCTATGTGAACGATCTCTTGTCACGTCGCGGGCCGCTGTGGGCCGATCGCTTTCATAGCCGCGCCTTGAAAACGCCGCGCGAGGTGCGAAACGCGCTCGTTTACGTGCTCGCGAACTTCAGGAAGCACGCGCGTCGCCCGGTGCGCGCGGGAATCGACCCGTTTTCGTCGGGCCTCTGGTTCGACGGCTGGCGCGAGTGGACGCCGAGCGCGGGCCGAGCTCCCCCGTGGGCGGAGCGGGCCGCCTGGCGCACCGATTGGAAGGAACCCTCAGTTGACTCGCGTTCGCATCACGACTCGCGTTCGCACCACGACTCGGGTTCGCACCACGACGAACCAATCGCCTGCGTCGTCGTGTCTCCGCGCGGTTGGCTCGCGCGCGTCGGGTGGCGTCCGCGCGGGCTCATCGCGTTGAACGAAGAGCCGCAAGCGTGATCGAACTCGCGTCCCCACCCGCAACGTCGGGTCCGCTCGCGCAATGCCATGTCGGCCGACGCAGCGCCGCCATTGCTGCGCTCCCTTCCGCCACTCGCAACGTCGTGCCCACTCGCACCGCCACCATTGGTGAACCACCGCTCCCCCAAAGTCGCGCCTGCGCCCGCACCGTCGCTCCACTCCCGCACCGTCGCTCCACTCCCGCACCGTCGCTCCGCTCCCGCACCGTCGCTCCACTCCCGCACCGTCGCTCCGCTCTCGCAACCTCACCCGCGCCTCGCCGCCACCAGTGCACGCCCGTGCCCGCCCGCACCCGCCTCCATTGCCGCTCCCCGCGGTGTCCGCCCTGCGCACCGTCGCGCGCCGAACTGCCACGCATTTCCCGTAATGCTGCGCGCGGCGGGTACCCCTCCCTGAGCGCGCAACGCGCGCGATTGGGGAGGGGTCGGCCGCGCGCAGGCCTCAGGCCGAGCACGGACGCGGGTGGGCAGCTCATCTGCTGACCGCTGGGGTCGGCCGCGCGCAGGCCTCAGGCCAAGCACGGGCGCGGGTGGGCAGCTCATCTGCTGACCGTTGGGGTCGGCCGCGCGCAGGCCTCAGGCCGAGCACGGACGCGGGTGGGCAGCTCATCTGCTGACCGTTGGGGTCGGCCGCGCGCAGGCCTCAGGCCGAGCACGGGCGCGGGTGGGCAGCTCATCTGCTGACCGCTGGGGTCGGCCGCGCGCAGGCCTCGGGCCGAGCATGGGCGCGGGTGGGTAGCGGATCGGGATGCTGCGTCCGAAGATGTCGGGCGTTCGCGTGGCGAGGGCGGGCGCGGCTTGCGGGGTTGCGC
>Ga0070682_100000877_pt1 | contig 17515 bp, 12 predicted proteins | sample KBSC63LmetaG_FD_64668 | JGI IMG/M metagenome (GOLD analysis project Ga0070682, IMG submission 64668) | Corn rhizosphere microbial communities from Kellogg Biological Station, Michigan, USA - KBS C6-3L metaG | ecosystem: Host-associated > Plants > Roots > Rhizosphere | place: USA: Michigan... | reverse complement strand
GCCAAGCGGGGTGCTCTTTCTCTTTGGTTACTTTCTCTTTGAGCACGCAAAGAGAAAGTAACTCGCGCGCCGAAGGCGCACGAAAGCTCTGAGGCTCTGAGGCAACAAAGAACATGCAACAGTCACACCCAAAGCGCTCCCACAAGAAATCTCATTCGCGCCCGCAGCGAACCCCTGCGCAGCTCATCGTGTTGAAGTCGTACAAGGTCGAGTGGCCCAGCTTGCCGGTGGGGCGCGGCACGCCCTTGGGGACGAAGAAGGTGGCTGAGTTCGCGCCGTACAGGCCGGCCGGCAGGGTGTAGGCCTTCAGCACCACGTAGGCGCGGAACATCGAGGGCATGCGCGGTGCCGCCGTGCCGCCGGCAATCGGCGGGACATCCTCCGGTGCCCGGCGCCGGGCACGCCGGGCGGCGATCCATGCCGCGCCGTCGGATGCATCCGCTTCGCGCAGGAAGCCGTCGCGCACCGCTTGCTCCAGACCAGCCGGGCCCGCCAGTTGCGAGTTCGGCAGGCGAAAGGCCGAAGCTGTCTTGGCGCTGCTGTCGGTGACCAGCGCGGCGCCGGCGGCCAGCGGCATGCCCACCACCACCTTGCCGTCGCGGGCGGGATAGAGCATGTCGACCGGGCGTCCAAACACGCGGCGGGCAATCGGGTTGAGCTTGCCGGCCTTTTCCGGCGTGACGTAGAAATATCCGCACGCGCCCTTGTCCTCGTACGTGCTCACCCGCACCGGCACGCTGGCCGGCAGCCCGGTGATCTGCTGGCGGTGATAGCCGCTCACCAGTACCGCCAGGATCCGCGTGCCGGACGTCCAGCCGATGCTCCATACCGTGGGCTCGTAGCTGCCCAGCATCAGCACCACCGGCGCATCCGGCTGGTTGACCGCCACATCCATGCGGGTTGCCTCGTGCCCGCTCTGATCGATCTGGAAATCCTGCCGGCTGCCAGCGTAGGCACCGGCCGCGTAGACCCTGGTCGACGGCGGCAACTGCAGGCCGCTGAATTCGCAGGTTGAAGTTGCCGGCATCGCTTCGGCGGCGAACGCAAACGGCTTGGTCGGCGTCGCTACTGCTGCAGCGGGCGACGAGGCCGGGCTGGCCGCTGCGGGCGGGGCCGGGGCCGCGACGGAAGCCGCGGCGATCGGCGCCTCCGTTTCTGCGGCAGGCGGCGGCGCCGGGTTGCAGCCGGTCATGGCCAGACAGGCCAGCGCCAGCAGTCGAGCGGACATTCTCGTCATCATGGAAATCCTTGTCGTTGGTTGGCTGATGCCGGCAGCGCGGGTGGCGACCCGCGCCGGCGTTCAATGCTTCCTGAAAAATGCCGCGAACGCGGCCACCGTGCGCTCGATGCCATCGTCGTCGATGTCCAGATGGGTGACCAGCCGCAGCGTGGACAGGTAACCGATGCTGCTGCGGATGCCGGCCTCGCGCAAATGGACGTCCAGATCGCGCAGGTGCGCGGCGGGCACGTCGATGAACACCATGTTGGTGTGCTGGCCGAGCAGGTCGATGCCGGCGATCTCGCGCAGGCGACCGGCCAGGTAGGCCGCGCGCCGATGATCGTCGGCCAGCCGCGCCACGTGATGATCCAGCGCATGCAGGCCGGCGGCGGCAAGCATGCCGGCCTGGCGCCAGCCGCCGCCGCAAACCTTGCGCCAGCGCCGTGCCTTGTCGATCAGCGAGTGCGAGCCGACCAGCACCGAACCGACCGGCGCGCCCAGGCCCTTGGACAGGCAGATCGAGACGGTGTCGAAATGCCGCGCGATCTCGCGCGCGGGCACGCCGCCGGCCACCGCGGCGTTGAACAGCCGCGCACCGTCCAGGTGCAGGCCCAGCCCGTGCTTGCGCGCCAGCTCGTGCGCGGCGCCCAGGTAGTCCAGCGGCAGCGGACGGCCGTGCCAGGTGTTCTCCAGCGCCAGCAGGCGCGTGCGGGCGAAGTGCGGATCGACGGGCTTGATCGCCGCCTCGATCCGCTCCAGCGGCAGCGAGCCATCCTCCGCCTGCACGACCGGCTGCGGCTGGATCGAACCCAGCACCGCGGCGCCGCCACCCTCGAACTTGTAGGTATGCGCATCCATGCCGACCAGGTACTCGTCGCCCCGCTCGCAATGCGCCAGCAAGGCCAGCAGGTTGGACTGGGTGCCGCTGGGCACGAACAACCCGGCCTCGAAACCCAGGTCTTCGGCGAGGCGCTGTTGCAAAGCGTTGACTGTCGGGTCTTCGCCGTAGACGTCGTCGCCGACCTCGGCCGACATCATTGCCGAGCGCATCGCGTCCGTGGGCCGGGTCACCGTGTCGCTACGCAGATCGACCGTATGCATCTTCGATTTCCTTCTTGATTGGCGCCGCTGCTCAGCTGCCAGTGCCCATCTCCCGGCGGCGACCGCAGGAAGTCCCCTTGGGGGTGAGAGGGGTTGGGGAGAGGGTACGGGATCTGCGCGATCTTCAGCGAAGAGACGCTGTTTCTCGCGTAACGCCACATCCCGCTTCGCCCGCACCCTCATCCGGCGCTGCGCGCCACCTTCTCCCGCGAGGAGAAGGGTCACAGTGGCAGGTGATCGCCCCCAACCCCATCAAACCCGCCGCCTGAAATATAGCCACGCCACGCAAGCCAGCAAGCTGGCCGGCAGCAGGTTCGCCAGCAACGGCGACAGGCCGTAGACGGTACCGAAATTCACCATCGCCTGCTGCATGAAATACCAGCCGACCGCCAGCAGCATGCCGACGAACAAGCGCTTGCCCAAGCCGCCGGAACGCAGGGCGCCGAACGCGAACGGCATCGCGCACAGCACCAGCACCAGCACGTTGAGCGGATACAGCGCGCGGCCCCAGAACGCCACCGCGTAGCTGCCCGGGCTTTCGCCGTTACTCTCCAGGTAATGCATGTTGCGGCGCAGGTCGCGCATCGACAGGTATTGCGGCTGGATCACCGACTGCGCCAGCACCTGCGGATTCAGGCTCGACGGCCACGGTTCGCTGGGCATCGTGGTGGCATGCGTGCCCTGCGCGTCCAGCGTGGTGCTGCGCACGTCGTGCAGGATCCATTGATGGCCGTTGTGGGTGGCGGTCTTGGCCCACTGGAAGCGACTGAGCCGGCCGTCGTCGGCGAAGGTGAACACGCGCACGTCGCTCAACTGCACCTCGCTCACGCCATCATGCTGCTTGAGCGTGGTGCCGCGCGCATTGATGATGTCGTCGCCGTCGCGCGCCCACAGCCCGCTGGCGTTACCCAGGCCGAGGTTGCCCGACTTCATGCGCAACTGCATCACCTGCGCCTGCTGGTCGCCCCAGGGTGCGGCGGTTTCGCCCAGGATCACCACGCCGACGATCAGCACCGCCACCACCCCGGCCGCCGAGCCGGCGATGCGCAGGCGCGACATGCCGGCCGCGCGCAACGCGGTGAGTTCGCCGCTGCCGGCCAGGCCGCCCAGGCCGAGCAGACCGCCGATCAGGGCCGCGTTGCCGAACATCTCGTAGGCGCGGCGCGGAAACGTCACCAGCACATAGACCACCGCGTCGGTCAGCGTGTAACCATTCTTGCCGACGCTGCCCAGCTGGCGCAGGAACTGGGTCACCGCATCGAAACCGGTGAGCACCAGCCACACCGTCAGCAGCGAGCCGAGCACGCTGATCGCCACCAGCCGATCCACCCGCTTGATGTTCGGCATGCCCATCACGGCGCGCCCGCCGCCGCAGGCAATTTGCGCGGCGCGTACTGCTTCCACAGCATCCAGCCGGCCAACCCCAGCACCACCAGATGCAGGCCCCACAGCGGCGCCTGATTGTGCCAGTGATCCTTGCCGATCTGCGCGCGTCCCAGCGCTAGCAACAGGTAGTAGAAATAGAACGCCAGCACGGCCAGCAGCAGGCGGCCGTACTTCGGTTCGCGCGGACTTTGCCGCGACAGCGGCAGGGCCAGCAGCAGCAGCACCAGGGTCAGCGGCGGCGCATTGGTGCGCCAGGCGAACTCGGCGCGGTCACTCGGGTTGTCCGACTGGAACAGCGCCCAACTGCTCTTGGAGTGCGAAGGATCCTCGTCGTCGTCAGCCTGCACGCTGGACAGCGAGGTGTCGTTCTGCCGGTATTGCATCTGGCGCCAGTTGTCGGCACCCAGCGGGATGTCGTACTGCCAGCCGTTCTTGAACGCGATGAAGCGGCCGTTGCCGTCGCTCTCCTGATACAGCTGGCCGCTGGCCGCGCTGACCACCTTCAGGTGCACGCCACCTTCCTTGCTGGTGCGCTGCGCCGCCACGAAGGTGCGCCCCAGTTGCGTGCCGTCGCGGCTGAGGCTGTCGACGAAGATGATGCCGCCCTGGCCGGGCAGGCTGGTGAAGCGCCCTGCATCGAGGCCGGCGGCGATCACCGAGCGGTTCGCCGCGGCCACCAGCGCGTCGCTGGTGCGCACCGCCCACGGCCCCAGCCACAGCGCCACCAGCATGGTGATCGCGACCAGCACCGCGCCGAGCACGGCCACCGGCCGCAACAACCCGGCCGGCCCCATGCCGGACGAAGCCAGCACGTGCATCTCGCTCTCGCGGTACATCCGCCCCAGCCCCATCAGCACGCCGATGAAGCTGGCCAGCGGCATCAGGTTGGTCAGGCCGTCGAGCGTGCGCAGGCCCAGCACCTGGAACATCACGCTGGCCGGAAAGCTGCCGTTGGCGACCTGCTGCAACACCCGGGCGAACGCGCTGCCGGCCACGATCACCAGCAGCACCGCCACGGTGGCGGCCACGGTCTGCGCCAGCTCGCGCAGGAAATAGCGGTCGAGAATGCTCAGCATGCGATAAACTTGATGGCTTGCGCGGTTGCGCCCGATGGGCCGCAAACCGCAAGTCTAGCCTGTCCGGCCGCGGCCGGGCCCACACAGGAACGTATCCGATGACTCTCCAGTTCAGCCTTGGCACCAGCGCACCCGAATCCGCCGACAGCGCCTGCATCGTGGTCGGCGTGTACGAACAGGGCGCGCTCAGCAGCGCAGCCGAACAGGTGGATCGCGCCGCGGGCGGGCTGATCAAGCAGCAGATCGAGAGCGGCGACATCACCGGCAAGGCCGGCAGCACGTGTCTGCTGTTCGCGCCGTCCGGCATCGGCGCCAGGCGCGTGCTGGTGGTCGGCCTGGGCGTGCAGAAGTCGTTCGACGGCGCGCGCTTCCAGAAGATCAACCACGAAGCGGCCCGTGCGCTGGGCCGCCTGCCGGTAACCGCGGCGGTTTCCTACCTGACCGAGGTGGACGTGCCCGGTCGCGATGCCGCCTGGCGCGTGCGCGTGGCCGTACTGGCCAGCGACTTCGCCGCCTACCGCTACACCGCCACGTTCAAGCCGCGCGACAAGACGAAGCCACCGGAACTGGCGGCGCTCGCGTTCGCCGGCGGCGGCGACGCGCAAGCCGCGCTGGACCAGGCCGTCGCGATCGCCGAAGGCGTGCGCTTCGCCCGCGAGCTGGCCAACCTGCCGCCGAACATCTGCAACCCCGCCTACATCGCCGGACAGGCACAGGCCTTCGCCGACCTGCACGACAAGGTCAGCTGCAAGGTGCTCGACGAAACGCAGATGGCCGAACTCGGCTTCGGCTCGCTGCTTGCCGTGGCGCGCGGCTCGGCCAACAAGCCGCGGCTGATCGCGCTGGAATACAAGGGCGGCAACGAGGGCGACAAGCCCTACGCCTTCGTCGGCAAGGGCGTCACCTTCGACTCCGGCGGCATCAGCCTCAAGCCCGGCCCCGGCATGGAGGACATGAAGTTCGACATGGGCGGCGCGGCCGGCGTGCTCGGCGCCTTCGTGGCCGCGGTGAAGATGGGGCTGAAGCTCAACCTGGTGTGCGTGGTGCCCAGCGTGGAGAACATGCCCGACGGCGACGGCTACCGCCCCAGCGACGTGCTGACCAGCCTGTCCGGCCTCACCATCGAGGTGCTCAACACCGACGCCGAGGGTCGGCTGATCCTGTGCGACGCGCTGACCTGGACCGCGAAGACGTACCAGCCGCACACCCTCATCGACGCGGCCACCCTCACCGGCGCCTGCGTAGTCGCGCTGGGCAAGCACGCCAGCGGCCTGATGAGCAAGCACGACGACCTCGCCGCCGAACTGCTCGCCGCCGGCGAGGAAACCCTCGACCGCGCCTGGCGCCTGCCGCTGTGGGACGACTACCAGGTGCAGCTCGAATCCGGCTTCGCCGACGTCGCCAACATCGGCGGCAAGACCGCCGGCGCGATCACCGCCGGCTGCTTCCTGTCGCGCTTCACCGACGGCCAGCGCTGGGCCCACCTCGACATCGCCGGCACCGCCTGGGAAGAAGGCCGCAAGGGCCTCGCCACGGGCCGCCCGGTGGCGCTGCTGGCGCAATGGCTGTTGGATCGGGATTCGGGAGACGGGATTCGGGATTCGTAAGAGCAGAAGCTGTAATCGCCGCCCCCGAATCCCCAATCCCGAATCCCGAATCCCTGCCTTCAATCCATGCGCGCCGACTTCTACCTCATCGACAAGCCACGCTTCCGCGAGCAGCCGCTGCTGCTGGTGTGCGAGTTGGCGAAGAAGGCGTATGCGGCGCAGCAGCCGACGTTGATCCTGGCGCGCGATCACGAGCAGGCGCATGCGATCGACGAACTGCTGTGGGCGTTCGACGACGATGCGATGATTCCGCACCAGCTGGCCGGCGACGATGACGACGCGCAGACCGCGGTGCTGATCGTGCCGCCGGACGTGGACACCGCGGATCGTCCGCTGCTGATCAACCTGCGCGAGCGCTGCGTCGACCGGCCCTGCCAGCGCGTGCTGGAAGTGGTGGCCGCCGATCCGGCCGCGCGCGAGGGTTCGCGCGAGCGCTGGCGCGAATACCAGCGGCTGGGCTTCGAGCTGCACAAGTTCGACATGTAGGGAATCTCGAAAACCTCCGTCGCCCCAGCGAAAGCCGGTGCCCAGTGCCGCTGAACCCATGATGGCAAAGACACTGGATGACCAGCTTCGCTGTTGATAAAGCGTCTCCTGCCTTCGCAGGAATAACGGGGAGATGGGCGGTTCTTCGAGACTCCCCCAAGCGTGCGCCGCGGGAACCGCTTGTTTCAGACCGGCGGTGCGGCCTCCGGCGCCGCCATGATCCGCGCCAGCGCCGCGACCAATTGCTCGCCGCTGACCGGCTTGCGCAGGAAGCCGTCCATGCCCGCGTCGCGGGCGCGTATCTCGTCACGTCCGCCCGAGCGTGCCGTCACCGCGATGATCGGCAGGTGTTGGCCGGCGGGTTCGCGCTGGCGGATCAGCCGCGCGATCTGGAAACCGTCCACGCCGGGCAGATCCAGATCCAGCAGCACCGCGTCGAACTCGGCGTGGGCCAGTTCGGCCAGCGCTGCCAGTCCATTGACGACATGCACCAGGCGGTGGCCCTCGCGCTCCAGCAGGCCGCGGATCACCGCGGCCACGATGGTGTCGTCCTCGACCAGCAGCAAGCGGTAACTGCCGCCCGCGATCGGTGCCGGCAGCGGCGCCGACTCGACCGGCTCGGCCAGCGGCAACCGCACGCGGAAGGTGCTGCCGTGGCCCACGCGCGATTCCAGCTCGATGCTGCCGCCCATCATGTCGACCAGCTCACGGCAGATCGCCAGGCCCAGGCCGCTGCCGGCCCGGCGCTGCGGGCTGTCGGCCTGTTCGAAGCGCTGGAACAATCGCGCCTGGCTGGCCTCGGGAATGCCCGGCCCGGTATCGCTGATGCTGAACTGCAGGCCGTCGGCCGTGCGCGCGGCGTGCAGCGTGACGTGGCCCTGCTCGGTGAACTTCAACGCGTTGTTGGCCAGGTTCAGCAGCACCTGCTTGATCCGCACTGCGTCGCCGACCACCTGCGCCGGCAAGTCGTCGGCCAGCTCCAGCGCGAAGCGGATGCCCTTGGCGTGCGCCAGGCCCTGTTCCAGTTGCGCTACGTCCTCCAGCAACTGGCGCGGGTTGAACGGCGCCGGCTCCAGCTCCAGCCTGCCGGCCTCGATGCGGGCCAGATCCAGCGCGTCGTTGAGCAGCTTCAGCAGCATCCCGCCGGAGCGTTGCATCGCGCTCGTGTAGTCGTGCTGCAACGGATTCAACGGCGTGCTCAACAGCAGCTCGGCCATGCCCATCACGCCGGTCATCGGCGTGCGGATCTCGTGGCTGAGCGTGGCCAGGAATTGGGTCTTCGCCGCGCTCGCGGCCTCAGCCATCTGCCGCTGCTGCTCGGCCAGCTGGATCTGGTGGCGCTGCGCCAGGCGCCGGCGCCAACCGCGCAGGATCAGGCCGACCGCGGCGGCGACCAGCAGCACGTAGCCCAGCCACGCCCACCAGCGCGCCCATGGCGGGGCCTCGACATGAATGCGCAAGGGTCGCTCAAGATGCATCCAGCGTCCGTCGGCGTTGGCGGCCTGCACTTCGAGCGTGTAATCGCCCGCGCCGAGCCCGGCGAACTCGCGCTCGCCATGGCTGCCCGTATCCACCCAGTCCTGATCGAAACCCCGCAGCCGAAAGCGATAGCGATTGGCGCCCGGATCGACGTAGGAACTCAAACGCACCTCGACGCGAAATTCGCGATCGCTCCACGAAAGCCGGATCGGCGCATGCCGGATCGGCAACTCGCGAACGATACCCCCGCGACGCACGCTTGCCCCGGTGATCGCTATCGAGGCAGGGCCGGCGGTGGCCGGCGGGCGATCCGGCTGGAACCCGAAGATGCCGCCCAGGCTCGCCACGTAGATCGTGCCGTTCGTCGTCAACGCCGGCGAGTCGCCACGCACTTCGCCGTTGACCAAACCATTGCGCAGACCGAACGATTTCAACTCGCCGCTGGCCGGGTCGAACCGCCACAGGCCGTTCTTGCAGAACAGCCAGAAACGCCCCGCCTGATCGACGTGCAAGGCAATCAGCACCATCGACGGCCAACTCGGCGGGATCGGAATCACCCGATCGCGCACCACCCTGCCGCCATCCAGCCGGTAATGCTCGAACATCTTGTTGCGGGCCGCCCAGAACCCGTCCGCGGTGGGCTCCAGCGCATAGACGTCGCCTTCGTCCGACAAGCCGCCGATCGGTTCCAGCCGTTTGTCGGCGACATTCCAGTGCAGCATCTTCCCCCGATCGGCGTACCAGCCGAGGCTGTTGTAGCGGGTCAGCCGATTGCCGATGAAACCGGAGTCGTCCGCCGAAGCGACCGGTTCCGGATCGACCGCCATCGTGTCGGGATCGATCCGGTACAGGCCGTCGCGGTTCGACACCAGATACACCCGCCGATCCGGGCCGATCGTGAGACGGCGCGGACGCGTCGCCCGCGCCGCCGCCAGATCCACCTCGCGCAGCTTGCCGTCGGCATAGCGGTAGACCCCGCCTTCGCTGGCAATCCACAGGCGATGGCGCTCGTCCTCGACCATATCCAGCACGTTGCCGCGCACGCCAGAAATCAGGTGCTCGACCTCGCCGGTGAGCGGGTCGAGCCTGTCCACCAGATCGTGCCCGCCCACCCACAGCCAGCCATCGAAACTCGCCAGCACCGACGTCGCCGCGCTGTCGCGCAAGCTGCGTGGATCATCCGGCACATGGGTGAAACGGGTGAACTGGTTCCAGCCCGGCGCGAGATAAGCGATGCCGCCATTGCCCATCACGAACCACAGACCGCCCTCGCTGTCGCACAGCGACTGCCAGACTTGTTGCGCCGGCAGGCTGCCCAGCAACAGCGGCTGTCCGGCGATGGCGTGGACATGCGCGCTGCCGTCGTCCAGATACAGGCCTTCGCGCGTGGTGATCCACAGATTCCCGGCCCGATCCACGGTGCTGCTGTACACGTCGGTGGCAGGGATCTGCGCGGGCTTGTACAGAATCGCCGCACCGGCGGCGTCCACGCGCAACAGGCCACCTCGCGTGGCGATGCGCACGTCATCGCCATCGGCCTGGATTCGCCAGACCTTCAGGTTCTGCAAGCGCGGATCGATCGACACCTTGCGCACGCTGCCATTCGCTTCGCGCACGAACACGCCAAGGCTGGAGCCGATCCACAGCGCCCCATCCGGCCGCGCCAGCAACGCGCGCACGGCACCGAACCCTTCCGTCGAATTCCGGTTCAACGGATTGCGCACATGCTCGAAATGCCGGCCGTCGGGAAGCAGGCGATCGAGTCCCGCATCGGTGGCCACCCACAGCTCGCCGTCCGGCGTCTGCGCGATCGACCATACGTCGTCGCCGGCCAGGCTTTCCGGATCCGCGGGATCGTGGCGCCAGTGCACAAAGCCGCCGCCGTCACGTTCGAGGCGATTCAGCCCCATGCCGAACCCGCCCACCCAGAGCCGGTCGTCGCGATCCACAAGCAGGCTGTATACCGTTCCCTCGGACAGCGATGCCGGATCGTCCGAGCGATGGCTGAAAATCCGGAAATCGACGCCGTCGTAACGCACCAGGTCGGCGCCCGCGCCAAACCACATCAGACCTTGCTTGTCCTGCGCCACGGAATAGACCGTGCTGCTGGGCAAACCATCCACGGTTTCATAGCGCCGGAACTGCGGAACCGGCAGCGGATTGACCGCGTCGGCATGCGTTGAAGCAGCAGCCGTGGCAGCCACCCGGGCAGCGTGCTCGCCCACGACCGCCGTGCCGTGCGCCGTCGCGGCCACCGCCAGACCCGCACTCAGCATGAGCGATGCAAGCATGCGTAGATTCCCCTGATCGCCACCATCATGCCAAATCACGCCAGCAGCAGCGAGCATCGGGCAAGCGAAGCCGTGACGAAGTGCTCATCCCCGGGATGCATCGAACGCCTTCATGATCCGCCGCACGGGACGATCAGGTGCATCGCACGCGGAGGATACGCACCAGGTACCGGCCTGCTATGTTCTCCGGCCGATCAATCACCGGAGGGGCAGATGCCCACGCGACGACGATTCCTGCAGGTGGGCCTGTGCGCCGTGCTGGCCGGCCGATACGCATGGGCCAGCGCCGGATCCGCAGCGCGCCCAGACGGATCCGCGGCGGCATCCGGATACATCGACCTGATGCCCGATTTCTGGGCGGCATACGCACGTGCCGGTCACGGCCCCGATCGCGTGCGGCTGCTGAGAGAGCATTTTTTCCAGCCGCATGCGGATGTCTATGCTGCCGCCGACCTGAAAGTCGACGCCGGCCGCATCGCCCGCTGGCTGCCGGACTTCGATGCGATGGCCGCGGACGTGCGCCGCATCGTGGCCGGCTTCCCGCAGCTTTACGCCGGCCACGCCACACGTTTCCGCACCGCGTTCCCCGACTTCGATCGCGCCCGGGCGCCGATCTACCTGATGCCGTCGCTGTTCTCGTTCGACGGCCACCTCAGTCCGTGGGGCGCGCGGCTGCCGCTGTTCATCGGCGCCGACGGCCTGGTGCGCTATCACGGGGCCACGCCCGACCTGGCGGTGTTTCTCGACCACGAATCCTTCCACCTGTACCAGTCGCAGATCGCGCCGGAGGCGATGATGAATCCGTCGCCACCGGTCTACGCTTCGTTGTGGATCGAAGGCGTGGCCACCTACGTCAGCGAACGTCTCAATCCCGCTGCCGCGCTGCTGCACGTGCTGCTCGATGACACGCGGCTGGCCGACGCCGACGCAGCGACGAAGCGCGCGATTGCCGCGGCCATGCTGGACGCGCTGGACTCGACTTCCGACGAAGACGCATCGCGTTTCTTCAGCGCCGGCGCCAAGGGGCCACTGCCCGCGCGCGGCGGTTACCTGGTGGGCCTGGAAGTGGCGCGCCGCATCGGCCGCGACATGCCGCTGGCGCAGTTGCCTCGGCTGCAAGGCGCACCGCTACGCCAGCGGGTGGCCCGGGAGTTGGCGGCCCTGGCGGCGAGCAGCGGCTGAGTCGGGCTGCGCGGTGGGTCGGCGTCACCTTGAACGGCTAGGCGCAGGCGCGGTCACGGAACCGGCCGACTAATCCGCCGCTTCGGGTGCACTGAACGCCTTGCTGTAATAGCCGGATGGATCGAAGCAGCAGACCCGCCGCTTGCCGGCGGCCAGCCTGTCGCAGGTGCCGGCAACCCGCTGCGCGCGGGTCTTCGACTGCTTGGCCGACGTGATCCAGTGAATCCAGTCCAGCCGTGCAATGGTCGTGGTGGCATCCCAGCAGGCACGCGCCTCGGGCGCGGCGGCCAGCGCCTTGCGCAGATCCGCCGGAACCTCGGGCTCCGGCTCGCGCTGCACGGGCGCGATCTCCAGCGTGACAGTGTCGCCGATGTCCACGGCGGACGCTTCGCGCAAGGCCTCGTCCACCTTCAGCCAATGGCTCAACTGGCCATCCGGTTCGAGCGTGGCTCGAAACGGATGGCCGTTGATGGTGCCATCCACCGTCGTCCTGCCCCGCCTCGGCAACTGCTCGCTCGCGCCGCGGGGCAGGATCACGAACGCCCACGACGCATCGCCGCCGGACGCGGCCGGGCGAAGCAGCTTCGCCTTGAAACGGGATGTCGCGTCGGCGTGGGTCATGTCGGATCGGTTCCCGGGATGGGCACGACGCCCGAATCATGCAGGCAGACGAAACCTGCCCGCCTCGAATCGGCCATGGAATCGTACCGCGCCCGGCGTCGCGATGCGAAAGCGCCGATCCCGCGGGCCGGTGGCGCGCGCAACCACCTACAATGCCGGGATGTCCCGACGCCTGCGCCTGCTGTTCGCCGCCCTGGCCACCGCCGCGCTGCTGTGGCTGCTGTTCGCCGCCGCCGAGCGCTTCCTCGCCCTGGCCCAGCGCTTCCTGGCCTTGCCGCCCGCGTTGCAATGGACGCTGGGCCTGGTGCTGGCGATCTTCGCCGCCGCCGGCCTGGCCGTGCTGTGGTGGTTGCTGCGGCCCCGACGCAAGCGACGACCGCTGCCGGTGCCCGACCGGGGCAGTCTGGAACAGCGCATCGGCCGCTTGCGCGAGCACGGCGCCGACACCGGCGAACTCGCCGCCGAGCTGGGCGAACTCGATCGGCGCCGGCTCGGCGCGCGCCTGTACGTCGCCCTGTTCGGCGAGATCTCCACCGGCAAGTCGAGCCTGATCCGCGCGCTGGCGCCACAGGCCACGCTGGCCAGCGATGCGCGCGGCGGCACCACCCGCGCGGTCGGCCACTACGACGCCAGCCTGCCCGACGGCCGCAGCCTGGTGCTGGCCGACGTGCCCGGCAGCCGCGAAAGCGGCGGCGAAGCGCGCGAGCGCTCGGCGCGGGAGGAAGCGCTGCGCGCCCACGCGGTGATCTACCTGTGCGCCGGCGACCTCACCCGCGGCCAGGTCGACGAGCTGCGCTGGCTGGCCGATTTCGGCAAGCCGCTGCTGCTGGTATTGAACAAGGCCGACCAGTGGAGCACGACCGAACGCGAGCAGTTGCTGGCCCAGTTGCGCCGGCAGGCGCGCGGCATCGCCAGCGCGGTGGTGGCAATCAGCGCCGGCGGCAGCGAACGCTACCAGCGGCGGCTGGTCGACGGCAGCACCGAATCGATCGAACGCCAGCGCAAGCCCGCCATTGACCCGCTGCTGCAGGCACTGTCTCGCCTCACCGCGCCCGGCGCCGAGGGGCTGGAATCGCTGCGCGAGAACGCGGTGCTCGCCGGCCTGCATCAACGCACCGGCACATTGGAGGCGCAGACCCGCGCCGAACAGGCCGAACGCATCGTGCGCCAATACGCCCGCCGCGCCATCGTCGGCGCGATGGCGGCGGTGGCGCCGGGCAGCGACCTGGTGATCCAGGGCGTGCTCGCCACCGGCCTTACCCGCGCGCTGGCCGCGTTGTACGGCATCAAGGTCAGCGAGGTGCAGATCGAGGATTTCGTGCAGCAGGCGAAACTCACCCTGCGCACCGGCAGCTCGATCGTGCTGGCGGTAGCGGGCAATGCGCTGAAGGCATTCCCCGGCCTGGGCACCCTCGGCGGCGGCGTGCTGCACGCGTTCGCCTACGCGCTGATCTTCGATTCGATGGGCCGCGCCCTGGCCGCCTCGCTGGCCGAGCGGCAGACGCTGGATCAGGACGACGCCGGCGCGCGCCTGAAGGAGTTGCTGGGCGACACCGGCAGCAGCCGCCTGCGGCAGTTGGCAGCGCTGACCGTGGACACGATGCGCGAACGACGCGACGACTGACGCCGCGCGATCATCGGGTGTCTGAAGCCGACTGGCGACGACGCTCGACCACACCTCATCCGTTCACCCCCGGATCAAGTCCGGGGCAGGCTCTGAGCGTAGGCCCGAAGGGCCGGAGTCGAAGGGCTTCGGCGACAAACGCTCCGATTTCCTCGCTCCCCAGAGCCACGACCATCCATGGCCGCTCCCCGCGTGCACTTGCTCGCGCAAACTACGCTCAGCGAGAACGGAATCCACGGCGGAGCGTCGTCGCCAATCAGTTGTTTCAGTGAAACTGGTCACCCGCCGGCACCCACGAGCTGGACGTCGGCGCCGGCGCGCCGAGCGACGGAATCGGCTGCAACTCGGACACGCAGCCGGGTGGCAGCGGGCCGCCGGCCACGCGGGCAGCCGCGCACTCGGCGCTGTTGTCGAACTTCACCATCGGCGTCGGTGTCGACGCCGCCGGTGCCGGCGCGCTGGCCGGCGCCAGCGGTTCGGCGGGCGCGAGGTGCAGCGGCCGGTAGACGCTGGCGGCGACCGGCGCCGGTGGCGGGTCGGGGTTGCGGCAGCCGAACAAGGCGATCGGCAGCAGCGGTTTCACCGCACACTCCACGCGCACGCCGCGCGGCAGGTGGAAGGTGTGCTTGAGCGTGGTTTTCTCCACCGCGCGGCGCAGCGCAGTGTCCACCGAGCTTTCGTCCCCGGGCGTCCAATCCTGCTCGAAACGGGTGGCGCGGTAGCCGACGTCGGGCGCGCGGTGACGCATGATCGCGGTGTCGCCGGTGGGCTTCAGTTGCACGTAGTCGCCGACCGCGCCGTGATCCGCCCCTTGCAGCGCGCCGGGCCGATCGCCGCCGGGCTTGCCCGCGGCCAGCGAGGGCTCGCGCTTGCCGGCGGACTTGCCGACCGCCTCCGACGGGTGCGGCGCGATCGGCGCCACGGCGCTGGCCGCGGGGGCCGGTTCGCCCACCGTGGCGGTGTCGCTGCCTTCGGGGATCGCGTCCGGCGCACGGCTGACGTCCGCCGCCGCGGGCGGTGTCGGGGTGGGCTCGGCGGCGACCGGCTCGCTGGTCGCCGCCGCGGGCAGCGGAGTGGTCGGCGCGACGGCGATGGAAGTATCCAGCGCCGGGCGCAAGGCGGACGGCGGGATCGCCGGCGTGCGGGCCAGCCGGTCGAGGTCGAGCTTCGCCGGCGGAAGCTGGCTCGACGACGGCGACGCCGGAGCGACCGCGACGGGTTCGCTGGCCGGCGGCACCTCGGCCTGGGCCACCGCTTGCGGCACCGCCAGCCGGGGAGTCAGCAGCGGGGTCGATCGCGCGGCAACCGATGCCGGCGGCAACGGCTGCGGTTGCGGACGTGGCAGCTCGGGCACGGGCGGCGGCGACTCGGCGGCCACGCTGAGCGGCGCAATCGTCGCCGGCGCCCCGACCTGCAGCGCCATGGCGGGCGGATTGGCCGCCGCCGGCGCGGCCGTCTTCGGCAAGGCCAGCGCGGTGGGCGACAGCAGCGGGCGATTGCCCTCGGGCTGAGCCGGACGCGCCGGTTCGGGCTGCGGTGGTGGCGGCAACAGCACCGACGGTGCGGGCAAGGTCACCGCCAGCTGCGGCGGCGGGCTGGTCGGCAGCGCGGGCAGCGACAGTGGCGCCGGTGCAGGCAGGCTCACCGGCGGCAGTGGTTCGGGCAAGGCTGCGGGCGCGGGGCTCACTGATGGATTCGCCGGCGCGGCCGGCGGTGCCGCGCTGGCCACGACCGTCTCGATATTGGCGCTCGGCTCGGCGCGCGGCGACGGCGGGCGTTGGCCCTGATGACGCGGGCCGCGCTCCTTCGGCGGCGTACCGCGCACCGGTGGCGGCGGTGGTGGTTCGGGCGGTTCGATCAGGCGCACCTGCAGCAGTTGTTCGCTGGGCGGCGCGGATGGAAGCACCGGTTCGTAGGCCGGCCCCAGCACGAAGGCGAACAGGCAGAACAAGTGCACCAACAACGTGCCGAGCAGGGCCAGCACGCGCCGGCCACGCGAAGGCGGCGGCGGGCGGCGGCGCAAATGATAGACGCGGCCGCGCGTCGCCGCCGCCAACGGTGAGTCCAGCAGGATCCTCGCAGGGTTGACGGCACGACCGGCAGCGGTGGGATCCGGGGGCGGCGCAGACATGCGCTGAGTGTAGCCGGCGCCCCGTCGCCACGGCAGTCGCGTCGCGTCGGTTTCGCGGCGCCAGTTCAGTTCAGTGCTGGCGTTCGCCCTTGGCGGCGCGTTCGCGCAACTCCTCGTCCACCGCGCGATTGGGCGTATCCACCGGGCAGCCATGGGCCAGCGGCTTGCCGGCGCGGTACATCGCGATGCACGCGGCCACGCCGGGTGGCGTAAAGCCGTGCGCACGGCCATCGGGCGTGCTGGCCGGCGCCATGTTGAGGCGCTCGTCGCCAGCCTTGGCCGACGGCGGTGGCGGTGGATCGCCGCCGCAACCGCCGGCCAGCATCGCCAGCGACACCGCGCAGTGGATGCGGATGCCACCCGGCAGGCGGATCGTCTTCTTCACCGTGGTCTTGTCCACCAGCTTCTGCAGCGCGCTGTCGACCGCGCTGCCGCCCTTGTCCCAGTCGTCCTCGAAACGCGTCGGCTCATACTTGATCGGGCTGTCGTGCTGCATGATCCGCGTATCGCCCTGCGGCATGCGCTGCACGTAGCCGGGCACCGGCGCACTCGTCGCTGGCGCCGGCGGCAGCAGCGGCTGGCCGTGCGCGTCGTACAGGCGCGGCGCCGGCGACGGCTGCACCACCAGCGCGCCCTTGGCGGGCGGCACCGGCGGCGTGCGGGGAGCCGGCGGCGGAGCGGGCAGCGCCGGCGGCGCTGGAGGCGGCGGCGCCTTCGTCGCGGGCGCGCTGTCGATCAGGCGCACCTGCATGAACTGCTCGGGTGTCGCCTCGGCGGCGGCGCGCGGCGGCGGTCGCGTGCCGTACCAGGCGACCAGCGCGAACAGGCCGTGCAGCAACAGCACCATGGCCAGCGCGAGCCGGTGCGTGCGCCGGCCCACCGACGCGTCGCCCCAGCGCCGCCGCCGTCGTGCCGCCCGCGCACGCCAGTCGCCGGGAAAGGAGACGACCGGCGACGGCTCGGCTCGCGGTGGCACGGGAGGCGATGGCAGGGGATGCGGTGCAAGGGCGATGGTGATGCCTCATGGGAAGCGGATGACGACCGCAGGATGCGGCAAGGCGGTTGAACCCCGATCGACCGCGCCTGAGCGCGCGCCCGTGCCACAGCAGACAGCATTCGCGCCCACGCGGTTCCCCGCAGTGCAGCTTGACCGCGCCAGCGCATGGCACAAGGCTAGGAGCTTGGGCGGTAGAAACTTTCGAGGCGAAAAAGTGGCTGCGAGAGGACAGACTTTCGACGATTCGCCGGCCCATAGTGGTTCTATGGGCCAAGAAGCGGCGGAAATATGGACCGCGCAGACGCTTTTGCAGCC
>Ga0070682_100000876_pt1 | contig 17550 bp, 16 predicted proteins | sample KBSC63LmetaG_FD_64668 | JGI IMG/M metagenome (GOLD analysis project Ga0070682, IMG submission 64668) | Corn rhizosphere microbial communities from Kellogg Biological Station, Michigan, USA - KBS C6-3L metaG | ecosystem: Host-associated > Plants > Roots > Rhizosphere | place: USA: Michigan... | reverse complement strand
CAATTGAATAATATTTAGTGTTCTTCAATTATATAGAACATAACTTTTTATTTTTTAACCACTTATACATTAAAATAATTCCATATATTTAGAAATATATAATTGCGGTATCCGAAAAGCATATAGAGTAGGAAAAAACTAAAACTAAAACCATGAAAAATTTAAAAAAAGTCTCAAGAAATGAGCTAAGAACCATCAAAGGAGGATACAGAAGCTGTATAGACGGCTGTAGCATGGAGCTCGGAGAAATGTGTTGCAGCGGTGTATGCAGAATTGGAGTAATTATTCCTAGTACCGACCCTAATCTGCCTGACCTTATGGTATGCCCTAAAAAACCTTAGTATGAACAATAAAAAAACGCTGGACCAAAATCCAGCGTTTTTCCTATATTAAAGAAAATCTTTAATTATTCTGCATCGAAGTCAGCATCTTTATCAGCAGATACTACTTCTCCTTCTTCTTTAGATTTTTCTTTATCAGCTTTTCTTTGAGACTGACCTTCTTTGATAGATTCTGAAACAATGCTCAAGATCATATCGATAGATTTAGAAGCATCATCGTTTCCTGGGATAACGAAGTCAACTTTTCTAGGGTCAGAGTTTGTATCAACAATACCGAAAACTGGAATACCTAATTTCTTAGCTTCAGTTACAGCGATGTGTTCTCTCAAGATATCTACAACAAAGATTGCAGAAGGAAGACGAACCATGTCAGAGATAGAACCTAAGTTCTTTTCTAAGTTAGCTCTTTGTCTGTCAACTTGTAATCTTTCTTTTTTAGATAAAGTTTCGAACGTACCGTCTTTTTTCATTTTGTCGATAGCATTCATCTTCTTTACAGCCTTTCTGATAGTAACGAAATTCGTTAACATACCTCCTGGCCATCTTTCTGTAATATAAGGCATATTAAGTTCAGAAGCGTGTTTTGCAACAACTTCTTTCGCTTGCTTCTTAGTAGCTACGAAAAGAACTTTTTTACCTGCAGAAGTTAATTTTTCTAAAGCGCTGCAAGCTTCATCTAATTTAACTGCTGTTTTATGTAAGTCTACAATGTGAATACCGTTTTTCTCCATAAAAATGTATGGAGCCATATTTGGGTTCCACTTTCTAGTCATGTGACCGAAGTGTACGCCAGCCTCTAAAAGGTCTTTTACATTTGCTTTTGCCATGTTTTCTGTTTTTGTTAGTTTACTTTCCGTCTTTTAAACAATCAACAACTTCTTTAGATGGGAGAAGCGTTTGGATGCTAAACGTAACGGGCAATTTTTTTGTTTAGATAAATAGATTTTAGATAAAAGACAACAGACCGAAAAAATTCTGAAATCTGAGATCTTGAATCTGAAGTCTGAAAATTAACGTTTTGAGAATTGGAATCTCTTTCTTGCTTTTTTCTGACCTGGCTTCTTTCTTTCCACCATTCTTGCGTCTCTTGTAAGTAAACCAGCTGGTTTCAATGCTAATCTGAATTCAGCGTTGATTTCGCATAAAGCTCTTGAAATACCTAATCTGATAGCTTCTGCCTGACCTGTATTACCACCACCGAATACGTTTACGGTAACGTCATACTGACCAACAGTCTCAGAAAGGATAAACGGTTGGTTTAATTTGTAAACCATCACGTCTGTAGAGAAATATTCTTTAGCATCTTTACCGTTTACTGTAATAACACCAGAACCTGGTCTTACATAAACTCTTGCTACAGAAGTTTTTCTTCTTCCGATTTTGTGAACTATAGACATAATTAATTATTTAAATTCGTTAACATTAATTGTTTTAGGCTGTTGAGCTTCATGTTTGTGCTCAGTTCCTTCATATAAATAAAGGTTCTTAAGGATAGCAGCTCCTAATCTGTTTTTAGGTAACATACCTTTTACAGACTTCTCTAATACCTTTAAAGAATCTTTCTTTTGAAGTTCAGCCGCAGTCATAGACTTCTGTCCACCAGGGTATCCTGTATGCCAGATATAAGTCTTATCAGCCCACTTGTTTCCGGAAAGTGTAATTTTCCCAGCATTCAAAACGATCACGTTATCACCACAATCTACGTGAGGTGTAAAGTTCGTTTTGTGCTTACCTCTCAAAATCTTTGCAACCGTAGAAGCTAATCTACCTAACGGCTGTCCTTCAGCGTCTACCACAACCCATTCTTTATTAGCAGTAGCTTTGTTCGCTGAAACAGTTTTGTAACTTAATGTATTCACACGTTTTAGTTAAAGATTAAACATAATTTACCCCTAAAAGGGTGTGCAAAGGTACAAATTATTTTTGTAACCCAAAAACATATTTTATTTTATCTATATAATCAGGTCTACACATCCCTATATCAATAGATTTTAACACTATTATAATTTTGGCATGTATCTTGTAAATTGTTGTCGCGATGAAAAAAACGCCTGGAAGATTCTAAAAACACAAATGAAACAGCAAAGAGTTTATTCCCTCAACTCTTTCTTTTATTAAGTTTACTTTAAAGATTTCCGCAAAACACATTAATATAATTACAGTTTCATTGAAATAATTATATTTGCGTTAATCATATTCCATAATTCATGAGCCACGGAAAACTAAGAGATGATAAAACCTGCCTGAACTGCGGACATCAGGTTGATGAAAGGTTTTGCCCCCACTGCGGACAAGAAAACATTGAAAGCAGACAACCTTTTCATTTTCTCTTTACTCATTTTATTGAGGATTTCACCCATTATGACGGACAGTTCTGGAAAACCATGCAATATCTGTTTACCCGCCCGGGGACCCTTACCAAAGAATATCTGGCAGGTAAAAGACAACTGTATGTTGCTCCTGTAAAGCTGTATATATTCATAAGCTTCATTACATTCTTTCTACCTAACATCTTACCTCACGCGAAAGAGGAAGCAGAAAGACCCAGCCATAATAAAGTAGAAACAAAGTCAAAAAAACAGAAAGAACTCCCCAAAGACATTGTAAAAGATTTGCAAAAAGAAGGAGTTTTATCTCATGAAGCTGCAGCGGCTACTCAGAAAGCGCTGGATACTCTAAAAGCTGCAGATACTTTAAAGATAAAAGATGTTGAAGCAAAAAAGGAGCTCTTTGACCGTACATTTGATACTAAAGAAACATCTCTTATGAATGCTAATACTCTGAAACAGTACGATTCTATTCTTGCAAAAGACAAAACAGGGATTTATACATTAATGAGACCAATTGCCAAGAAAGGATTTGCTTTAAAAGACGAAGGATACAGTAAACATCAGATTTGGGAAAAATATAAGGAAAACTTTATTCATACAATTCCCAAAGCATTATTTGTATACCTTCCCATATTCGCATTCTTTTTATGGCTGTTTCACAACAAAAAGAAATGGTGGTACTTTGATCACGGTATATTTACCCTTCACTACTTCTCTTTCCTTTTATTAGGAATATTGATATTTATAGTGGGAGAAAAGATAGTAAGCTATCTGCCGGACAGTAATTGGCTTACCCTGTTATATGTCTTAGCCTGTTTAGGACTATCTGCCTATATGACGATCTATTTCTTTGTTGCCCACCACAGAGTATATGAAACAAAAAAAAGAACGAGTATACTAAAAGGATTGCTACTATTTATTATCAACTATATCGGATTACTCCTGATGTTTATGGTATTGATGTACCTAAGTTTTATTATGCTTCACTAATTTCTAAGGGATTTATTTCCTCTGAAGCTTGCAAATAAATAATAGGCAACGAAAACGGTAGAAAATTTCAGGATAGACGGAATTGCCAATTCAAGATTAAAAATTAAAGTTCCTGCCAGAACAAGAATTCCCATCCCTACAAATGACAGTCCTAATTTCTTAGGCAGTGAAAAATTGGGTGTATCCAGGTAATAAGCAAGTCCCCAGGCAGAACCAAAGGCAACAGCATAATAAATATCAAGTCCGATATTCTCTGAACTTAAAAAGAAATAATTGATCAGGAAGCTTATTACGGTTCCTAATCCGAAGTACATCAAAGCTTTTTGCATGTCTGTAAAAAATATTCTGCAAAAGTAGAGAATTTAATTTGAGAATGTAAAGATGAGTGTCCTGGAAAACGAAGTCACTGCAACTTGTTTTAACTCTGTGGATTCACAACTTTCCGGGTATCCAATCCAAAAAGGGGATATATAATTAAATAAATCCAATTAATCAATTGACAATCAAAAGAATAAAATCAAACACCCGGTTCTTTTTTTATTGTTATATTTGAAAACTTAGAAACTTTCTAGAATTTTTATGGAAACCCAAAAATATACTCCAACCAACAAGGTAAGAATCGTAACTGCTGCCTCATTATTTGATGGGCATGATGCTGCGATCAATATTATGCGTCGTGTTATTCAGGGAACAGGATGCGAAGTGATCCATTTAGGACACGATAAATCAGCAGAGGAAGTTGTAAATACAGCAATCCAGGAAGATGCCAATGCTATTGCATTAACTTCATATCAGGGAGGTCACACAGAATATTTCAAATATATCTATGACCTTTTGAGAGAAAAAAATTCACCACAGATCAAAATTTTTGGCGGCGGTGGCGGTGTAATTCTTCCGGAAGAGATCAAGGACCTGATGTCTTATGGAATCGATAGAATTTATTCTCCGGATGACGGCCGTGAACTTGGACTTCAGGGAATGATTGACGATCTTGTACACAGATCAGATTTTGCGACAGGTAAAGATGTAACTGCAAAAGACCTGGATGCCATCAGCTTTGAAAACTCAACAAGTATCGCCAGCATTATCTCTGCTGTTGAAAACTTCTCAGAGGAAAAACCTGAGCTTGTAAAAGCAATTGACGAAAAGTCTAAAGATTTAACCATTCCAATTATTGGTATTACAGGTACCGGAGGAGCTGGTAAATCTTCTTTAACAGATGAATTGGTAAGACGTTTCTTACGTTCAAATACTGATAAAAAAATCGCCATTATCTCTATTGACCCTTCCAAAAAGAAAACCGGAGGAGCTTTATTAGGAGACAGAATCCGTATGAACGCGATCAACGATCCTAGAGTTTATATGCGTTCTATGGCCACCAGAGAAAATAACGTTTCCGTTTCTCCATTCATTCATTCTGCATTGAATGTGTTGAAGCTGGCTCATCCTGATGTTATCATCCTTGAAACTTCAGGGATCGGACAGTCTGGTTCAGAAGTTTCAGATTTTGCCGATGTTTCTATGTATGTAATGACTCCTGAATATGGAGCGTCTACACAGCTGGAAAAAATCGACATGTTAGACTACGCGGATCTCGTAGCATTAAACAAATCTGACAAAAGAGGTGCTCTGGATGCTCTTCAGGCAGTAAGAAAACAATTCCAGAGAAACCACCTTCTATGGGAAAGTCCATTGGAAGACATGCCTGTATATGCTACAAAAGCATCTCAGTTTAATGACCACGGAACAACAGAACTATACAACAGATTAGTTTCTAAAGTAAACGAAAAATTTGCTGATTTAAAACTAAACGCTTTCGTAGAACAGGAAATTACAGACGAAGTAACAATTATCCCTCCGAAAAGAGTTCGTTACCTTTCTGAAATCGTTGAAAACAACAAACAATACGATATCAATATTGAAAAGCAGGCTGAACTGGCCAGAACAATGTATCATATTGAAGGCGTAAAAAAAATAATTTCCAACGAGGTTTTGGATGCTGAATATCAAAAGGCAGAAAAACATCTTCAACAGGAAAATATAGATTTCCTGAACACCTGGGATGATACGAAAAAAGCTTTCCAGGCAGAATTCTACTCTTATTTTGTAAGAGGAAAAGAGATCAAGGTGGAAACTTCCACAGAATCTTTATCCCATTTGAGAATTCCAAAAATTGCATTACCAAAATACACTGACTGGGGTGATCTGATCAAATGGAAAGGACAGGAAAACCTTCCGGGAAGCTTCCCTTACACTGCAGGAATTTATCCGTTCAAGAGAACCGGTGAAGATCCGACAAGGATGTTTGCAGGAGAAGGAGGTCCTGAAAGAACCAACAGAAGATTCCATTATGTTTCTGCAGAAATGCCTGCAAAACGTTTATCTACAGCTTTTGACTCTGTAACGCTATACGGACAGGATCCTGCTTTACCACCGGATATTTATGGTAAAATCGGAAATGCAGGGGTTTCTATCGCAACCTTAGATGATGCTAAAAAACTGTATTCCGGATTTGATCTGGTGAATGCACTGACTTCAGTTTCTATGACCATCAACGGTCCTGCACCGATGCTACTGGCTTTCTTTATGAATGCAGCCATCGATCAGAATGTTGAAAAATATATCAAAGAAAATGGTTTAGAAGCTAAAGTAGAGGCTAAACTTAAGGAGAAATTTGATGACAAAGGTTTAGAAAGACCTAAATACAAAGGTGAACTTCCTCCATCCAATAATGGTTTAGGATTACAGCTTTTAGGATTAACGGGTGATGAAGTAATTCCTGCAGATGTATATGCAGAAATTAAAGCTAAAACGATTGCTACCGTTCGTGGTACCGTTCAGGCTGACATCTTAAAAGAAGACCAGGCTCAGAATACCTGTATTTTCTCTACTGAATTTGCCCTTAGGCTAATGGGTGACGTTCAGGAATATTTCATCAGAGAGAAGGTAAGAAACTTCTATTCTGTGTCCATTTCAGGATATCATATTGCTGAAGCGGGAGCAAACCCTGTTTCTCAATTAGCATTTACACTGGCCAACGGCTTCACTTATGTGGAATATTACTTAAGCCGTGGAATGGATATCAATGATTTTGCACCAAACTTATCTTTCTTCTTCTCCAACGGTATCGACCCTGAGTATTCAGTAATCGGACGTGTAGCAAGAAGAATCTGGGCAAAAGCTATGAAATTAAAATACGGAGCTGACGAAAGAAGCCAGATGTTGAAATACCACATCCAGACTTCCGGACGTTCTCTTCACGCTCAGGAAATTGATTTCAATGACATCAGAACAACTCTTCAGGCACTTTATGCAATCTATGATAACTGTAACTCACTTCATACCAATGCCTATGACGAGGCAATCACGACTCCTACTGAGCAATCGGTAAGAAGAGCGATGGCAATCCAGTTAATCATCAATAAAGAATTAGGATTAGCTAAAAATGAGAATCCGCTTCAGGGATCATTTATCATTGAAGAATTAACAGATCTTGTGGAAGAAGCTGTATATACGGAATTTGACAGAATCACTGAAAGAGGTGGTGTTCTTGGTGCCATGGAAACAATGTACCAGCGTTCAAAAATCCAGGAAGAATCTATGCATTACGAATGGCTGAAACATACAGGTGAATATCCGATCATCGGGGTAAATACTTTCTTAGGAAAAGATGGCTCACCAACTGTTTTACCAGGAGAAGTTATCCGTTCTACAGAAGAGGAAAAACAAGCACAGATTGAATCTCTGCACAATTTCCAAAAAGCGAATGACAGCAGATCTGAAGAAGCTCTGAAACAACTTCAACATGCAGCTATCAACCAGCAAAACTTATTTGAAGTGATGATGGATGCTGTGAAATACTGTTCTTTAGGACAAATTACCAATGCTTTATTTGAAGTGGGTGGTAAGTACAGAAGAAACATGTAATCCTTAATTGGACCTACATTTTTTATAAATCAAACCTCAAAGGATTTCTTTGAGGTTTTTTTGTATTTTTAATTTTAAAACTAACTAACAATGAAAAAGATAATCGTGAAAACTAATTTTGAGAAAATCCTATTCTTAGTCATCATTTGTCTTACTTCTGCTTTATGGAGCCAGAAACGTACCGAACCATTTACCATAAGTCTTCCCACCCATAAGCTGGAGAAAAGCTATTATAAAACGATAAAACTTATTGATAAAAGAGAAGATACCACTTCTTTAGGAATTGTACAGCAGGGAATGCTGAATGCCAAGGCTAAGGTAATTCCCACGTCCAGCATATCAAGCCAATTCCAAAGTATACTGAACAGCATCAATGGAGATGATACCGAAGAAGGAACAATGGTTCTGTACCTGAAACAATTATACTTTGCGGAGGTTACTGCCAAACTCAGTGAGCATGGATACTGCTATTTTCAGGGATTTCTATTTTCAAAAAATAATGATGGGACCTACTCTTTGATAGATCAAACTGATACAGTAATTGATATCAAAGCAACAGATGTTACCACAAAAACGCTAGAAAAAGGAAGTGAAATGCTCGTAGATTTCATCAGTAAAAATGCATCTAAAAAGCCTGAAACAAATAATCATTATACGATGGAACAAGTAATGACCTTTGATGATACAGCCAAGCAGTCAATCAGTTTTTACAATTCACCTCAGCTGAAGGACGGAGTATATAGAAATTACAACGCTTTAAAAAATCAGCAGCCTGACCAGGAAATTACAAATGTCAAATTCTACGGAAATGCTCCCAAAATTGTAAGAATCTATGAAATGGCAGATGGCAAAGAAAAGGAAATCAAAAAAGGCGATATTTATGCTATTGTCTATAAAGGAGAGCCATATATCTACCTTTCCATAGAAAACCTTTTTACGAAGGCAATAAAAAGAGATAATGATTACTATTTTATCGGAAAAATAAGGTCAAATCCCAATGCAGGAAGCATGATGGTAACCGGAGCTGCATTTTTTGGAGCAATTGGTGTTTTAATCATGAGCAATCCGGCCTATCCTTTTGAAATGAAGATTGATTACTTCAATGGTGGATTTATTCCAATCAAAGAAATTCAAAACAAAAATTATTAAGCCATAAAATCTCCTTATTTTTGGGAGATTTTTTATTTTCAAAATGAAACCAAAAGCTTTATTCAACTGGAGCAGCGGAAAGGATTCTGCGCTTGCCCTTTATAAAATACTACAGGAAGATCAATATGAGATTTCTACACTGCTTACAAGTATTAATGAAGAATTCCAAAGGATTTCCATGCATGGAGTTCATGTTTCTCTGTTGGAAAAACAGGCCGAAAGTCTTGGAATTCCATTGATTAAAATGGAGCTTCCTAAAGAACCGTCAATGGAAGAATACCAGCAAATCATGAGTACAACAATGGCCGGAATTCAAGCTCAGGGTATTACCCATTCTGTTTTCGGTGATATTTTCCTGGAAGATCTGCGAAAATACAGGGAAGACCAATTAAATGCGATTGGTATGAAAGCCATATTTCCCCTATGGAAACAAAATACATCCAACCTCGTCCATGAATTTTTAGATCTTGGTTTTAAAACCATTGTAACCTGTGTGAACGGAACTTATCTTGATAAAAGTTTTGCAGGACGGATTATTGATCAGAAATTTATTGATGATCTTCCTGAGAATGTAGATCCATGTGGAGAAAACGGAGAATTTCACACCTTTACTTTTGATGGGCCTATTTTCAAAAATCCGGTTCAATTTGGAATCGGGGAAACCGTCAAAAAGACTTATCCTAAACCTAAAACAACTCCTGAAGAAGAAGATAGCGAATATGTTTTCTGGTTTTGTGATCTGCTGATAAAATAAGCCTGTGAATATTAATCCACAGGCTTTTTCAATATATTATTTTATTTCAGCAATGATTTCATTCATGAGATCAAATACCTGTCTGATATCTTTTTCACTGGTCATCCAGTTTACAAAAGCAGCTCTTATTCCTTTATGCTGATTATAAAAAGTAGGCGTCATAAAGACTTTTCCTGTGTCATTAAGTTTTTCAAGAAATTGTTCTACCTCATTCTGTCTTGTATCATCTTTTAATGTAAAACAGACCGTATTCAATCTTACCGGAGCCAGCAGTTTAAAATCATGACTGTTCTCAATCAGCTGACCAAACTGTTGTGCCCATGCTATATTATTATCTACAATCTCCTGGTAACCTTTCTTCCCATATGACATGAGAGAAAACCAGGCCGGAAGAGCCTTTAATCTCCTTGAGTTTTCAGGAAGGAAATTTAAATAGCTGAAATTTTCCAACGGATCTCCCAGATAAGGGGCATTGGAGTTCTGAAAAGTTTCTACCTGTAAAACTTTATATTGCTCTTTAATAAGAAACACTGCACTTTCATAAGGGACATTCAGCCATTTGTGGCAATCCACTGTAATACTATCGGCATATTCCCAGCCTTCCACAAGATGTTGATGCGTTTCCGAACAAGCTGCAAAACCACCGAAAGCGGCATCAATGTGCCACCAGAAATTGTATTTTTCTTTTAATCTGCCGATCGCTTTAAAATCATCAAAATCCACCGTATTTACCGTTCCTCCACTTGAAATCAATATAAATGGCTCACCATTAAGCTTCAGAATATTTTCTTCCAGATCTTTGATATGAATGGCTTCCCGGTTGCCTTCTTCCGTCTTAATCTTAACGATATTACCGCTGCCAAGTCCCAATAGTGACAATGATTTTATAGAAGATGAGTGAGGTGTAGCCGTAAGTACCTTTACTGTTCCGGAAACGCCTTCTTTCGCAATATCTCTCCCCTGCTCTTTTCCCAGCCATTGACGACCAACAGCCAAACAGGTAAAATTAGACATCGTAGCTCCCGATACAAAACCGCCCAGAAAACTTTCCGGAAGCTGAAGAAGTTTCAGTAAAAGCTGTATTGTTTCCATCTCTATTTTTGCGGAAGCATCTCCCTGCTCTGTTACAGACTGGGGATTCTGATCATAAACCGTCGTCAGCCAATCCCCAGCTATTGATGCCGGTGTAGCGCCTCCCGTTACAAATCCCCAATACCTCGGACCTCCTGATCCAACCATAATTGGCTCAAATTTTTCATTAAAAATCCTTAAAGTTTCTTCTGTTCCGAAGCCCAATTCCGGAAGCTCCTGCTTTTCTGGTATATTATTATTGATTACTGATGTTGATCTCTCTTCAATAGAATTCAGGTAATCTATTCCCTGTTCTTTGATGATATTCAGTAGATTTCCGATGTTTGCTGAATCGTTTTTCAAGTGTTCTTTCATACTTTGTGATATATTTTCTATATCAAATGTATTAAATACCAACTAAAGAACCATTAAATCCATATTAATTTGATTCAAAGCCCGTCCTAGCATGCAATTTGCATCCCCTAATGCTCTTGGATATTTTAGTATCTTTAAGAGTAACAACCATCATTTAAAAATACAACACCTGTGATTAAAAATTTAGTATTCCTGGCCCTATTCTGCTTTTTATTTTCCTGTACAACTACTGAAGCTCCAAAAGCCTCTCCCGTTGATAAAAAAGCAATTGTTGATTCTACTATTGCAGCTTTTCAGAAAACAATTTTAGAACAACAGATTGATTCTACTTTTAAAAAGTACCATTTCAATGGAAGCATTGCCGTTTTTAAGGACACCATTCCTCTTTACAGAAGAGAAAACGGATATTCTGATTTTAAAAAGAAAACTAAAATTGACAGCAATACTATTTTTGCCATAGGTTCGGTAAGCAAGCAGTTTACAGCTGTTTTGGTCTTACTCCAAATGGAACAGGGAAAACTGAATGTGACAGATAAAGTTTCAAAATACCTGAAGGAATTTCAGATTAAAGAATATGAAAACATTACGATTCATCAGTTATTAAATCATACTTCAGGATTGAATATGGTGGGAGGAAAGCTGATGTTCAAGAGCGGTTCTGATTTCTTCTACTCTAACGATGGGTTTAATACTCTTGGAAAGATTGTGGAAAAAGTTTCCGGAAAGTCCTATGCTGAAAATGTTCAGGAACTCTTTAAAAAAGCAGGAATGCTACATTCTTCAACGGGAGAAACTTTTAAAGGAAATAATTTTGCCAGTGCTTATTTGGGTACTCCTGCTAAATTTCAGGAAGTTCCCAACATGCCGAAAAGATTAGGCGGTGGAGAAATAGGAACTCCGGCTGGCGGAATATTATCTACCATTCAGGATCTTCACTCGTGGAACAACGCTTTGTATGGCGGAAAAATTTTAAAGCCGGAAACCCTGAAGCTATTCATGGCAAAAAGTGCAGAAAGACGTCATGCAATCTTTGGAAAAATGGGCTACGCTTATGGTATCATGCTTAATATCGGGAAACCCAACTCTTATTTCCACAGCGGTTACATAAAAGGCTCTCCTTCACTAAACATCTATTATCCGGACACGAAAACATCCGTGATTATCCTGTCTAATATTGCCGATGAAGAAAAAGGGAAAGGAGCAATCTTCAGACCTCATATTGAAGTAAAAAAGATCACCGATCATCTGGAGAATACTCTTATACAGCTTAGATCACAACACTAGTTGAATGATGTATTATTTATGCGGGTTTAAGGAATTCCTGCATTTTCAGCAAATTCTTTTTGTGTTCCATAAAATTGAATACAGCAAAAACAAGTGCCGTCTGCAATATAAATGGAAAAAACACGGTCACTAAAGTAAGAAACACTTCAGAATGGTTGTGTTCTCTGAAAAACTGATAAGCATAATCTCCGTTTTTCATAACAACCTGAGCCATTGAAGAAGCGCACACAACCATCAATCCAATATTCTGCTGATACATTGTATAAAGGCTTTTTCCCCTGTATTTAAAATCTGCTTTGAGGTATTTCCAGATCTTATAATTAAAAACCAATATCAATACCGAACCCAATAAAAAAGATCCGTTAAGCAGTTTGAAAAACAGATTATAATGATCCTGATTTTTTGATATAAAAATCAACAATAAATTAATTATTAAAGCCAGCAGCCCTATCATTAGAGATTTTCTGAAAAGTCCGGCATATTTTTCCTGTATAATCCTTTTGGCAATCAAAGGAATTGCTGTTGGATAAAACAGCAGATAATTAACTAACTTAAATTCTCCCTTCCAGGATTCTTTTGTCTTTAAAAAAGCATCCTCGAAACTTATATTCTCCTTATTCTGAAGATCTGAAATCTGACTGATCATATGATCTCTGATTTCTACCAGAATATCCAATGAAAGCTGCTGAGCGATCAGATAATCTGTAATTTTATTTTCCTGTTCTCCGGTTATCATAAATTGAATATGGTTTGTAGGTTTAATAAGTAACTTTTCATCTCAGTTTCTTTTTCTGCCTGTTGTGTTTTTCCTTTTTCAGTCAGCAGATAATACTTACGGTCTCTTCCGTTGATCTTCTGAATTTCAGAAATAATCATTCCGTCACTCTCCAGTTTGTGCAGCAATGGATAGAGTGCTCCTTCCGTCATTTCAAGCTCACCTTCCGTAAGTTCTTTCGCCCTTTGGGTAATCTGATATCCATACATTTTAACTTCTTTGGAAAGAAGCTTCAAAATAATATTCTGCAGGGTACCTTTATAAAGACTATTCTTTTTCATAGAATGATTTATACCTTGCAAACATATGCATAATTTTCTTATGTATATAAATTTAATATAAAAAAATTTAATTTGCTTTATGAAAAAAATGTACTTCATAGCGATTTATCCTTCTCAGGAGATTATTGAAGAAATAAAAATATTTAAAGAAGACCTGGCAACGAATTATGCCAATTCCAAGGCTTTGAAAAATGAAGCCAATATTACACTATTTCCTCCCTTTTCCAGAGAAATTGAACTGGAGAATGATATTCATATTGCTTTTCAAAAGATCAATACGGAAATCATGCCTTTTGAAGTAGAACTGGATGGTTTTGGAAGCTTTGCTAATCCTAAAAATCCTGTACTCTATATTCAGCCAAAAGAAAATATTCATTTAACTGAGCTTTATTATAGGGTAAAAGAGTACTTTAATTTTGCCCCGTATTCTTTTAGTCCTCACGTGACTGTGGGATTCAGAGATCTGAATTGGGAAAATTACCTTAAAGCCTGGGAAAAATATGAAACAAAGGAATACAAAACTAAATTCTTAGTTGATAAAATAATCCTTCTCCGTCACGATGGACAATGGGTACCTATAGCAGAGAAAAAACTGGAAAAATAAAACCGGCTACTGGAGCCGGTTTTCAATTTATTCTTTTATAATCTTCTGAGAGAGAATCAGATTTTTGTTTTCTTTCACATTCAACAGATACGTGCCTGTCGGAAAGTTTTTAATATCGATCTTAATTCCGGCATCTTTTAATTCAAATCTGGATGGGATCAGTTTTCCGGAAGTATCATAGATTTCTACTTTTACATCTTTTGAAAAATCCTGTTTCCCTTTAATGAAAAATTCTCCATCTGTAGGGTTCGGATAAACACTGAAACGTCTTTCTTCAGCTTTTACTTCTGAAAGTTTAAGAGTAGATTTACTCAGAGTCCATGAAACAGTAGTAACATGCAGAGTACTGTGGTTATCAACTTTCAAAAGCGGATTATTATCTACTACAGACAATGTTAAGGTATTATTTCCATTATTCAGCTGCGCAGGAGTAATGGTAACACTGCTGCCTGTTGAGCCAAGTGTTGTTCCATTCAATATCCAGGTGTTGACTAAAGTATTAGGATTGGGAAGAATTTCAGTAGCTGTAAAAGTGACATTAGATGTAGCATCTACCGTAGTATTATTGGCAGGTGTATAGGAATCTATAGGGGATACTAAACTATGGATTTTTTCGATAATTGCCTCTTTACATACAGAGCAGAACTGCTGGTTAAGATACCTCATCTCACAACTCTGATGCGGACGGAACCAGCTAGGGCTTTCAGCATGAGCATATACCCCTACTCCATTTAATCCTACCCAATTTTTCCATTTGATCGTTGCAGGATTAGAATTCTGTGTTTTATTGGGAGATTCCAATGAACCGGAGAACCAATATTCATCTGCCAGTTTACCAAAAGAGTGTCCTAGCTCATGCACCACAATTTCATTTGAAGATCCATTTAATGAAGCAAAGGCATAAGTTCCTCCACAGCCTCCATATTCTGTGGAATTCCCCAATATATAAGTAATATCGTAATCAGGAATATTAGCAGCCAGCACTTGTCCTACTTTATTGGTTGTATTACTGTATATACATCTGTGAACTCCTACATCAAAAGTAGAACCGAGATAGTTGTTCGGATTGGTAACCGGGATTACAGGCTCAGTAACATCTGTTGCTGTTCCTGGATGCTTCACTCCTGATTCTGTGGAAATTACTTTTACAGCATAAGCATTAAAGTAATTTTTATATTCTGTATAGGGACTTTTTGTAAAAAGATAATTGACCGTATTTTGAGCTGATGTTGTAAAAGCGGCTTGCTGTGCAGCGGTAAATCCGTCTCCTAAAACAGCAATAATAATCCTTTTGCTGTTGTCTCCGTTCTGTAAAAGCGGAACTGTATCGAATGTCTGGGCAAAGCAGCTGCTTCCAACTAAAAGGGATAATAAAACTTTTTTCATAATTATAGTTTTTTGGTGAATAATAGCTGTACTCCATCATCAGTTGCCTTTTCAACCTTTACCGTCTGAACATTTTCAGAATAGGAAAAGCGGGCGCTGAATTCTGTGCTTTGAAGGGAAGCTTTATGTCTGGAAATCCCTTCTTTCTCGTATACTTCCAATTCAGGGTTAAAAGGATCTCTTACAAGCTGTCTGGCAACTTCTTTCCCACTAGACTCTGTGAGCGTAATAATAAAGTCTCCTTTATGAGCTTCATTTCTTTCAAAAGAAGAGATTTGCTTCAATTTTCCATCTGTAATTTTACTGCTCTGAAGGGCAACTTTTGCATTTCCGGATTGATCTTTATCTGCCTTGAAAAACAAATAAATAATACGATCGCTTTTTTTTGTCAAAGTTTCAGAAAGCGATTGCCTTTTTTGTGTTAATCCATTCTCTTTCTGAAAGCTACAGAACAGAAAAACAGGAACAATGAGTACATTAAATACATTTTTCATAATCATTTTTGTTTAAAGGTACTAAAGTTTTAAATATAAATGAAAGTCATTTCCAATACTTTTCACTCTTAAAAAAACTTAGAAAGTCCTATCTTTGAGGCAATGATTTCAGAGAAAATAATTTTAGGTATTGACCCGGGAACAACAGTGATGGGATTTGGTATTATCTCCGTAAAAAAAGGAAAAATGGAGATGGTTTCTATTCATGAACTGATCTTAAAAAAATACCCCAATCACGAAACTAAGCTCAAATATATTTTTGAAAGAACACTGTCTCTTATCGATGAGTTTCATCCTGATGAAGTTGCTCTTGAAGCTCCTTTCTTTGGAAAAAATGTACAGAGTATGCTTAAACTGGGCCGTGCACAGGGAGTAGCCATGGCTGCTAGCCTTTATAGAAATATTCCTATCACCGAATATTCTCCGAAAAAAATCAAAATGGCCATCACCGGAAACGGAAATGCCAGTAAAGAACAGGTAGCAGGGATGCTTCAGAATCTTCTTAATTTAAAAGAATTCCCTACCAAATATCTGGATGCCTCCGATGGACTTGCCGTTGCGGTATGTCATCATTTTAATTCCGGAACTATAACGGATACAAAATCGTATTCCGGATGGGAAAGCTTTTTGAAGCAGAATCCGGATCGATTGAAATAATTTTGATCTTTTCTTGCATTCTTTCAAAGTACTGTTTTAACCCTCTAAAAAACAATATTTTACAAAAACACGTACAATTACTTGGTAAAACATAATACTATCTTTTACATTGGTATGATTTTTAGTACTACCTTTGTATAAATTTTCAGTTATGAAAACAAACCAACAAACTATAAATCAAGGGACTCATAAAATAAACTGGTTCCAAAAATTTCTGATGGTGTGTTCCGGCGGGAACATCCATATCTTAAGAAAGACTCCAAGCGAATGGAATAAATTTTCCGGGATTGGGGGGATTGTACTTTTTACTGCAGTATTCGCTACTTTATCTGCAGGCTATGCCATGTATACGGTATTCGACAATATCTGGGCTTCCATAGGATTTGGAATTCTTTGGGGGCTGATGATCTTTAATCTTGACCGTTATATTGTTTCTTCTATTAAAAAAACAGGAACCTGGTGGAATCAGATTCTGATGGCTATTCCCCGTCTTATCCTTGCTACATTTTTAGGAATTATTATTTCAAAACCATTAGAGCTTAAAATTTTCGAGAAAGAGGTAAATAAGCAGTTGAATACAATTATTCAAAGGAATAAAAAACAACTTCAGGGTGAAATGAGTGGAAGGATTCTTCAACAGAGCGGCCCCTTTGAAACTGAAAAACAACAGATTTCAGGAAAAGTAGCACAGTATCAGAAAGCCTATGATTCCGCATCAGTAGAACTTGAAAAGGAAATTCTGGGAAAACAGTCGGGTTTAACCAGCGGAAAAGAAGGTTACGGACCGAATGCTAAACGTAAACAGGAATTAAAAGAGCAGCGCAGACAAGATCTTGAGAATTATCAAAAACAAGCCGCTCCCAGACTGGAATATCTGGATAAAGAAATATCCAAGGTATATACCAATCTTGAAACCGAAAGAAAATCTACAGAAACTTTTGAGGATAAATTCAATGGATTTGCAGCAAGGCTTCAGGCATTGGATGAACTGGGTAAAAATTCGGCAATTATAGGATTGGCAGCAGCTTTTATCATGGGATTGTTTATATGTCTTGAGATATCTCCGGTTCTTGTAAAATTAATTTCTCATATAGGGCCGTATGATTATCTTTTAGAAAAAACAGAAAATGAT
>Ga0070682_100000875_pt1 | contig 17553 bp, 16 predicted proteins | sample KBSC63LmetaG_FD_64668 | JGI IMG/M metagenome (GOLD analysis project Ga0070682, IMG submission 64668) | Corn rhizosphere microbial communities from Kellogg Biological Station, Michigan, USA - KBS C6-3L metaG | ecosystem: Host-associated > Plants > Roots > Rhizosphere | place: USA: Michigan... | reverse complement strand
CCGATCAGGATGCCCGATGTGAACGGTACCTTCCGTTCCCCCGCGAGCCGCATCGTTTCAAGGCGCGCGGCGGGAATCTTGTCGGGCGAGCCGTGATGCGCCTCGCCCTTCTCGCAGAGGCGATCGGAAATGCTCTCCAGCATGATCCCCTGCGAGACGGAAATCTTGCGCAGCGCGTCAATATCCTCGCCGGTCATCAAGCCGGGATTGATGTGCGGCAGCAGCCCCGTTTCGCGGAACACGGCTTGCGCCGCTTCCACGATATAGGAAATTGTCGCCGGGTGGCCGAGTTTATCGAGCGCCTCGCGAGCGACACGGTAGCGTAATTCCGGCTTGTCGCCCAAGGTAAAGAGCGCCTCTTTGCAACCGGCTCTTTTTCCCGCTTGCGCAATCGCCACCACCTCGTCGATCGAAAGATAGGGTTTCCGATTGACGCGCGGGGCCTGCGCGAAAGTGCAGTAATGGCAGACGTCGCGGCAAAGCTGCGTAAGCGGAATGAAGACCTTGCGCGAATAAGAGACGTTCTGGCCATGCGCGGCATCGCGCCGGTACGCTGCCGCCGCGAGCAGCGGCTCCGAATTTTCGGCATCGATCAACGCGATCGCTTCCTCGCGCGTGAGGCGGCGGTCCAGCGGAAAATCCTTCAGTTCCGAAACCTTCATGTCATTCATGCCTTACGAAGATTGCAGCGCATCGAGCCGTGCAGCGATGTCGAATTCGGCGAGTAGTGTGGAAGTCAACGAATTTTTTTTCGGCAGCGTCGGAACAAAAAGATCTTCCGGCCGGTCGATATCGTGTCCGAGCCCGTCCGAATGGACAATCCCGCAGCTCAGATTTTTCTGCCGCGCCTGCGCCTGATGTCGCGCATAGCTGTCTTCGCCAAAGCTCGGCGCGATCAAATCGGCCGAGCGCATGGCGAGCGCATTGGTTCCCCCGTCGGAGGAGGCCGGCGCCAGCACTATCGGATGTTGCCGCAGATTTGCGATCACAGCCTGCAAGTCGCCCACGGTCGCAAACGGCACGTCGGCGGGCACGACCATGACGGCGGCGTTCGGGGGCAGAAGTTTCATCCCTTGCCGGATGGCATCGTTGACGCCGGTTTCCGAAAGATCGTTTGCGACGCGAGCATCGAGCTGTTTCGCAAGCTCCTCCGCCATCCGGTCGCCGCTGACGACGACAATGCCGCGCAACTCCGGCGTCGCAGCAAGCGTCACCAGAACATCGTGCAGCATGGTACGCGCAAGCATCATGCGCTCGGCGTTGGACAGCACAGGAACCAGCCTCTGCTTCGCGAGATCGAGCCGCTTCACTGGGAGTACGGCCCAAACATCCGGCAAGGTGTCGGCGATCATCGGGCTAGCCCTCTTTTTCTTTGTTCCTGGCTGCCGGCAAGTTGGGCGGCGAAGTTCAAGCAATCGGCCGCCAATCGATCGCGATCCTCCAGACTTTTCATCCAGGTGGATGTCACGAGCGCGGGCAGGCCAAGACGATCCGCATCCGCGCGATCGGCTTCATCGACGATGAGGCCTGTCAGGAAAGGATAATGCCGGGCGATTGTTTTTGAATCCGCCGGAACATTGAGCTCCGCCATGATTTTCGCGGTCGGCCCTTTCACTGCCTGCCCGCCAATCAGCGGTGACACGGCAACAATCGGGGCCCGCACCACTTCGAGCGCTTTACGGATATCCGCGACGGCGAGAATGGGATCTACACTGAGATAAGGATTCGAAGGACAGATGATGACGGCGGCAAGATCGGGGTTGCGCAGCGCCGCCAGCACCGCCGCCGAAGCAGCAGCCCGCTCGGCATTGCGGAATTCAATCTTCTTGACGACCGGCGCGCACTGCAGCCCCACAAAATAACGCTGGAAAGGGAGAGTTCCTTCCGCCGTCACCACGACCGTTTCGACGCGATCATCCGACATCGGAAGAATTTTCGCGGCGATTCCAAGCTTGCGCGCCGTCGCGACCGTAAAATCTGTGAGCGACACGCCCGCCCATAGCGCGCGCGTACGCTCGACATGCATAGCGAGATCGAGGTCGCCGAAGCGAAACCAGGTCTCACCACCCAACTCCTCTAACGCTTTCATGAAATTCCAGGTTTCGCCGCTCCGGCCCCATCCGCGTTCGATGTCGCTGAGGCCTGCGAGCGTATAAACAACCGTATCAACATCCGGCGAGATATGCAGGCCGAGATGCTCGAAGTCGTCGCCGGTATTCACCATGACGGTCAGGTCTTTCCCGATCAGCCGGTTCAATCCAAGCGCAAGCTTCGCCCCGCCGATGCCGCCGCATAGCGCGACAACCGGCTTTCCGCGCATCGATGCATGCAGTGCGGTCATCGGAACATGTCCCGTTCGCGCGGACGCACGAGCGCCGACGCGGGGCGTGATTCCTCGTCGAACTTCAGTCCGCGGACGACAACGACGGGCAGTTTTTCCGCCGCCTGCCCCATCAACAAGGAAGCACCGGCCGCGATCTCATCGGCGATGGCAATTTCCGTAATCTGCAGCGGCCGTCCGAACATATCCGGCGCTCCGATCTTATCGAGCAAGGCCGGCAGGCCCGCGACTCCGAGCGCGACGCCCACGACACCGTTTCGCCAGGGGCGGCCAAAACTGTCGTTGATGATAACGCCGATATTAGCGCTGAACGCTTTGTCGAAAGCCACCTTCAGCTCTCGCGCCGACCGGTCGGGATCGCGCGGCAAGAGCAACACCCGCTCCTCGCCGTCCTGATGCTCGATGTTCGATTGGTCAATGCCGGCATTTGCCATGACATAACCGAGACGGTGCGCGGCAATTACGATGTTGGGCCTGTGCCGGACGATCTCTTCGGATTCGCTCAACACCACTTCGAGATAACGCGGATCTTTCCCGACTTGTTCGGCAAACTTCAACGCTTTTTCCGAAGGGCGTACGTCTTTCAACCGCACATAACGGTCTTCGGATTTCGAAACGATCTTCTGCGCGATCACGACAACATCGTGAGATTGCAGCGGATACTTAGCTGCCTTGAGAGCGGCCAAAATAGTCGCAGCAAGATCGTCGCCCGGCGCGATGAGCGGTATTTCCGGTACAGCGAAATATGTGACGCTTTTCGCCATCACATGCGATCATTGCGGAGCAGCCGCAGGCAGTCCCGTAATTCGAATGCCCGCCCCCGGCACCTTGTAACGGCGATTGATGCCGATCAAGACCGACGTCAGCGCCTCGGCCGCGGCTGAATTCGCAAGCACGCCGCCATCGACGCCGCAGGTGGCGACTTCTCCGGCAAGTGCGATCACGATGTCGCGCGCCGCTTTATCGTTTCCGAAGACAAGTATGTCGCAATCGGCGCGCCCACCTGCGTGCAGCTTCGTTGCCCCGACATTGTGGAAAGCCGAAACGACCCGTACACCCTCGCCGAGCAAATTCTGCGCGATCTGCGCCGCCGAGCCTTCAGCAGGCAACTGCACCGTGGAGACCTTCGGCGGAACCAGCGGAACGACAGCATCCACGACGATCTTCCCCCGCACCGCGTCCTTCACTTCGCGCAGTTGCGCTTCATGGCTCGCGAACGGAACGGCGATCACGACAATCTCCGCTTCCTTCGCCGCCCCGACGTTATCGGCGCCGCGCGCGTTGCCGCCAAGCTCCTTGGCGAAAGCCTGCGCTTTTTCAGCCGAACGCGAGCCGACGATTACCGGATAACCGGCGGCGAGCCAACGCTTGGCAAGACCCGATCCGAGATCGCCGGTTCCTCCCAGAATTGCGATGCTTGGTTTTGTGCTCATCGGGCAAATCTTTCCTTGGCTCGGCTACAATGTCGCGACCCGAATAATAAGGTACTATTATTAGACAAACAATATCTTTTCTAAGTCATTGAATCTTCACTTCGAACCGAACAGCCGCCGGAAGAAGGCCCTGATCTTCTCGGCGATCAATCCGAACACGAGCGAACCCGCATCGAGACCAGCGGACGTCGCAGGCGCGGCATCCGATTTTCCGCCGAGCCTCGCCTCCAGATTCTGCACAAAAGCCTGCGTCAGCCGCGCGGCGACATCCTGTACGATCCCGCTCCGCCCGAACTGCGCCAGCATGCCCGTGAGCGTGTAACCGACGGTCACCTTCACGGATGTCGACCGGCCGTCGCCGACCGGCAACAGCTGATAGCTGATCATGCCGCGGGTCGATGAGCTGCTGCGCACATCACTGCCCGCTCCAACAATGCGGCCGGAAAAAGAGCGCGCATCGCGCTCGATATCCGCCTCGCCGCGGAACTCGGTGGAGATCGGCCCGATCTTGATCCGAATTTGTCCCTTGGCATGGTCCGCAGTCGGCTCCCTGAGCAACGTCACGCCCGGCAAACAGGAAGCGATTTCCTTCACGCGGCCGAACATTTCCCAGACCTGCTCGCGCGGATAGGCCACGACGAATTCCTGATCGAAAGAGGCCTGTGGCTTCCAATCACGGTCGATCTTCGTGCGATATCCTGCCGCTGGCTGCGCCTGTGTCGGGCGAACAGAATTCGCCCCCTCGGCAATCTTGACCGTTTCGCTGCCAGCGTGATCCCCGCCTGCGGGCCCGAGCTTCTTGCGGCCCGCTGCCGGAATAGAGGCTATCGCGCGGCCGCGGCGCGCGGCGATCACGCTTTTGATCGCGCGGATAATGCCGACATAGCCGGTGCAGCGGCAGAGATTGCCGCTCATGGCGACCCGGATCGCGCGTTCATCCGGCTCCGGTGCGCGTAACACCACGTCACGCGCCGAAACGAGCATGCCCGGCGTGCAGTATCCGCACTGCAACGCATGTTCCCGTTTGAACGCATCGCGAAGCTCGGCGGTCACTTCGTCATCGTCGAGGCCCTCGATCGTGATGACTTCAGATCCGTTGCAGGCCACCGCATAAGTGATGCAGGAGCGGACGGGGACGCCATCGACCAATATCGTGCAGGCTCCGCATACGCCGTGCTCGCAGCCAAGATGCGTTCCCGTCAGGTTTTCTTCCTCGCGCAAAAAATCCGCGAGATGCGCGCGCGGCTCGATTTCGCGCGAAACGGACTTGCCATTCACGACTAGAGAAATCTGCTTCATGCGCTTGCCGCCTGTTGGATAGCGCGCGCGAGCGCAACCACATGAATCTGCCGGTCGAGCGGATCGCTCATTCCGCTCGATGCCAGCATCGAGTCGGCAGCGCCGCGCTCGAAATTCGCAAGATTGTCGGAGCCGTTGAACAACGCCCTCGCGTCGGCGAGCACCAGCGGCTTGCGCTCGGTCGCGCCGATCACGGTGCGAAATACATTTCTGGTTCGGTCGAGCAAAACCGCGCCGATCGCATGCGCGTATTCGCCGGTCTTCCGGCAAACCTTGTAATAGCCCCACCGTGCATCCTTGGAATGCATCGGCACCCGGATGGCTTCCAGCAGCTCGTCCGCAGCAAGCGCCGTTTCGAGCGCGCCGGTGACGTAAGATTCAACCGGCAGCGTTCGTGCTTCGCGGGGGCCGCGTAAAACCGCTTCTGCGCCCAGCGCCGCAAGCGCGGATACCCAATCCGCGGACGGGTCGGCATTGGTGAGACTGCCGCCGATGGTGCCGCGGTTGCGCACCGCGCGATAGGCGATCCCGGAAGCGACCGATGCCATCGCGCCACTTGTCACATCCGGGACGCGTCCGTCCTCGATATCCGCGTGCGTCACGCACGCACCGATTTCCAGATAATCGCGCTTTTTTTCATAACGCTTCAGCTGATCGAGCCCGGTAATGTCGACGATCAAATCGGGCCGAACGAGCCGCATGTTGAGCATCGGGCCGAGCGACTGCCCGCCGGCCAGTACTTTCGCCTGCGCGCCGTCGTTGAGCAGGCGAACGGCGTCGTCGAAATGACGCGGCCTTTCATATGCAAAGTTGACAGGCTTCACGGCTCAAACTCACTTCGTTTTGTTGCGTGCCTTGGCGGAAGCAATCGCTTCGAGCACGCGCCGCGGCGTAATCGGGGAGCAGAGAAGCTCTACTCCCAATCCCTTGAGGGCATCATTGACCGCATTGGCAATGGCGGCAGGCGGAGCGATCGCGCCACCCTCACCGATTCCCTTCACGCCGAACTCCGTATACGGCGCGAGCGTCTCCATGTGATCGAGATGCGGCTCCGGCACTTCGGTCGGACCGGGCAGAAGATAATCGGCGAAAGTCGAAGCGAGCGGCTGGCCGTTCTCGTCGAACGGCATTTCCTCGTAGAGCGCGGTGCCGATGCCCTGCGCGAGCCCGCCGTAAATCTGCCCATCGACGACCATTGGATTCACGAGCTTGCCGCCGTCTTCGACGATCGCGTAGTCGAGGATTTCCACGTCGCCAAGTTCCGGATCGACCGCGACCGTCACCGCATGCGCCGCATAGCTGAACGTGCCCGTGTCGCGCACCGGCTTGTATCCGACAGTCGCTTCCAGGCCGCCGCGATCCACGTCATGAGGAAGATCCTGCGGCCGCAGATACCAGGCGCGCGCGATGTCGCCGATGCCGAGGCTGCTGGTGCTGGAGACGACCTTGCCATCCTTATAACGCACGTCTTCCTGTGGCACCTGCAAAAGGCTTGCGCCGATCCGCTTGGCGCGCGATTCGATTTCGCGGCAGGCGCTCGCGACCGCGCCGCCCGCCATCACCATGCAGCGCGAACCCCAGGTGCCCGTGGAGTAAGGCGTATAAGCCGTATCGCCCAGCACGACCTTGATCTTTGCCGTATCGATGCCGAGAATTTCGTGCGCCACTTGCGAAAGCGTCGTCTCCAAGCTCTGCCCATGCGAGTGCACGCCGACGCGCAGTTCCAAACCGCCGTCGGGCGTGACGCGCGCGGTCGCCTGTTCGTGTCCCGGCACCATTGGAATGCCCCATCCCGAATAAACCGAAGTGCCGTGCGCGGCCTGCTCGCAATAGATCGAAATCCCGAAGCCTATGAGCCTGCCGTCGGGCTCGCCTTTCGCCTGCCGTGCGCGAAACGCGGGCAGATCGAAATGTTCGAGCGCGCGTTGCAGCGCCTGCGGGTAATCGCCGCTGTCAAAATGTTTCTTCGTGATGTTGTCGAACGGCATCTGCTCGGGCCGCACAAGATTTTTGAGCCGAACTTCGTACGGCTCGATTCCGGTTTCGCGCGCGATCGCGTCGATCACGAGTTCGAGCGCGAAGCAGACGCCCGTCCGCGCCACGCCGCGATACGGCAGGATCGGGCATTTGTTCGTCGCCGCCGACCACGCCTTGCAGCGATAGGCCTCGAAATCGTACGGCCCCGGCAAAATGCTCGCGACCTGCGCGGCTTCAAGGCACGCCGAAAACGGATAGGAAGAGTACGCGCCCGAATCGACCGTCGCTTCGCAATCGATCCCCCGCAATGTTCCGTCTTTGTCGGCGTAGCCGGTGATGAGGTAATGGTGCTCGCGGCAATTTGCGCCCGCCGTCAAATGCTCGCGCCGGTCCTCGATCCAGCGCACCGGATGGCCGCGATGCATGGTGAGCCACGAGAGGCAAACTTCTTCCGGCAGCAATATTCCCTTGTAGCCAAAGCCGCCGCCGACATCGGGCGAGATCACGCGAATACTGCCGTGATCGATCCCAAGACATTCCGACAAACCCGTGCGGTTGATATGCGGCATCTGGGCGGCGGTATAGACGGTGAGCTGCTCGAGCCGGCTGTTCCAGGCCGCCACGACGCCGCGGCCTTCGAGCGGCGCCATCGACTGCCGCGAAGTGCGAATTTCGCGGGTGACCTTGATCGGCGCGTCTAACGCTTTCTTGATGTCCTTCTCGAAAAATGTTTCGAGAAAAATATTGTCGCCCCAGGCTTCGTGCAGAAGCGGCGCGCCCGGCTCGCGCGCTTGCAACATGTCGTGAACCGCCGGCAGCTCCTCGAGGTCGAGCGCGACGGAAGCCGCGATATCTTCCGCTTCCGCGCGCGTACGGCCGAGGCACATCGCAATGAGTTCTCCGACCTGGCGCACTTTGCCGACGGCAAGAACCGGCTGTTCGGAAATCTTGAAACCCGGAAGCGTCGTGACCGCCCGGATCGGCTTTACAACCGTAAGATCGGCGGCGACGAACACCCGGTCTTTATATTCCTGCGGAATGGCAATGCCGCGAATGCGGGCATGCGCAAGCGGGCTGCGCACGAAAGCGACATCCTGCAGGCCGGCAAGACGAATATCGGCGACGTATTCGCCGCGGCCGCGCATCAAGCGGTCGTCTTCCTTGCGTAGCAGCCGCGCGCCTACACCCTGCTCTGCCATACCGCGCTCCAACAACGTTCTCGCAAATTCAGCTTATTTTTAGTACAATAGCAAGACTGGCGCCTGTCGGCCCGGCGATGAAAATCGCTGCACGATAAAAATCAAAAAAACGAATTTAAGCCCGCCGGGATTTGCGCCGCGCAAGGCTCGTCACCTTCGCACCGTTGCGGCCGCGTTTTTCCACGGCCGGCACGGAGCCGAGCAGGTCGATCTGCAATTTGATGCTTTCGCTTTGGTAGATGATATCGCCGACATAGATGGCGATGCCGCCATCGTCGATCACGACGCAATGCGCTTCCACCGTGGGCGCACCGATCGGAATTTTCAGAAGATCGGCGACCTCGGGGTCGGCGCTGCCGATGACGAGCGTTTGATGCGCGTCGCACAACGTGATCTCATTCATCTCGTCGATGGTGACCAACGCTGCGGCATTTTTGAACTGCGCCGGGTTGCGGTCGAAGATTTCACGCGCGAGATGGACGTTGACCACCGAATAAGGATCCTCGCCGCGATACTGCACGCTTCGAAGCTTGACATAGCTTGACGCCAGTTCGCCGTCGCCTTCAATCAGCATGGGCGTTGCGCTATTTTCGATCGTGAGCCGGCGTGGGACGTTGCCCTTCAGCGATTGAATGAGGCTGTTCCAGTTCGTCGCCAGCTTCACCCAATAGCGATCCTGCGTCTTCTTGGAAACGAAGGTGCCGCGTCCTTGCCGCGCCTGCAGCAGCCCTTCCTCCCGAAGAATATCGACGGCCTGTCGCACAGTGACACGGGCCACTTCGAATTCCCGTTCAAGCTCCTCGAGCGTCGAAATTTTCTCGCCCGCCGTCCACTGCCCGGACTGAATTCGCGTCCGCAGCACCGAGGCGACCTGAATATACAGCGGGACTCTGCTGCGATCGTAAGCTTTTAAAAGCTTGGACACGTTAGGACTTCTTCTTGTATCCGTGAATGAATGGAGTGATTATGGCTTAAACGGCACAGGAATTTGCAGCCGTTTTATCATTAGAAAGATAATACCAATATTGCGCGCCTTGGGCCAGCCGCGCGGAAGCGTTGTACACCCTTGATATCCCTCACCCCGCGCCCGCCTATTCCGAAATATCCAGACTGTTGCGCAGGCGCCGCAAGCTCCCTTCAAGCACATTGCGAACGGCGGTACTCGCGCGCCGCTTGTCGCCTGTCGCGATGGCCTCGTAAATATCGCAGTGCTCCTGATAGGCGGCGATTTCCGTTTCTCGTTTCTTTGCCGAGGTTGTCCGCGCCAGCGCAATCGCTTCACGCAAATGCGGTTGCAGAAATTCGACGAAACTCACGATCAGCGAATTTCTGGTCGCCACGGCGATGGCGCGATGAAATTCAATATCCGCGGCAAGCCCTTCCTCGAAAGAGGTGCGGGACGGCTTCATGATCTTCAGAAATTTCGCCATTTGTTGCAGATCGCGGTTCGTCCGGCGCTCCGCCGCAAGGCTCGCCGCCTGAACCTCGATCCCCATCCGGAGTTCGAAGACCTCGAGTAGCGCACGCGGCGCTCCGCCGGATTTGACGAGCCGGAACGGCCGCGCCATCCCGTCCGCCGCCACGAACACGCCCTTGCCTTGCCGCGAAGCGATGAGGCCGTCGGCTTTCAAGCGGGAGAACGCTTCGCGCACAACGGTAATGCTGACGCCGTAGCTCTCCGCCAAGTCCTTACTCGGCGGAAGCTGCCCGCCCGCGGCGTAGCGTCCCTTCGCGATATCTTCGCGCAGCGAGATCGTGATACGGTCGGCAAGGCTTTGCGAAGGAGAGATTTCTTCAGCTTTTTTGGGAGTCATCGCTTCATGCCCAATTCGGTTTCCGGCTTCTGGACCTTCTCGCTTCAAACCTATGCTCAGCCTGAGATTGCCAGCATCTGCCTTGAGCTACAGGAGAGATTCGGCGCTGACGTCAATCTGGTACTTTTCATGCTTTGGGCGGCATCACGGGGACGCCGCCTGGAGTCGCGGGAGATCGAGAAGATTGCGGAGCTCGTAAAAGATTGGCGTGAGCAGGTAGTCATCCCGCTTCGGCTTGCGCGGCGCGCACTCAAATCTCCGCCGCGGGAGTGGCCCGCGCAAGAAACAGAAGCGCTCCGGCAACGGATCAAGGCCGACGAATTGGAAGCGGAACGCTTGCAGCAAAATGCGATGAGCCTCTTCCTTGCCGTCGGCCAGGCAGGCCAACCCGATTCACCGCTCGCCGCCGCCAAATCCAATCTCACGAATTACGCTTCCCTTCTTCGCGCAGCTTTTCCGGAAAAACACATTTCAGATCTCGCGAATACGCTTTCTGCCGCGCGCCTGTCTTCTCCCTGACCCCATCGGGTATTCACGGCGTTTGCCTCTCCTTCGGCTGCAATGCAACAATTATAGGCGAGTAAAACGGCGCAATGAGGTTGGCGCTCTCTAACTTATCATATAAGCTGACAAGTAAGAAGGCGATCACGGGAGTGAATTTGGTGGCGGACAATCAAAGCTTGCGCGGTTTTGTCGCGGAGACCGAGGCGAAATACCCCGAAGAATTTCTGCGGATTAAGGACCCTGTCAGCCGTCAGCTCGAAATGACCTCGGTCGTGTTCGAGCTCGATCGAATGGGAAAAAGTCCGATCGTCGTCTTCGAGAATGTCGAAGGCAGCAAAATGCCGGTGGTGACGAATGTCGCCGCAAGCCGGAAGCTGCTCGCCCGCTGCCTGCAAACGGAACCGGATAAGCTCCCGATTATCTTCCGCGAGCGTTGCCAAAATTACATTGCACCGGAAATCGTCGCCAAAGGCGCCTGGGACGACGTCGTGCTCGAAGGAGATCAAATCGATCTCACCAAACTGCCGGTTCCCTATCAATTCACCGTCGACGCCGCCCCTTACATCACGGCGGGCCAGATCACCGCGCGCGATATCGAAACCGGAACCGATACGACCGGCTTTCACCGCTTGATGCTGAAGGACAAAAATCGCCTTGGCGTCTCGTTGCATTCGCGCCGCCGAATGTACGAATTTCATCGCCGGGCCGCGGCGCGCGGCAAGAACTTGCCCGCCGCCATCGTGATCGGCACCCATCCCCTGCATTACATGGGATCCATGGTTTACGCCTATCCGCCCGGCGTGCGGAAAACCGAGATCATTGGCGGATTGTTCGGTGAACCCTATCGGCTTGCGCGCTGTGGCGTCGGCGATCTCGAAGTGGCGGCAGGCGCGGAAATCGTGATTGAAGGCGAAATTCTCGCGAACGAGCACGAACCCGAAGGTCCCTTCGGCGAGTTCACGGGCTACGCCTCGTATCGCAGCACCCAGAACATCTTTGTCGCGCATCGCGTGAAAATGCGGCGCGATGCGTTCTTCCACAGCATCGTCTCCGGCATGTCGCGTGACCACATCCTCATCTCTTGCATCACGCGCGAAGGTGAAATTCTGAATGCGCTCAAGCGTAATATTCCGAATGTTCGCGCCGTACACGTCCCGCATAAGACATGCGGCGCGTTCCTTGCCATTGTATCGATGAAGAAAATCGCCGAAGGCGAGCCGAAGATGGCCATGCTGAACGCACTCGGCACGGAGCTCTACACGAAGCAAGTCATCGTCGTCGACGAGGACGTGGATATCTACGATATGGACGACGTGATGTGGGCGATCGCAACGCGCGTGCGTCCCGACAAGGACATCTTTATGGTCCCGGGCGTGAAATCGGCCATTATCGATCCGACGTCCGATCCGAAAACATTTACCGTTACGAAGATGGGGATCGACGCCACCGCCCCCTCGGAAGAGGGATTTGCCGAGCGCCTGGTGATTTCGGACGCTCAGCGGGCTCGCGCGCGGGAAATTCTCTCAAACGCGAAAGTCACGGCATAGCCGCAAAAATAAACCGCGCGGATGAAATGAGCGGAATAAACTCCAGCGCGGGAAAGACCCAACCGGCAGGCTCATGCAACGGATCGGGAAAATACTTCCAAAGGAGTTCACTTACAGCGCTAGGGAGAGGAACATGCCAATTCGCCACCGTTTTTCGATCGTAATTATTTTTGCGCTTGCGCTCTTGTTGGCGCCGCAATCCGCCAGCGCCCAGACAAAGGTCCGCTTCACGCTCGACTGGATTCCAGGCGCAACGCATGGCGCCTTTCTGCTCGCGCTTCAAAAGGGTTACTACAAGGCCGAAGGCCTCGACGTCACCATCGATCGCGGAAAAGGATCGGCCGAGGTCGTCCGCCAGCTCGCGTCGGGCGTCTATGACATGGGCTTTCCCGACATCAATGTCGTGATGGATTTTAATTCGAAGAACCCCGACCAAGGCTTCCCCGTTCTGATGAGCGGCTATGAAGAAGCGCCGGCCGCGATCTTCGTGCTGAAGTCGAGCGGCATCATCGAACCCAAGCAATTGAACGGGAAGAAGCTCGGCTCCGCCGCGAACGACTCCACGTTCAAGCTATTTCCGATTTTCGCCAGCCGCACCGGCATCGATCTCGCGTCGGTCCAGATTCAGTATATCGAGCCGAAGTTGCGCGAAGTTCTCCTCGCGCAAGGTACTGTGGACGCGATTCCCGGACAGGTCTTCAACTCACTGCTCGAATTGCAGGCCAAGGGCGTGAAGAAAGAGGAAATCAAATACTTCATGTACAAGGATTACGGCCTCGAGCTCTATGGAAACTCTGTCGCGGCCTCGCGCAGCTTCCTGAAGGAGCATCCCGAAGCTGTGAAGGGCTTTATCCGTGCGACCATCAAGGCCCTGAAAGATATCGCCAAGGATCCGGAACTCGCCGTCAAAGCGGCTCTGACGTATGAGCCGCTGCTCAAAGCTGACATCGAGCGCGAGCGGCTGAAGGTCGCTTTGGATTGCTGCATTCTGACGCCGAACGTACGCAAGAACGGGTTCGGGGATGTCGACCCGAAGCGATTGGAAAATGTGATCTCGCTGATCACGCAAGCGTACAAGCTGCCTCGCCAGCCGGCGCTCAAAGAAGTATTCGATCCTTCGTATCTCCCGCCGAAAGCGGAGCGGATGATCAACTGACATCGCGGCGAATACGAAAGGAAACGTCGCCGATGTCGTTCATCGAGCTGAAGGACGTTGATCTGATCTACGGCAACCGCGCGGCGGATAGCGCGAATACACTCGCGGTATCGGGGGCGAACATCACCATTGCCTATGGCGAGTTCGTCTCCATCGTGGGTCCCAGTGGCTGCGGCAAGTCCACCTTATTGAAGCTGATCGCTGGACTGGTGCGGCCGAGCCGCGGCAGCGTGAAAGTCGACGGCCAGGAGGTCCTCAGGCCTCTGAAGACCGTGGGCATGGCGTTTCAAAATGCCACGCTCCTGCCATGGCGAAATATCCGCGACAATGTCCTTCTGCCGCTTGAGATCGTCGAGCCGTATCGCAGGCGCCAAAGGCAGGACTATAAAAAGAACTGCGAGCGGGTCGAAATGCTGTTGGAGAAAGTCGGCCTCTCCGGCTTTGCCAATCGCATGCCGTGGGAACTGTCGGGAGGCATGCAGCAGCGCGCGCAATTATGCCGGGCGCTGGTGCATGAACCTTCCATTCTTTTGCTCGATGAGCCTTTTGCGGCGCTCGATACGTTCACGCGAGAGGAACTGTGGAGCGTGCTGCAGGAATTATGGTCATTCCGCAAATGCACGATCATCCTGGTGACGCACGAGCTGCGCGAAGCGGTATATCTCGCGCAGACGATTCACGTCATGAGCGCGCGTCCGGGACATATCTTGAAAACCAGCGCGGTCGATCTGCCGCGGCCACGCACCCTCGAAAATACGTTCGAGCCGGGTTTCGTCAAGATTGTCCACGAACTGCGTGATCATATCGGACGGGGAAAGCACTCATGAACAGACAAACCCTGGAACGGCTCGCGCCCTGGCTCACGATCGCAGCGTTCGTCGCGCTTTGGTGGCTCGTCGTCATCGTCTTCGATATCAAGAGCTACATCCTTCCGACGCCCGCCGAGACCGTGCGTTCACTGATCGAGTATCGCCGGGCGCTGTTCATCAACGGCATGGCTACACTCGTCACGACGCTGATCGGCTTCGGGATTGCCGTTGTGATCGGGATGATACTCGGCATTTTCGTCGGCTCGTCCCGGCTCGCCTATAAGTCGCTGTATCCAATACTCGTCGCGTTCAACAGCGTGCCGAAAGCCGCGCTGATTCCGATCTTCGTGATCTGGTTCGGGGCGGGAACGCTTCCGGCCGTCATCACTGCGTTCATGCTTTCCTTCTTTCCGGTTGTCGCGAATGTCGCCACCGCCTTTGCAACGATTGAGCCCGAGCTATTGGAAGTCATGCGCTCGTTGGGCGCCTCGCAGCGAGACATGACCGTCAAGGTCGGAATTCCCCGCTCGCTGCCGTACTTTTTTGCTTCCCTGAAAATCGCGATAACCTTGGCATTTGTAGGCTCGGTGATCGCGGAAATCGTCGCGGGCAATAACGGTATCGGGAATGTGATGCTGGTGGCTGGCTCCAATTTCGACGTGCCGCTCGTCTTCGCGGCACTCCTTGTCGTTGGCATCATGGGCGTCGGCATGTATGCGATATTCGACGTGGTTGAGAAACGAATGACGGGCTGGTCCGCGCGCTCCGAGATTTCGATGCAACAGATTGGTGGCGGATGAATAAGCAGCGCTTGATCGTTGGCATTACCGGCGCATCCGGCGCGATATACGGCGTGACGGCGCTAAAAGCGCTGCGCACGCTGGGAGTCGAAACGCATCTCATTATCTCGCGATCGGGTCAGATCACGCTCGCTCATGAAACGGGCGTAAAAGCTTCGGAAGCCGGAGCCCTGGCCGACGTCGTCTATCGCATCGACGATATCGGCGCGGCCATATCGAGCGGTTCTTTCCGGACGATGGGGATGCTCATCGCGCCGTGCTCGGTACGCACCCTTGCCGAGATCGCGAGCGGTGTGACCTCGACGCTGCTCACCCGCGCCGCCGACGTCATCCTGAAAGAGCGCCGGCGCCTGGTGCTGATGGTGCGCGAAACGCCCTTCCACCTCGGTCATTTGCGCGCGATGACGCAGGTGACCGAGATGGGGGCAATCGTCATGCCGCCTCTCCCGGCTTTTTACGCCAAGCCAAAGACGCTGGACGATATGGTAGGCCACTCCGTCGGCCGCGCCCTCGACCTTTTCGGTATCGGAAACGATCTTGTGCAGCGCTGGGGCGAAAAAATCGGTCTGGGTTCAACCGACTGACGCCAGCGGAAACTTAATGCTGCATTGCGGCCGCGCTGCCGTCGACAATCCTATCATACTAATGTTAGTATGTTTTCTGGATTTCGGCTGTCGTCCGCGCCGGATGCTACGATCGCGCGCAGCCGAGCGTTGGATTTTGCCGTTGCGCGCGGCGTCTGGCGAGCCTTACTTCTAACCGGCGCCATCTTCGCGCAGCTTTGGCGATAAAAGGAATTGTCATGACCGACAGCCGACAGAAAGTCCTCAAGCAGATCGATACCAACCGCGAAAAGTCGCTCAGCTTCTTGCAGAAGATGGTCACGATCCCGAGCGTCACCGGCGACGAGGGCAAGATTCAACAATTCCTCGCCGACTATCTCACCAAGATGGGGCTGGAAGTCGATATGTGGGAGTCGGACTGGGAGACGCTGAAAAAGCATCCCGGCTACGTCCCTGTCGATCGCGGCTATGAAGGCCGCCCGAATATCGTCGCGACCTGGAAGGGCACCGGCGGCGGAAAATCGCTTTTGTTCAACGGCCACACCGACGTGATCCCCGTCGGCAATGGCGAAGGCTGGAGCGACAACCCCTGGTCGGCGAAGATCAAGGACGGCAAACTCTACGGCCGCGGCTCCTGCGACATGAAGAGCGGCGTCGCGAGCCATATCATGGCGGTCGAAAACATGATCGCCGCCGGCCTGAAGCCGAAGGGCGACGTCTACATCGACATCGTGATCGACGAGGAGGTCAGCGGCCACGGCACGCTCGACACCGTATTGCGCGGATACAAGGCTGACGCCGGCATCTCCGGCGAGACCAGCGAACTCGCAGTTCAGCCTGCATGTATCGGCCGCATCTGGTTCGAGATCGAAATTCACGGCAAGGCGGCTGGCATTCAACGCCGCTATCAAGGCGTGAGCGGCATCGAACTTGGCTACAAAATCACCAAAGCCGTCTCCGATCTCGAAGCGAAGCGGGTCGCGACGGTGAAGCATCCGCTCTATCCGAAGGCAATCGACGCGCTCCCGTGCATGATCGGAAGCTTCCAGTCAGGAAACTACCCGAGCGCATTCCCCGATACCTGCCTCTTGAAGGGAAGCATGGCGACGGTACCGGGCGAGGATCATGAAGGCGTCAAGAAGAGCCTCGTCGATCACATCGCCAAGGTCGCGAAGGAAGATCCGTGGCTGAAGGATCATCCGCCGATCGTGCGCTTCGTGGGATACGACGCGCAAGCCTCCGAAATTCCGACCGATCATCCGATCGTTAAGGTGGTGTGCAAGAACTACAAAGAGATCACCGGCAAGGATCCGGAAATCAGCGGCCGGCAAGGCGCGGCCGACACCCGCTATCTCAACCTCTACGGAAACACGCCGACGGTGATCTTCGGACCCGGCTCGACTTCCGTCATGCACTCGAATGACGAGTATGTAAGCATCGACGACTATCAGACCGCGATTAAAGTGATGGCGCTCAGCATCTACGACTGGTGCGGCGTAACCGGCGGCTAAAAGCCTTACTACCCGCGGACGGCTTGAAGTCCTCGCTCCTCACTGAGGCTTCGAAACGTCCGCGGCCGCTTTGCCCGATCGCGCGGATTCAATTCATCCCGCTTTACGGCGCGGCACCTCGGCCGGCTGCGTATCGTCCTGCCCTTCCCACGGAGGACATGCACAGATCAGGTTGCGGTCGCCGAATGCGTTGTCGACGCGGCTCACGGGCGACCAATATTTCCCGCGCAACAGCGACTTGACCGGGAAGCACGCCGTCATACGGCTATAGGGGTGTGTCCAGTTTTCTTCCGCAAGTTCAGCGGCCGTATGCGGCGCATTGACCAGCGGATTGTCGCTGCGGTCTGATTTTCCTTCTTCAATCGCTCTGATTTCTTCGCGGATCGAAATCATCGCGTCGCAGAAGCGGTCGAGTTCCGCCTTTGATTCTGACTCGGTCGGTTCGATCATCAGCGTCCCCGCGACCGGGAAGGACATCGTCGGCGCGTGGAAGCCGTAGTCGATCAACCGCTTGGCGACGTCCTTGACGGTGACGCCGGTCTCCTTCGTGATCGGACGCACGTCGACGATGCACTCGTGCGCGACCAGCCCGCCCCGGCC
>Ga0070682_100000874_pt1 | contig 17563 bp, 3 predicted proteins | sample KBSC63LmetaG_FD_64668 | JGI IMG/M metagenome (GOLD analysis project Ga0070682, IMG submission 64668) | Corn rhizosphere microbial communities from Kellogg Biological Station, Michigan, USA - KBS C6-3L metaG | ecosystem: Host-associated > Plants > Roots > Rhizosphere | place: USA: Michigan... | reverse complement strand
GAACTCGCGTCCAGGCTACTTTGAACTATTCCAAATCCAAATAATCTTTTTTCACCAAATATCAATCAATTGCATGCATTGCATAGCCCTATATGCAATCAGTCTAAACTCGGAAACTTTTGATCCGAAAACTTTTTTTCCTCGACTTGGACCACCGAGAGGATGGAGTAAGGGGTAGGTGGGGACGAAAAATCATGTATGTGTATTTTTAATGTAATTGCATGCTTTACTCGAAGCAAACATGAGAAGAGAAGTGAAATGATTGAGTTACAGTGTATGACATCATACCCTTACTGATACATCTGAGTATCGGGAAGGTGGATGAAGGCGACTCGGAAAATTTTCGGAAACAAGAAGGGACTTTCTGAGAATAGGCATACACTCGAGGTACAAGAGTATTGAAATGACCAAAGAAAATGAAATTGGTTATATGTGTGATACCATACACTGATGGAGAGGAGTACCACCCGAAGGAAAAAGAGGGAAGAAAAGTCAACTCCCGTGAAGTAAATTTTCTTCTCGAGATGATTCGCACAAGCTGATTGTAGGTTAGAAAGATGAGATGAGATCACAGAGCCACAGAAACATTGAAATATATTGAGAAGAGCATACATTGATAGAGAGGAGTACAAATAAATTCCCGAGAATTGAGAAACTTCAAGATGCCGCTCGAGAGATTCACTGAACTGATTCAGAATATGAATTCGAGTGAGAAACTGAGAAACGTAACAAAGGAACCATTGAAATGAAATGAGAATCTGGTGAAAAATGTTTGAGAATTGGAAGTGAATCACAGAGTGCAGTCGAGTTTTGAACGAAACATCGCAGGCAAATAGATTGAACTGCTCGAGGTCGAATTCGGAAATACTGGTTGCTGCTGATATGGTTGAAGCATCTGAGCAGCAGATCCTCCATGCGCACCTTGATAACCATGTTGATCGAGATAATCTTGTGCCATTCTCTGTCGCGGTACTAATGTCCCACCACCGCCACCCATAATCTGTACAGCATGTCTCCAAGTCGGTGAGGAGTGTGCAAGTTGTTGGAGAATTTGTGGATGCATGGAATTCAGCGCTTGTCGAATCGGCTCTCCTCTCAAATATGCAGGATCACCAATGTGCATACCCTCCACCACTCCAGCAAATCGAACCGGAAAATCTCCGGAACCCAAACTGATAGACTGGTGCATTGCATGATGATCGATGGACTGAAATGGCTGAAGTTGTTGAGATTGCGGAAGCTGTTGAGATTGGGAAAGTTGTTGAGCCTTCTTCCGCTGATTCCACTGCTGAAACTGCTCAAACAACTCTTGAGTTTCTGAACTCTCTGATTCTGCTGCTGGATTCTGAACTTGATGCTGCTGAGGAGGAGCTCCTGGTGTTGCTGCAGGTAACTTCTCATGTGGCAAGCGAGAAGGACTTGTTGTTGCAGCTGCAGGTTGAGGAACACCCACTTCTGAGTTCGGAGTTCCTGCTACTGCTGCTGCTGCTCCAAGTACATTGAGACCAGCTCCCGAAGATGATGACGATGTGTCACTCGCATTTTCTTTCAGAGGGCTGTAATGCTGTTGCTGCTCGATCATCTTTTGCATCGCATTCAACTGTGCTACCATCGTGGCTTGTTGTGCTGCATGTTGTGCTGCTTGTTGTTTCATCATCGCTTTCAGTCTCTCGAAATCACTCATCTGAGAATTCACTTGTGGTTCATCATTCAGTTTCTGCTTCTTCGGATCACGTTGCTCTTCCGACTCACCAATCTTGTGAGCTTTTGAGGGATTTCGAGTTTGAGGAAACGACGGATCAGCGAACGCATTGAAAGATCTCGAAAGATTGCGAGTTGGAGTGAGCGCAGCTGGTGAGGAAGCTGTAGGAGGAGGTGAAGCGAGATCCATCATCACACGGTCTTCATCTTCTTTTATCTTCTTAAGTCGCTGCTTGTCTCTTTCTGTTCGCTGCCTCTTCCTTTGTTGTTCTTCTTCTGGTGTTTCACCGAGTTGCTTCATGGTTTCATCCTCCTTCTTGCCTGCCTCCGCTTGAAGTTGCTCTGTGACAGTGAACTTCTGAGCTGACTTTGCCAACGCATCAGCACGTCTTTTCAAACGATTCGCACGTGGGTCTTCAGTGGAAGTCTTAGGATTGAAAGAAGTCGCTGCAGGTGGCTGAGTAGGAGGAAGGATATTGGAGCGCAACTTGAAGGCTCTCTGAGTCTGCTGCTGCGGTGGTGGTTGCTTCGGCGTTTGATGTGGTGGTTGCTGTTGCAGCTCTTGAAGTGGGTGCTGCTCAATCTTATACTCTGAGAAGAAGTCAATGGCAGGATTGTGTCGAAGTAGTGCTCTCAGATCGTTGGTGTTCAAGATCTTATTGAGAGCCGCCTGGCCTTTGCTGCTACTTCTCCACTCACGTGGTTTGCTGGCGAACATTGCATTCAGATCAGATAAATGTTTCGGGTTCGCGTAGTACAAATTATTTCCACTCTCATCTCGGCGATCCAAAAGCATGTAGAGAATCGGATCAAATCTGCGAATCAGTGCGATAACCCACTTGATTGCCGTTTGATATGCAAATTTGGGAGCATGAATAGAGCGATAGAAAGGATACAAGGGATTCTCTTCAGTACAAATCGTCCAGTTGTTCTTGAGAAGATTGTACGGATTTCCAGAATTCAATTTCAATTTTTTACCCGAAAAATGCTTTGCTTGAATTGGATTGCGCTCTTGTGATATGAGTAGACTTTTCAATTCGATGAGGATAGGTGTAAAAGTGCCATTCGCTGGTGGCTTCAGATTCGCCGCCGCAAGACTGTCTTCATCCTTCATATTCGCAGACTTCTTGTCGGTACTACGTATTCCAGCGACATTTTTCTGTTTCTCATCTTCCTCAACATCTTCTTCATCCTGTTGTTCATCATCATCTTCATTGTCATCATCCTTTTCTGGTTCCTCTTTTTTCTCCTCCAGCTCCACTCCACTGGAGATCAGTCGCTCAAGACAATCTCTCAGAGGCTTCGAACTCAGTGCTGGCTGTGGTGGCGGTTCTGGAGTTGTATTCTTTGGTAGATCAATCTCAATGACATTGACAGGAGTCTGCTGTGCGACTCTATACTCTGCAATCCGTTGTGGAGTCATCGTTCTCCAATCTGGTACAGCTGGATTTGCATCCTTGGCAGTGATATCAAAACTCTCAAAATCTTGCAGAATCTTCTTCAAGATAAATGTCTTTCTGGGAATCTTCGGATCTGCGGAATCAGATCTTGAAACTTTAGTATCCCAGATCTCGCAGGTGATAGTGTTCAACTCTTTGTTCTCGTTCTCAACACGCTTTTTCTCTGCCTCAGATGCATTCTCAGCAACTTGGGGATCTGCTGTGCCGAGTTTCTGAGTGTAACCGTATAAACGAAGAAGGCGGCGACACTGACGAACCGAAAGATCATGACCTGGACCGTGACTGTGTCTGAATCTCCCACCATCTAACTTGAGAATAATTGAGTATGATTCATGAGAGATTGTGCGATAAGGGCGATAAGTGGAGTTCGCTGGCTTGAGCCATTGTAAAACCCTCAATATCTTCTGAATGTCATATCCTCGAGAATTCGCAGCAATACCTTGGTACCATAGTCTGAGATGCTCACGATTTGAGAAATCATGAGAAGCTTGTGGAGAAAGAGCATTGAGTTCGATTTGAAGTTTCACTCTTGGCAACTGCGCGATTCCTCCCTGCTCGGTGAATGTCTCCTGCATCATGAAACCGTCCAATGCATCCTCTTCAAGAATCCTCTCGTGAATCCAGTGTGCAAAACGTGAGTTGGTGTGTTCAATCCACTGTGCATCAACAAGATCATAACCAGTCTGAGGTTTCCTCTTGGTACTCGCATCGATCGCCTTCTCTGTGAAAAAATCAGAATACTCCTTTCCTTCGTTCACAACTGAAATGACATCGGTCCAGTCTACAGTCTCAATCACTTGATCATTCTCGCACTCGTCAATCCACTCATAGCCACCGTTCTTGAACTCAGGTTTGCTGTTCGACATAACGTTTGTCAACTCCTCATCCTCATCCTTTGCTCCAAAAATGACTCGCATAGGTTGAACGGCAAACTTGAAAGAAGGAACCATCTCATCGAGAATCAATTTCGTGATATTCTTGTGTTGGCCTTCCAAATCTTTGCGAGAAGCGTTCGGTTGAGATTTGATTTGAGCTTCGAGAGTGCTCTTTAAAAAGTCTTTGAGATGCCGTACATATTTCTTGCCTCCTTGCTTCTCACCTCTCATCAAAATTGCTAATACAACACCATGGACTTCTTCATCTCTGGAGTTTCTATACTTGATGATATCCATCGGTCGAATGTAAATCTTCGCTTGCGACGCGTTGCGATTCCCTTGCTCCTTCCCATTTGCACCATCAGCATCCAGTTTGTCTTTCCTATTATCTGCGATAAAGTAATGTAGAAAGAACGAACGATTGCCAATCCAATTTGTGAGTGGAATCGCAGCGGACGGCACCCATCCAATAGGTAGTAACGGATGATTGAAGAAGAAGAGAAGATGACGATTGGGAAATAGTGCATCCCAGTGATTCGGAAGTTTCAGTACAACAGCTTGAGGAGGATTTCGCAGATTCTCCCAAATCCATCCTTCCTCCTTCCGCTCTCGAGTCGGGTAAAATTGAGTTGCACCTGCAGTTCCTGCGAGTAGACCTGAGAAATAATCCGAGTAAGTGTTATTGACACCCAACTGCGGTTGCGTACCAGAAGGAAATTCCTCCGCCGGCCACACGAAACGAAACGACATCTCGTAGAGAAACGATGAGAGAGATAGCATACTCGAAGCGACCCACTTGGCATCCTGTTCACTCATTCTCTCCATCTCATTCAACAGATCCTGTAAATCTTGGAGGTTCACACTGTGATCATGAGCGAGCTGTGTCGCGAAGAAAACCAGTGCCGGATCAGCATTATTACCAGGTTTGAGTTCCTTCAATTTCTTGATCAGCTCGACCCATCTCACACGAATTTCCTGCTTTCGAAGCATCAAGAGCCTGGTATTTTCCTTATCTCCAGCTTTGATCTTACCTGACTCGACCTCACGACCTGACTCGACATCTCCAAGGTAGATGTCAGCGAATGCTGTTAAAAGCACGGAATGTGCTCCACAATTTCCATCACGATTCGCTTGAATTTGAGAAACCGGTAAATTGGGGAAATCAGAATTAATGACACTCTTCTCATAGTCCATGAGGAGAAAGACTGTGCCATCGCGAGTTGGTGGTGATCTGAGATCACGAGTCACACATTCACCGGGACGATGAATATTCTTATGTTCCGACATGTATCGCAGCAATGTGTCGAGGTGCTGTCGTAGATTCTCAGCAGCCACGTATTGTTGCAAGTGACGTTGTGTCGGTTTCTTCAAATCCTTGCCAAGAAGAGAATCGCTCGACTTGTCAACAAGTGATTCGGAAGTCGGCTCAAGAAGCTTGGTTTGTAAAGCATCGATGTGCTTCACGGCTTCCGCTGCATTGAGAAGACCCTGCTGAGTATCAAGTTCATGCTTCTTCCAACTTTCATCCTGTACATCCTGAAGCTTCTTCTCATCATCATATCCAGCATCCCTCATCAGCTGGGTCGTGGCACGTTCTACTCTTCCCTTACGTTTATTTTCTGTTTCAAGAGAATCCGAAATTGCACGTGCAAGTTCTTCGTCATTAGTTGGAGAGTGAGGTTGAAGAGAGGAGTGAGAGTGTGTGCGGGCAAGAATCTTTGAAGGTTGAGCGGTTGCTGTGGAAGAAGTCTTCTTAGGAAGCGATACTCTGCTGGAAGTGCGGTGCGAGGGACGATGTTGAGTATCAGCTGCTTCCTCAGATTGCTCCATTGCAAGAGATTTCACGATTGGATCGGACTTTCGCTGTGACTGATACTGATAATACTTTTTTTGACTCATTGACAGTTGTTTGAAATTTTCAGCTGTCTTTGATCGGCTCACATTAGCAGCACCTCTCTTCGGGCGAGGTGACTTCTTTTCCTCCAGTTCCTCCTCCTCCGGCTTCACGTAATCGGAATCCGATTCCGAATCGCCATCTTCAGATGGTTGAGCGCGCTTACCAGCTGGTTCAGTGATTCCATCTTCTTGAACTGAAGGACGTTGCCAATGGGAATAAATCACAAGAATCTGCTGATTGCCACAAATGGGTTTCAAGGCGCGAAGCACAACGTGCGGATCCACTTCATGAGATGTGACGGCCACCTCAACAAACTCAGCGTTCGGTTCATTCTCACCACAATCGTTCGCCATGAAACCGAGACCGCAAAACTCAAACTCCTCAATTTCTGAGTGCGAGAGTTGTGATCGATGCAATGGCCAGGAACTGACGCCCTCGAGGGCTTCAAGCTCTTGAGTCGATTGAGGAATGAAATCACGAAAGAGAGTGCGATAGGCAGAGCCGTCGAAGGCCACTTCTTGATTCGAGTGATAATAAACGTGTTTACGACCAGTTATCTTCTCAAAGTCGGACTTCTCGAAACGCAGTCCACCATAAAAGCAGATGTGTTCCCCCTCAGGAATATTCACGCCGTCACGAGCAAACAGACCAAGCTGACTCGGCTGTCCAGTCCGGCAGAGTGAAGGTGCAAGACGAATACACACCTTGAGAGGACCCTGGACTTTCACCATGTCAGAGTACAACCACGAAAACCGCCTCATGTTGCAAGTAGAAGTGATTCCATTCTCAGGAAAGTGAGGTGGAACCGTAGTGATTTTCGAGAGTACCATCCAGGAGTGTTGATATTTCGCAAGACAAGCTCCATCTTTCACAGTCTGAAAGTGAAGTCGCAAGAAGGGATGGAACGGATGCAGTCGCGAGAATGCAGCATCGTACTGCTCAACAACATTGACATGCTGAGGGGAGAACTCATGCCACGCATCATCCGTATCCTCCTGCCACTCGTGTCCTTTCTCAAGCGAGAGATAGAAGAACAGCGGAGGAGAATTTTCCTTCTGTTCAACGATCGTGCCAATTTCATCCAACATTGACTGTATGGTGGATCGCACAGAGAAAAGAGCGTGGGTATTCGGTAGCCAAACTTCAGTTGAGGAGGTGAGAAGTTGATCTTCAGATAGTTGGCTGAGAAGATTCATGATGCGAGTTGCAACGTCTGAGTCTGGTGTGTGAATCATCGAATCAGGAGAGATAAAATCCAAGAAAATTTTCTTAAATCCATACTCTGCATCACTAACATCCGATACAGCTGTCTTGAGTTCTTCAATGGTATTCTCAGGCAATAAGTAATCGGGAGTACACTGGAAATGTCGATGCCAACGATCTGTCGTTTCGGCAGGAGACACAGTGAACACATTGTGATCGCGCTTTAGAAACATCTGAAAACGGAGTTGATTTGCATCCACCGTAGAAGCATTCTCTGGAACATTCTGATACATAGTATCGATCACTAACACCGATTGTCGAGTGTGTTGAATTGGTGCCTGAGAAGGGCGAGCATCTGTCAGAGTGGTTGCACCGATTGAAAGTCCTCGAGAATTTGAAAGAGAATGAGCACCCTGTGGTGTTCCACTCTCAGCAGATGTTCTTACTGGAACAGTCTGAGAGATGTTATCTCCCTCAAAATCAGCATTCCCATCCGGCGAATCAAATCTTTCTTTCTTAAGCATCGAGGTACTTGGATCTTCAGAGAAAGCCATGTGATCAAGATTTTCATCTGTGATGTAATTCATTGAGATCAATCCACACTCGCCACGAGTACCACCCTTGTCCGGATCAGCAATTTGTTGACGAATGACCTTCGCACAGTGAGTCGGGCAAAGTGGAAATTTGAACTCCTTACCAACTGCCGATGTTGAACCAGCATTCGACATTGTCGATCCATAAGTCAAACATGCATGGTGATACAATTCAGAAGGATAACAAAGCATGCAAGATGCAGGAGCCGAATCGACAGGAAGTTGAGAGAGCCGCAACTGGTGAAGCGGTGAACTTCGACAACTCTTATCAAATAGACCCTGTTTGTTCAAGACACAATGTTCATGACATGGCATCTGCAGGGTTGGATCGAGAATGTAAGATTGCTTACCTTTATTCTTCACGAGTTTACATTCTGGAGGTAGATGATTCTCACAGTACAGAACTTCAGGTACATTCGGAGATGCGCTGTCCTTGAGACATATCTTGTGCATACTCATTGTACAATCAATAAATCCACAGTGAACCCACATATACGCATAGGTCTTTGAGAAGAAAAATTGATGGCAGATTGAAGAACAGCGAGTCTGTGACCGTCCCGTGATTCGACCAAAATAGGATTCGCGAGTCTCATAATATTTAACTGCTGACAGTGGTCGTGGCCATTCATGAGTTTTTTGAAGTGTATTGTAGATAATGTCACGAATCGGCACTGACATTTCTACGCAGTACGTGTTGAAGTGAGAAAGAGCCAAAAGCGTCTGCAACTTCGATTGTGGACTTGCAGTACTGCGAGGACGATACAGACTGCCATTTTTCTCACTGTTGAAGACAAACTCATAACGACCAGTATTCTCAAGCACATTGATACGGTCCTGATATTGGGTACATCTGCGGCAGAGATATACCAAACCGTTAATGTTTCTCATCGTCTCACTCTGTACCTGAGGATCATTCAAATCACATATCAAATCCATGACACAATTCTTGTGAAGCAAATTACATCCTCGGGAAATTCCTGTTGTAGGAGCCAAGAAGCAGTAAATCCAACCTGTCCCAATGGTGTCCAGTGCACGATCACAGAAACAACCGTTCTGGTGAGATTCACGATAATGCTCGGGTGGTATATAGAGTTCATGAGATGCATCGAGATGTTCACGCAAAAAGACGATACGAAATTGCAGTAATTCGACGAGTCGATTCCAAGTGATAATCCGACTCGGTCCGTTTGAGAAACGATCTCCGATTCGCTTAAGAGCAGCTGGTGATCGCAACAGAAAACCGAGATATTCCAGCTCCATCTCCATGGCAGGAGGCACTTCGAAGAGAAGCTGACTCAGAGTTGGTGAGAAATTGTGATTCGCTGCTTTGCGAAGTCGTTCATATGCTGGGATCTCTTCATTACTTAACCTCAGATCAATCTGCTCAGAATTTAAGTTGATAATGAGAATCTCAGAGGAACTTGCTAGGTCATATTCAAGAATCTTGTGAAATGTATCATGACTGAAATCATGATAGCGAGTACGTGTAACAAAGGTAAATCCTTGTCTTACTCCCTCGAGATCCGGATCCATACGGTGAATATTACCAAAATACAACTCTGGCGATTGTGGTTGATCGCGAAGTGAGATGACATTCTTGAGGAGGAGGAACACCATTCGCTCAAAGCTCATGATATATGGTGCATCAATCTGATATTCCTTCTGTAATCTCACAATTCGCTGATGTAACCAGCGAAGATACTCAGGAGACATCAAAGCGCGTTTGAGAAGTTGGTACTGCTCCATCGGAAACTTGCAATTCTCAGTTGAAACACCGAAGAGTAATGCCGCAGATATTGACTTACATAGAGCCTGTACATCGAGTGAGTTTGGTAATGATCCCTGAAGCTGAGATTCGTTGAACTTCAAAAGATCATTCTTCTCACGAGCTGTCATCAACGGTTGTTCATGAATCGGTGCTAAGTGTGAAACCTGAAATCTGGGATCAGAGCTCGCGTAGAATGAATTCTCGATAATAACAGCGAATTCCTGAGACTGTGCCTTTTGAGCTTCTTCTATATCCCTCTTCTGTGATTTGGATAATTCCTCTTCCTCGACAGGCAGCAAAGAAGTGGGCAACAACTTCCGAGGAAGTGGTGTACGTGTCGATTGAAGTGAACTTGAGCCGCTGTTGAGGAGCATTCTTGTTGTGGAGGAGGAAGATGCAGAGGAGGAGGAAAGAGTAGTGGGAGGTGATGCCGGAAAGAGTTGATGTGAGAGAGATTGCGAGTCAACTCTCGTGATCTTGAAGGGTGGAGGAGTTCTGAGAATGAGAGTCGGTGCAAATGCCGGTGATGGTTGCTTGCGAGGTGAGGTGTCAAGGTTATTACCACAATCTACAAGAAAGTGCACACGACGAGAGGAGGACAAGGAGAGAAGTTCACACGACGAGAGGAGGACAAGGAGAGAAGTTCATTTCAGACATACAGATTCTCAAATCCGAAGGTCGCGATCATGATGCCTCCAGCTGATTCTTACCTGATGGAAGCACACGATGCAGGTTGAACATGGTGAGGAGTCAGATCGGCTGCAGGTGCAGCGATGGTGCAGAACTCGTGAAATATGACGCAAATTCTCAGGATAAGTCTTCGCAATGTCTCTTCGACTAAACTCCTAGAAATTTCGATAAGATGCAATTTGAGACAAAATTTGAGAATGTGCACTCAGCTTTCCAGCTCTCCATCACCACACACTCACACCCCTATCGGTCTTGATTTGTGCACTCCCCTCGCGCTGCACAAGTGATCGTCTCTGAATCGCACCCAACGCACTTTACCCTCAATCGGCACATGCCTGAGAGTATTCACAGATGGCTGCCTCATCCTCCTCAAGCAGCTCCGCAAACAGGAGTCCGACTTATGATCGCATTATCGACCTACAGCAACAGTTGAACCTTGCCACTGAGTTCATGAATCGAAGCTCGACTCAGAAGATGCTCGTGAAATTAAAGTTTCCTTATGATTATCGAACTCACTCAGAAGGAGTTCATGGATCTGCTCTCGACTACGAGAAATACATCACAGTCCAAGACAGCGAAATCTTACCCACTCTCAAAGGAGGAGTACTGACCGTGAAACCGAAAGCAACAATGTGAGTGAATTTAGAGCGAGAGAGGATTCAACCTCCAAAATTAGCTGTATTCTCAAATTGTTCTCCTGGAAATCTCCTCTCTCAGCTGCATTTCCTATCCAGGGTTCGTGGTTCCCGGTCCGGTGTATGAATTGCTCATGCAATATTGCCACATTCCTACTGGTGTCGTCGTCTCATCACTTCAGTATCCTGACCCTGACGACAGCAAGACAATGATTGAGACATACATTGTCGGTGATCCTACCATGATTGGTGCGATTCTCAATGATCCATCGCGTTTACCTCAATCTGTCAATCCGAAGACGGACATCATCATTGGTAATTTCGCTCAACGTGATGGTCTCGAGTTAGAGGATTTGCCACAGTGGAAGGTAAATTCCAATACACTCGTCAAACCAGGTAAGAAAGGAAACGGTGGACTGAAACTCATTCCTCATGACTATGTGTTCGTCCAACTGCAGCCCACCCTTAAATCCCTCAAGATTGGCAAGGAAATATTTGTCAAGTACGAAGAGAAACTTGGTGAATTCTGGAAATATCGACCGGATGATAGATATTGTGAAGTATGCATGTCAAAAGAGTCTCCAAATTCTAATCTCCTGATTCTTTGCAATGTTATGATTCCTCATCCATCCATCAAAAGCAAGAGTGTTTCATGCATATGCGGTTGTCATGTTAACTGCTTACCAGCACGGGTCAAGAAACCTCAAAATGAGGCTGAGATCAAACTCATGCAGTGGAGTTGCCGCATTCACATCAACACACTCTCAAGAGGGTCAAGTCGAATCGCGCACAAGTCGGATGGACCTCCTGATGTTTACCTTAACTATCCAACTCGCAGTGCCATTCGACAGATCACTGAGTCGCGTTGTGATGCTGAGAAAGGTTTGGTCAAGAATTCTGTGTTACTCAATGTTTCAGTTCAGAAATCATCGATTGATAATGCTGGTCTGGGTTTATTTACAACAAAGGCTGTCGCTCCTGGTACAACTGTTGGTTACTTCTTCGGTCTCATCATTTCACGAACTCGATATGATCGTATCCTTTCTGGTCGTCTCGCTCCTGAAGATGAAGATGAATTAGAATTTCTCGAAGACTACAAGAAAGGAATCTGTCGTAGCCTCGATATCTCACAATCGTTTTCTGATCACATCAATGAATACATTATGCTTGTATCGAGGCAGTGTCCGGCGGGTTACATTAATGATCCTCGCTTGCGTATAGGTACTAAGGCAAGAGTCGAGAATTGTCAAATCGTATATCCTATGGAGGTGATTCATAAGAATTGCCTCCTCCCGTATAGAGCATTTCCGGTTCTCACCAAATCTGCACTCAAAGCCAATACCGAACTATTCTTCACTTATCATGGCTATGATCCTTCTCGAAAATCAACACTCCGAGAGCCGGTTCGCAAGGTTGCAGATTTCTATTCGACTACTCTCTTTCGAGAATTGCAAACAACGAACAATAAACCAAAATTAACCTTCAACGAGAAAATGAAACAACTGCAAGACTCTGAGAATACATTGTCTGTTGTACCTCCAATTATCGAAAGCACTCAACCAGCTGCCGTCTTCATGCCACCCTACTCTGAGACTCTGCATATGCCATCCATTTCTCGAGCTGCTGTGCTTCCGTCACTGGTACTTCAAGACTTGGTGAATACCAAACCAGCACCCCAACCATCCTTCACTCGCCTACAGAATCAAGTATCACCAACATCAACAGCACAACCAGTTGCTCCTTCAGACTCTCTTACGAATAGACGAATTCAAAGTTATATCAATTATCCTTCCAAACCAGATGTCGGGGAACCTCAAACGCAACTAATTTACCTTACGAAGCGTACCGCATCTACTTTGGAAAACCTCAAAGTTGCGGCAAAACAACTTCCAAAAGCAAAACACATCGAGAAGCGTACTTCCTCGGTTCTCACGGGTTGGGATCCAGCAGCTTCTGAAATTCTCCGAAGTGCGTCAGCTACCGCTGCTTCTCCGGGTCTCACATCCCCGGCATCTCAACCCTCAGTTAAAATACATATTGACACTGCCAGAGACAGTGCTTGCGTTGCACCTGAAGAGTCTGAAGTTGTAGCTTCTCCACAGAGAGGGCCCCAAGCAGTTGGGAAACCATCTTTCAAGTTGAGCTCTTTCGTTCCACAGGACTGTCACACACCAATGGAGATTGATCCTCCGTGTATTCCAGAGATCAAACAAGCGGTACCATTACCTGTGAGTCAGGAAGATTCTTTCAATGACGGATGTAACTTCGATGCTATAGATGCTCATGAATGTGACGATATCGCTGATGATCAGACAGCTGCAGATGCCATCCTCCAAGATGCTCTGGATGAAGATGAAATTCCTGAAGGTGAGCAAGATCAGATGTCGGATGAGGATTCAAACTCTGGCTCAGAACATAGCGAATTCCTGGGACCGGTGACCCACTCAACTCAAGAGTCGATACATGAATCTGCTGCAGCTTCGGCCTTACCAGCTGCAGCTGTTCCAAAGCGAGTGAAGCGGCTGCCAGTTCATCTCCGCACCAAGACACAAACAGCAAAACTTCCGCACTTCTCTATCGCACCGCTCTCACCATTTCAAGAAGCTTACGTTCGCAAAAAGGCAAAAGAATTTCTCAAAGAGAAGCCAAAATGCGAGAAGACTGAGGATGAACTCATGAGCTCAAGAGGCGCCCTGTCTCTTGTTGCCATACCTGCCGATTATGCCGAGGTTTTGGCATGCTGCTACGCACCAGATTTGCGACTCAACCTACCTGACGATCATCCATTTTCTTCCTTCGAGAAATTTATGGATTGTCGTGTATTGATTCATTCGGGTAATATGATGGAAGGCGGTAACAAGCAAGGTGTAATGCAGTATCTCGCGAATCGCACCTCTGATCCTGAAGATGCAACTCGCGAGCCACATGAGCGCAAATATCGCGTCATCTTGCTCTCTGGTCATCGCTCTTGTGAGTCATGTTTTCGCGCTCTTCATGGTCAATGTCGAACTACAATGTTTACTATGCATGATCGTCTGAAGAATGGTGTATCGTGTGTCACGGATTTTCGCACAAAACCAGATAATAGTTCACTCAAGATTATCGATCTAGTAGTTCATGGGGTGAAGGATCTGATTGATGAAATGGGTGAACCAATTCCAAACGCCCAAAATCCAAACCGTCATTTCCAGGAGGTACCATTCACTCAAGTCACGGAACTTCGTGACAAACTCTCAAAGAGAATGAATATGGAGGTAAAATCATCGACTCTCAGGCGTGCGGTCCAAGCCTATGAGTCGAAATTCAACGTCCATGTTAGTCTCGCAAAGATCAAACGATTCATGAAATGCTCGACGTGTACTAGACTTCATAACGATAAGAAGGCAGCAAAGACTGAGGAAGAGAAAAAAGCGCGGACAGTAGTCAAAAACAATCATTTTCGACAAGTTGGTGACCAACGCCAAAATTACCATGATCAACGTGATCTTGCCAAGGAGAAACCGGAAGAGTTGATGGTACTCGTGATCGATGGTATGGATCAAGCAAAGACGACTCTACCTCATCAAGTTCGTACCTCGAAGGATACTGATGGACCAGGATTGGGAGTTCATGTTGTCTCGGTATTCATGTTTGGTGGTGATCTTCCAATTTTGGGTTTCTTGAATCTTCAGGATATCACCAAGAACTCATCACTCACAGTTGTCAACATCCATCGAGCAATCGAGTTGCAATTTGAGAAAATTGTCCAAAACAACAATTGTCAACTCGCTCGGTGGCCAAAGAGATTGCACATCTGCTTCGATAATGCTGTTGGTGAGAATATCAATCAAAATGTCTTTGGTTATCTTGCTGCACTTGTACATCATGGTGTATTCCAAGAAATCACAATCGGTACTCTCTTCGTTGGTCATACTCACAATATCAATGATCAACTATTCAGTGTCTGGAGTCGATGGCTCAGATTCAACGAATGTATTACGATTTCAAAGATGATGGAGAAATTCCAAGAAACTTACAAAGGATATTCCGTGACATCCGCTGTGAAGAAAAAGCTTGACTTGGATGGTGACGTGGAGAGGAAGCAAGTTGAGGAGGAGAAGAAGGATTCGGATGGTGATGGTGCCAGTGTAATCTCAAGTGTCTACATGCGCATTCCCCAAGATTTCTCGAAACCTCTTCAGACGGAGATGAAACAATCCACCATGAAAATTGTGCAAGATATCGAAGATGCCGGTACAGTCGCTCGACCATTTCTCGAACGTGTGAAGCACAATATCGATGTTGAAGGATGGCTCAATCTCGAAGAAAAGATTTTTGAAGGTATTCTTAAGTATCACATATTTACGTTTGCCAAAAACAAGTCCGGAGAAACTGAGATGTTCATGAAATTTGAAACGAAGTCGGAAGTTCGTTACCCAGAGTATCGTCACGAGGAGGTGCACAATGGGGTCAAGTATCGCACACGCAGGATAATTTTCAAGAGCAGCAAAATGATTGACAAGGATCCAATCACAATGCCCTTGAATAAAGTCGATACTGCTGGTATTATTGATCTTCTCAAGAAAATTGAGGCTGAAGATCGAAGCAATGTAGAAAAGTGTGCTCAAATCAAGGAGATGACCGAGGTGTGTAAGTCACTGACCACACAATACGAAAATCAGGGAATCGAATGTTCAGAGTGTTTGCGAATAAATAATGACCTCAAGGCAATCGGCACAATTAGTAAACCTGCAAGAAATGCTGATGCAAAAGTCAAGGTGGATCACAACAAGAAATCGAACAGAAGAAAGGCATTGCAGCTTGAACAGCTCGAACACATGCAAACAGCGAATCATTCCGCAAAAGTTGGCTGGTGGACTGACTGGTTGAAAATTCGAATTCCTCTGATTCGTGAGTATTATCAGAGCAAAGGCTTGCAAGTTGCAGCTGATTCAGCTGAAACACAGATTGGTATGACTGGCTATCTTCAACATCCAAAAGATGAACACGAGGGTGATCCTGCATTTCGGGTCGAGAATCAATGCATGGGAATGGTCGGTCAACCTGCTGCAGGTATGTATGTTCTTACTCGTATTCCACTTGACGATCTTGATGTACCACCATTCTGGGTCGCTCGTATCAAGAGATATTTCTCACCTTCACCTGGGGTGATCGAGTTTTATCAGAAACTCCTCAAAATGAGACAAAAACGTTACAACGAGAACAAACAAGGTTCAGAAGAATCTGATAGTCGCATGCCAACACCTCCTTCAGACTTAAACCTTGATAGTCCGGAAGCAGCTGCTGAAAAGAAGCCGAATGAGAAATCCAAGAAGAGTGGCGCCAGTGAGAATCTCAAATCGGGAAAGGATAAACTTCAGGAGGTATCTAATCCACTCTTCGATCATTCACATGTGATTGTCCACTGGTGGTCGCACGTCTCTTCTCGTGAGAAGGCACAAGCAGTCAACTCGAAGAAGCGAAAACACGTAAAAGCTGAAGCTACTGAATCCAGCAGTGCCTCGGTTGCTTCTCCTTCCAAGCGACCAAAGAGAGTCTCAGAGCGAAATGCGACGAAGGTTAACTATGCTGAGACGGCTGCGTCGAGTGACCAAGATTCAGAGATGCAAGATCGTCAAGCCAAGCATGATGAGGAGTACCAACTGCCACACGACGACACGACTCTCGAAACACTCCTTGAAGCTCCCGAACCGAGTGGTTACAACTCAAAACTTGTCCTGAAAAATCCATTTCTCGAGAAATTATCACATTGGAGGTATGAACAATATTTCGAGTGTCCTGAGAAGATGCATCACGAAGCAATTCTTCCAGTGAATGCAATCTTCTGGTGGGGAACAGAAGATATGTTCTTGCAACTGAAGGGTAGAAAGCAAATTCTCAATTCCAAAACACTTCCAACTCTCGGTCGTTTCTCGGAACTTGTTTGGAAGCAAGTTATTGCGGAAATCAAGCAGCAGAGTGAGGATCAAGTCCAGAATGAATCAGATAATCACCTCGAGAGTGACTCAGAGAATCAACCCGAGAAAAAATCTTGAGAAATTTGAGGATCTTCTCCTCCATCCTCCACCCCTACTACCCATGTCTATGCATGAGTGATGTCATACCTCAACTTTCAATTGTCTCTTTCCTTCGCATTGTTGACCCTTCAGTTTGCATACAAAGTGCATGCATTTCAGTGCGCACTAAATGGTATCTTCCTTTCAGGTCCCTGGGTAGGTATTCGCAGAGGTGGGAGGGTGAGATATGATTTCTTTTCAAGTCTTTGCCAACAAACCAACACAATCGATCATGCTCAATCTGTGCGACATCAAAACTCGATAAAATATCAGATTTAATTTATCCAGTTCAAAAATGTTGGAATAGTTCAAAGTAGCCTGAACGCGAGTTTATCACGCGAGGCACATTTAACTTATGGTCACCTTTGTGGACGGAAACTCGATGAATTGATAGATAATGACGCCGCCGATGGTATGATTATTCACAAGAAGGATGCATCGCACAGCCAGCTGATTCAAAATTGTGATGCATGTATGGCAGCGAAGATGGGCAGAAAGTCATTCAGTGATGAGATAAATCACCAAGTTGAGGGGCCGAACGATAAAGCAGTTGCTGATTTATGCGGTCCGATTATCACTCGAATTGCAAACGAAGAAGGACAACTTCAAGGAAAGAAGCAGTACATTTCATTGATCACAGATGTGTGGAGTCGGCACGTTAGTTGTAAGATCATTGATTCCAAAC
>Ga0070682_100000872_pt1 | contig 17577 bp, 18 predicted proteins | sample KBSC63LmetaG_FD_64668 | JGI IMG/M metagenome (GOLD analysis project Ga0070682, IMG submission 64668) | Corn rhizosphere microbial communities from Kellogg Biological Station, Michigan, USA - KBS C6-3L metaG | ecosystem: Host-associated > Plants > Roots > Rhizosphere | place: USA: Michigan... | reverse complement strand
ATCCGCAACGCGCGGCGTTTCCTGGTCGTACGCCGCGTCGACACCGATCGTTTCTACACGGCGCAATACACCGCCGCGCCCTCGACCAACGAGGTCGATTCGGGTGGCGGCACGAAACGCAATGCCGACGACCTGTTCAACGAAATTTCCGCATTCTCTGAAGGCTGAATTGAAATGTCCAAGCTGCTTGAAGTCAAAAATCTCCACGCCGAAGTCGGCGGCAAGAAAATCCTGAACGGCCTCGATCTTTCGGTCGAGGAAGGGAAAGTGCATGCGATCATGGGGCCGAACGGCTCCGGCAAGTCGACGCTGTCCTATATCCTCGCGGGGAAACCCCGTTACGAAGTCACCGAGGGCTCGGTGAAATTCCTCGGACAGGATTTGCTCGCGCTGCCTCCCGACGAGCGCGCGGCGAAGGGCCTTTTCCTCGCCTTCCAGTACCCCATGGAAATTCCCGGCGTCGCATCCATGATCTTTCTGCGCACCGCCGTGAACTCGGTTCGCAAGAAGCGCGGCGAGGCGGAGTTGTCCACGCCCGATTTCCTGCGCCTCGTGCGCGAGAAGGCGTCCGATCTCAAGATCGATCAGGAGATGCTGAAGCGCGCCGTGAACGTCGGATTCTCCGGCGGCGAGAAGAAGCGGAACGAAATTCTGCAGATGGCGCTTCTGGAGCCGAAGCTCTGCGTGCTCGACGAGACCGATTCCGGCCTCGACATCGACGCGCTGAAAGTCGTCGCCGAGGGCGTGAATGAGCTGCGCTCGAAGAAGCGCTCTTTCGTCGTCATCACACACTATCAGCGGCTGCTCAATCACATCGTGCCCGACGTCGTCCATGTCATGGCGAAGGGCAAAATCGTAAAGACGGGCGGCCCGGAACTCGCAAAAGAACTCGAAGCTAAGGGCTATGCGGCCTTCGAGCAGGCAGCCTGACATGAACGCCGAAATTCGCCCTATTCGCACGCCGGCCGAGCAGGCGCTCGCCGCTTCCATTGAAGCCGCGCGCGACCGGCTGCCGGGCGCGGGCGAAATCAAGAAGCTACGCGAGGCGGCGGGAAAGGCGTTTGTCGAAAGCGGGCTGCCGCATCGGCGCGTCGAGGAATGGAAATACACCGACCTCCGCGCGCTGATGCGCGACGCGGCGCCCTTGGCTTCGCCGCCCGACAAAAAGGCAATCGAGCAGGCGAAGAAGCACAACCCGTTTCCCGGCGTTGAGGCACTTCGTCTCGTCCTAGTGAACGGTGTCTTCGTCTCCGAACTTTCCGAACTCGCTAGTTTGGAGAAGGGTTTGACGATTGTTCCGCTCGCCAAGGCGCTCGCGGAGGGCAACAAGCTCACGCAGCGGATCGGCGAATTGCAGCCCGACACTTATGACGCGGCGCTCTCGCTCAACACGGCATTTCTCAATGATGGCGTTTTAATTGAGATCGCCGACGGCACAAAACTCGCGAAGCCAATTCATATCGTGAATTTCCACAGCGGCAGCACGCCGGCTTCGACTTATGCGCGCTCGCTGATTGTTGCTGGCGAGGATTCGCAAGCGACGGTGATCGAATCCTTCGCGGGACCGGAGAAAGTAGCCTATCAGACCAGCAGCGCCATGGAGCTGCATGTCGCCGACAAGGCTTCATTCGATCTGATCCGCTTGCAGGCGGAAGGAAGCGCGGCGCTGCATCTTTCGACACTGCTCGCGAAAATCGGCAGTGACGCGAAATTCGCGCTGCATCCAGTGACGCAAGGCGCCGCCGTCTCGCGCTACAGCGTGACGCTGCGCTTCGCCGGAAAGAACATCGAAGCGCGCTTTGCCGGCGCGACCCTCCTGCGCGGCAAGCAACACGCCGACACGACGATGGTGATCGACCATATGATGCCGCACGGCACAAGCCGCGAATTGATGAAATCCGCGCTCGACGGCGAAAGCCGCGGTGTCTTTCAGGGCCGCATCAATGTGCGCCACGGCGCGCAGAAGACCGACGCCAGGATGGCGACGCACGCGCTGATGCTCACCGATACGGCCGAGTCCGACAACAAGCCGGAGCTGGAAATCTTCGCCGACGACGTGCAATGCGGCCACGGCGCGACTTCGGGCGCGATCGACGAGAACCTGTTGTTCTATTTCCTCGCGCGCGGCATTCCGCGCAAGGAAGCGGAAGCGCTGCTCATCCAGTCCTTTGTCGCGGAGCCCCTCGAAATGATCGCGCATGAAGGCGTGCGCGGCGTAATGCTTGCTCGCGTCGAAGATTGGCTGCGGGCGCGAGGCTAGGAGAATTATGGTGGCGCATCCTGCGGTGAAAGACGGCGCTTACGATATTGCGCGCGTGCGCGCGGATTTTCCAATCCTGTCGATGCAGGTCTACGGCAAGCCGCTCGTCTATCTCGACAACGCCGCTTCCGCGCAAAAGCCGAAGGCGGTGCTGGATCGCATCCAGAAAGCCTACGAGAGCGAATATTCGAACGTCCATCGCGGCCTGCATTATCTCGCCAATGCCGCGACCGAAGGCTACGAAGGCGCGCGCGAAAGCGTGCGCAAATTCCTGAACGCGAAGGCCGCGAGCGAAATCGTCTTCACCAAGAACGCGACCGAGGCGATCAATCTCGTCGCTGCGTCCTTCGGTCTCAAGCATATCGGCGAGGGCGACGAGATCGTGCTCTCGATCATGGAGCACCATTCCAACATCGTGCCTTGGCACTATCACCGCGAGCGCAAGGGCGCAGTGCTGAAATGGGTGCCGGTGGACGAGGACGGTAATTTCGATCTCGCTGCGTTCGAAAAGCTCCTCACCAAGCGCACGAAAATCGTCGCGATCACGCATATGTCGAATGTTCTCGGCACCGTGGTGCCGATCAAGGAGGTCGTGAAGATCGCGCATGCGAAAAACATTCCAGTGCTCGTCGACGGCAGCCAGGCTGCTGTGCATCTTTCAGTCGACGTGCAGGATCTCGGCTGCGATTTTTATGTCTTCACCGGCCACAAGCTCTACGGCCCCTCCGGCATCGGCGCGCTTTATGCGAAGAGCCCGTGGCTCGAAGAACTGCCGCCGTTTCTCGGCGGCGGCGAGATGATCCGCGAGGTCACCGAAGATGTCGTCACCTGGGCCGACCCGCCTTACAAGTTCGAGGCCGGCACGCCGCCGATCGTTCCCGCGATCGGGCTTACCGCGGCGATCGACTATGTGAACTCGATCGGCAAGGAGCGGATCGCGGCGCACGAGCAATCGCTCCTGAAATACGCGACCGATCGGCTCTCGCGCATCAACAGCATCAAGATCATGGGCCGTCCTCGCGAAAAGGGCGCTTTGATCTCATTCGAGATGAAGAACGCCCATCCGCACGATGTCGCGACTGTGATCGACCGGCAGGGCGTTGCCGTACGTGCGGGCACGCATTGCGCGCTGCCGCTTTTGAACCGTTATGGATGCACGGCTTCCTGCCGCGCCTCATTCGCCCTATATAATACCCGCGAGGAAGTGGACTCGCTCGCTGACGCGCTGCTGAAGGCGCAGGATTTATTCGCATGAACGAGACGACCGAACCCAAGACAGTCGCGCCGGAAGAGGCGCACAAACCCGCGATTCAGTCGGCGATCCCGCCGGAAGATCTCGCGCGGCTCACCGACGACATCGTCGCCGCGCTGAAGACCGTCTACGATCCGGAAATTCCGGCGGACATCTATGAGCTTGGCCTGATCTACAAGGTCGATATCGCCGACGATCGCTCGGTCGCGGTCAACATGACCTTGACGTCGCCGAACTGCCCGGCGGCGATTGAGCTTCCCAACATGGTCGAAAACGCCGTGGCCTCGGTGCAGGGTGTGGGTCCGGTAAAGGTTGCGGTCGTGTTCGATCCGCCCTGGGATCAGAGCCGCATGTCGGAAGAAGCGCGGCTTGCGCTTAATCTTTGGTAGTCCCATTTATGGCATGATGAACCGGTAGGGATTTTCAATGCCGACACCAAGAGCCGCCGTGATGAAGGTGACCGAGGCAGCCGCCTCGCAAATCCGCGACATTCTCGCGCGCGCGGAAAAGCCCGTTGCCGGTGTTCGCGTTGGCCTTGAGAAGGGCGGCTGCGCCGGCATGTCCTATCAGATGGACCTCGCGCATGAAGTCGCGAAGGGCGACGAGGTGATCGATACGCCCGGCGGGCGCGTGCTGATCGATCCGAAAGCGGTCTTGTACTTGCTCGGCTCGGAAATGGACTTCGTCGTCGACAAGCTCTCGGCGAAATTCGTGTTCAAGAACCCGAACGAAGTCTCGTCCTGCGGCTGCGGCGAGTCGGTTCAGCTCGCACCGGCGAAAACTTCCTAAATTCGGAAATTAATTTACGCGACCTGCTGGCCGATCTTGAGCGACGTCTCGCTCACGACGCAGTTCCGGCCCGCGCGCTTCGCGCCATAAAGGCAAGTGTCGGCGCGTTCCAGAAGGTCGGCAATCGTATCGCCTTTGCGCCACGCGGCGACGCCGAGCGAAATCGTGACACGGCCCAGGGACTCGTTCGTGGAGCGCCGCAGCAGCTCCTTGCTCATGACCGACGTACGGATGTGGTTCGCGACGATCTCGGCGGCGGCAAGGCCCGTTTTCGGCAGGAGCACCGCGAATTCCTCGCCGCCATAGCGTGCGGCAACATCCTGTCCCTTCAGGTTGTTCTTGAGGGCCAGCGCCACGAGCCGCAGCACCTGGTCGCCGGTCAGATGACCATAGGCGTCGTTGAATTGCTTGAAGTGGTCGATGTCGGTGAGCAGCACGGAGAAGGGAATGCCCTTTGCCTCCGCGTCCGTCATGAAACGCGAGATCGCGTCCTGGAAGAATTTCCGGTTCGAGAGGGTAGTCAGCGGATCGGTGAGGGATTCCGCGCGGGCTTGATCGAGATTCTTCTGCAACTCGCGGATTTCTCTGCGCGACTCGACGAGGTTGGTCTGCAGCGCGAGATTGGCGTCCTGAACTTCTTTCGTTGCGCTCACGAGCGTTGTCACGATCGTGCGCAGCTGGTCACGATCCGCAAGCTGTTCTTCCGAGATGTCCGTGGCGCCCGCCAGGGATTCTCCGTAAATATTCGCCGACCCGATCGCAAGGTCGATCGTCGACATGACGCGCTCGATTTCGCCCGAAATCCGGTTGCCGATTTCGTCGGCTTGTTCCGGCAAATGCGCGGTCGATAGATATTGCTGATAAATTTGACCGAGCTCGTGCTCGCTGATGTTTTCGTCTTTCCGGAGCGTCTCGTTGATGGTCTGGTTGAGCGCGTCGTTTCCGCCGACAGCGTAGGTGTACCAGATCTCGAAATTGCGCGGATTGGCGGCGAGGCGAAGCGCTTTGATGCGGCTGAGCGCCGTCTCGGCGACGGCCAGCGTTCGATCGTACTCGGAACGGTTGATCGCCATAACCCAAGCCGCCGCGAACGCGGCATCCCATGCGAGCCGAGATCGACTCGTCGCCTTTCGCGAAAATCTAGGAGGCCGAAGGTAAAAGGGCCGTTAAAATCGGCGGTAAATTAGTGCCGCATCCCGTCAGGAAACCCGCTGCCGGACGGGACGTAATAGGAAGGCAGGTAGGTGAGAGGAGGGCTCGCCGCTGCTTGCCTCTGACGAGGCCACCCGGGGGGGGCGCGCGGGCTGGTCGTCCGCCTGCTTGGCGCTCTCCGAAAAGCCATGGGGTTTCGCGCGTCCGCGGCCACCTCGCCGTTGCCGGCCTTTGCCTTGAGGGCGGGATGACCGCTCTGAGCTGGCGGGCTCGTCCGTAGGCGCTTCTGTAGCGGGCTTCGACGCCCAAGGAATGCCCTGGCCGATCAGTTTTTCGATCGCCCCCAGCGACTTTTTGTCGGCAGGAGCGACGAGCGTAAGGGATGCACCCGCGCGTCCGGCGCGTCCCGTGCGTCCGATCCGATGCACATAGTCTTCGGCATGATGCGGGACGTCGAAATTGAAGACATGGCTGACTTCCGGAATGTCGAGGCCGCGTGCGGCAACGTCACTCGCGACAAGAAGCTTCATCTCGCCGTTTCGGAATGCATCTAACGCTTTCAGGCGAGCGTGCTGGTCCATATCGCCATGCAGGGCCACCGCCGGGAAACTGTGTTTCACGAGCGAGCGGTGCAGGTTCGCGACTTCGGTTTTACGGTTGCAGAAAATGATGCCGTTTTGCAGGTTTTCCGCGTCGCGGATAAGACGCCGCAGGACTTCGCGTTTCTGTTTCGGATCGGCGCCGGTCGGCACCAGGAGCTGCGTGATATTGCTCCGGGTGCTTGCGGGCTTCGAGACTTCGACGCGTGCGGGATTGCTGAGGAAGGTGTTGGTAAGCCGCGAGATTTCGGGCGGCATGGTCGCGGAGAAGAAAAGCGTCTGACGCGTGAAAGGGACCAGCTTGCAGATGCGCTCGATGTCGGGGATGAAGCCCATATCGAGCATCCGGTCGGCTTCGTCGATGACGAGAATTTCTATGCCGGTGAGGAGCAGTCTTCCGCGCTCGAAATGGTCGAGCAGGCGGCCGGGAGTTGCGATCAGGACATCGACGCCGCGCGTCAGTTTCGCATCCTGGTCGTCGAAGGAAACGCCGCCGATCAGGAGCGCGACGGTCAGTTTATGTTTTGCACCGTATTTGGCGAAGCTTTCCTCCACTTGCGCCGCGAGTTCGCGCGTCGGCTCCAGGATGAGCGTGCGCGGCATCCGCGCCCGCGCGCGGCCGCTCTCTAATCGCGTAATCATTGGGAGGGTGAAGGCGGCGGTCTTGCCGGTGCCCGTTTGCGCAATCCCGAGGACATCGCGGCCGGCGACCACATGCGGGATCGCCTGTTCCTGGATCGGAGTAGGGCTTGTGTAACCTGCGGCGGCGACGGCGGCCTGCACCTTGTCGCTCAGACCGAGCTTTGAAAATGGCATCTAACGTGAAGTTCCGGTATTGCGCTCCGGAGAACCGGCCATTCGCTCATGGGCGAGGGGCGGCAATGAAGTCGATAAGGGAGCGCGATTCAGGTCTCGTGCATCGACGAAAGGAACATAGGAACAAAACGCGGCAAGTCAACGCCTAAACAGGACTAATTCGGGTCTCTCGGCGTTAGGATGAACGCCGATATCGGCCCGCGATTTTTCATTTTGACGGTCCGTTTGGACAGCGAGAGACAACGGTTGAGTGAACGGAAACGGTCTGGAGTTGTGCTTCCCGCGCTCGCCAAATGCGAAGAGCAAATTCGCAATCGTACAACCGCCGCGCTGCATAGTCCCGTCGCAGCTAATGGTATTCCGCTATCCGTATGGTTTCCAAAATCTGAATTTCGGGCTTCGGTTCAGCAACTTTTCACCATCGCTTAAGCCTGCGTCTGAAATTAACGGTGCGCTGCGATGCTCATCAACAGTCCGCTGGTGATTCAGCCCGATGCTGGCATTACACCAGACGCGGAACTTGGGTGTGGAAGCGAGCCGTCGATGCGCATCGTTGTCGTCGATCCGAGCCGGACGGTCTTGAAGATCGTCACGCGTTTGCTCGAGGCCGGCCAGCATGAAGTCCGCCCGTTCACTGACGGGCCGGAAGCGCTCGCGCACATCAAGGCGGATCTCGAGGTCGACGCACTAATCACCAGCGCCGAACTACCCTCGACGACGGGCATGGATCTTTGCCACGAAACACGCAAGCTCCCCGCGAGCCGCCGTCCGATTTACATCGTTCTGATGTCGTCGAACTTCGACCAGAGCAAGCTGATCGAGGCGCTCAACAACGGCGCCGACGACTTCATCGGCAAGCCGCCCGCGACCGAAGAATTGTACGCGCGTTTGCGCGCCGCCGAGCGGCTCGCGGCGATGCAGAAGAAGCTCGTCAAGATGGCGACAACGGATTACCTCAGCGGCGCGCTTAACCGGCGCGCCTTTTTCGAGCGCGCCTACGAGGCTGCAGCCGCTGCACTGACAGGCGAAAAGCTTTCCGCCGTCATCTTCGATATCGACCACTTCAAGCGCGTGAACGACAGCTATGGCCACGATATCGGAGACGAGGTGATCAGGCTCGTAGCGCGCGCGGCGATGACGCAAGTCGATACGCTCGGCCGGCTGGGCGGGGAAGAGTTCGCCTTCTTCTTGCGCGGGCGCGGCATGGCGGAAGCTGCGGCGCTTGCCGAAAAATTGCGCGAGCAATTTTCGAAGCTGCAGATCAATGCCGCCGGCAATCCGGTGACATTCACCTGCAGCTTCGGCGTCAGCGAATGGGAACCCGGCGACTCGCTCGACGGATTGCTGAAACGGGCCGATATCGCCCTTTATAAAGCGAAGACCTCCGGGCGTAACCGCGTCGTCAAGAGCGAAACGCCCTGGGGCTACGACGAGGAACAGCCTTCGACCGGCATTATCCGCTTTGCGACCCGCGCCTAGGCTCGCCTTGACGAACGAGCTTTATTTTCCTATATAGCCGCTGTCGAGGTTAGGTAGATACTTGGTTTTGCGCCTATGGCGCCGCTGAAATCCCCAAAACATCGATGGAAGACGGAGCTGCGCGGTCGCGCAGCGCCGATGTTGTTTATCTAAGAAAGGGCTCGGTATGAGCACTGGAACTGTGAAGTGGTTTAACGCGCAAAAGGGCTTCGGCTTCATTCAGCCGGATGACGGCGGGAACGATGTGTTCGTCCACATCAGCGCCGTGGAGCGCGCGGGCATGCACAATCTCGCGGAAGGCCAGAAGGTCTCCTACGAAGTGAAGCGCAACCCCAAGAACGGCAAGGACGCCGCCGAAAATCTTCAGGCTGCCTAACCACGAATAGCGGGCTCGCCCGCTGACCTTTGACTTTCAATACGCGACTGACCGCGGATGTACCGGCAGGCGCATGAAGGGCCGAAGGGGAAACCCTCTCTTGGAAACAAGAGGGGGTTTTTGAATTTTACGGCACGGACTAAGCTCGAAAAATGCGCAGCGCCGAGATTTACAAGGCCCTCGTCGGGTTCGATGACGGCGAAATGACCCACTGCGATGCCGTCGAATACGACGACACGATCTGGCTGGTGCCGCGCTGGATCGATGCAGGAGAATACCGTACGCCGGAGCGGATGCTGCGGCTCGATCAGTTCGCGCATCAGATGTTTCCGCCGCCTTCGGCGATCAACATCGCCGTCAACGAGCCCGTGCCGCACGTGCTCTATTCGGGCGAGCTGACGCCGGCGCTCAAGGACAAATACCAGCTCTATGACCGGCCGGATTTTCGGTTTGAGCCTGGCGGCAAGGGCTAGAATAAAAATTGCGCCGGAACCGCTTGGTCCCGGCGCAAGATTCAATGCGAGCAATCAGACTTTGCCGCGCTTGCATTCCGAACGGAATTTATGCCGCGCTTTGCCGTGCAGGCCTTTTGCGTCGGCTCGCTTCGAGCACTCGATCGATTTCGCGGAGCGCGGCTTCTGCTCCATTGCATTTGCGGAAAGAACGGCGCCGCCGGCCACGAGCGCGGCGACGGCAACAGCGGAAAGCAGATGTTTCATCGAATCCTCCCGGATATGTTGATTGGGAAAGCTAAGAGAGGCGAGATGAACGGGAAATGACCGGCCGTCGCGGACGCAGGAAGAAAGTGCGGCTATTCGCCCCGGAGCTTTCTTTGTACGCGCTTGTCGAAACGCTCGACATTGACGACAACCCGCTCATGCGTGCCGTCGCCGATCGGCTCTTTTTCGTCCTCGGCTCTTACCACGAAATAAATCAGGCGGCCCTCGACCTTCACCACTTCCGCCGTCGCCTTGATTTTCATGCCGACAGGGGTCGCGGCATAATGCTTCACATCGAGCCGCGTGCCGAGGCTTTGATGGCCCGCAGGCAGCAAGTGCTCGGCAGCTTTCAGCGACGCGGCTTCAATCAGATTGATCATCACGGGCGTCGCCAGCACCGGCACGCGGCCGGAGCCGACGCGCGGCGCCGTGTGTTCTTCGCCGACGACGAGCTCGGCGGTGCCGACGAGGCCGGGTTTCACCTTGGACAGAAGTTCGGTCATGGGATGGATTAAATATCCAATTCCTTCGCGAATTCCGCATTCTCGGAAATAAATTGAAAGCGCGCTTCCGGCTTGTTGCCCATCAGGCGGTCGACGGCCTTCGTGGTCGCCGCTTTCTGCGCGTCTTTCACCGTCACCCGCTGCAGCAAACGCGTCTTCGGGCTCATCGTATCCTTGAGTTGCGAGGGCAGCATTTCGCCGAGACCCTTGAAGCGGCCGACATCGATTTTTGTCTTGCCCTTGAATACGGTCTTCAGAAGCTGCTCTTTGTGCTTGTCGTCGCGCGCGTAGACGGTTGTCGCACCATGCGTGAGCCGGTAGAGCGGCGGCACGGCGAGGAAGAGATGATCGTTTTCGATCAGCTTCGGCATCTCGCGGTAGAAAAACGTAATCAAGAGCGAAGCGATATGCGCGCCGTCGACGTCGGCGTCGCACATGATGATGATCTTGTCGTAGCGGAGCGATTCCTCGCGATAGTGCGTACCTAAACCTGCGCCGAGTGCCTGGGAGAGATCGGCGAGCTGCTGGTTTTGCGCGAGCTTTTCGCGCCCCGCGCTCGCAACGTTGAGAATCTTGCCGCGCAGCGGAAGCACCGCCTGCATCGCGCGGTCGCGCGCTTGCTTGGCGGAGCCGCCGGCGGAGTCGCCTTCGACGATGAAAAGCTCCGAACCCGAAGAGGCGCTCGATGAGCAATCCGCGAGCTTGCCGGGGAGGCGCAGCTTGCGCACCGCCGTTTTGCGCGAGATTTCCTTTTCCTGCCGCCGGCGGAGCCGCTCTTCGGCGCGGTCGCTTGCCCAGTCCACGAGCTTGTTCGCCTGCAGCGGATTGGCGGTGAGCCAATGGTCGAATGCGTCGCGCACCGCGCTCTCGGTCAGCCGCTGCGCTTCGGCGGTGGCGAGGCGATCTTTCGTCTGCCCGACGAATTCCGGATCGCGGATGAAAACCGAGAGGAGGGAGGTCGCGCCCGTCATCACATCGTCGGCGGTGACGGCCGCCGCGCGCTTGTTGCCGACGCGCTCGGCGTAATCCTTGATGCCGCGTAATAGCGCTGTGCGGAGGCCGACCTCATGCGTGCCGCCCTCCGGCGTCGGAATCGTATTGCAATAGGAACGCATGAAGCCGTCGTCGTCGGCGATCCACGCGATCGCCCACTCGGCGGCGCCATGGCCGGATTTCTTCTCGGTCTTGCCGGCGAAGATATCGGAATGAACGAGCGTGTGGCCTTCGAGTTCGCTGCCGAGATAATCGCGCAGTCCGTTCTCGAAATGGAATTCGGCCTTCTCCGGAACGTCCTCGATGCCTTTCAGCAGCGACTTTGCGCAAGCCCAGCGAATTTCCACGCCGCCGAAGAGATACGCCTTCGCTTTCGTCGCCGCGAAAATACGTTTCGGCTTGAAAGCGGCACCCTTGCCGAAAATCTGCTCGTCTGGCTTCAACCGGATTTTCGTGCCGCGTTGCCGGACGCCTTTCTTGACGAGCTTCACGTCACCCTGCGGCACGCCGCGTTTGTAGGTCTGGCGATAAAGCGCGCCGCCGCGCGCGACCTCGACTTCGAGCGTCTCGGAAAGCGCGTTCGCGACCGAAACGCCGACGCCGTGCAGGCCGCCCGACGTTTCGTATGCATCGCCGCCGAATTTTCCGCCCGCATGCAGCGTCGTCATGATGACTTCGAGCGTCGATTTTTTCTTGAATTTCGGATGATGCTCGACCGGAATGCCGCGGCCATTGTCGGTGACCGAAACAAAACCGTCGGTATCCATCTCGACTTCGATGAAGCTTGCGTGCCCGGCGACCGCCTCGTCCATCGAGTTGTCGATGACTTCCGCGAAGAGATGATGCAGCGCGCGCTCGTCGGTGCCGCCGACATACATGCCGGGGCGGCGGCGCACGGGCTCAAGCCCCTCGAGCACCTCGATCTGCGCCGCGCCGTACTCGCCCTTTTTCCCTTTAGCGGGTTTTGCCGGAGCTTTGCCGGCGAACAAATCGGGTTCCTTGCCGTGCTTTGCGCGCGCGGCCTGTTTCGATTTTTTCGTGGAAGCTTTCGCGGATTTTTTTGCGGATTTGGCCATTGCGTCGGGTCAGCGGCTTGAAAGTGGGGAGGATCGTTCGCGAATCAATTGGGCGAGATCATGCCATAAAACGTCGAAAGACGGCCTACTCGTGTCATTCCGGGGCGCGCGAAAGCGCGAACCCGGAATCCAGAAATGCTCGCATGTGTATCTGGATTCCGGACAGCCTCGCTCCGCTCGGCTTCCGGAATGACTCCGTTCTACTCCCGCTTCCCCGAAAACGGCAGCGCGCCGAAGGCGCCCGCATTCGCGTGACCCGAAATCTTGTCGCCGTCGACCGTCCCCTCGAATTCGAGCGTCATCGGCATCGGGCTTGTGATTGCGACCTTCCATGAGACTTTGTCGCCCTCGACCTTGCCGTCGGTAATCGAAGTCGAATTACCGTCGGCGGCCTGCGTGCCGGTGAGCGCGCCGCCCGCGGTGGAGAGCGAGAGCGTCGCCGCGCGCGTGCCGATCGGGGTTTCGACCGAAATATTCCAGTTGCCGTCGACGGCCATTGATTTTGTCCTCAGTCAGGGCTGGTTTGCGTTTCGCGCGACCCTAACGCGCGGCGAATTGACCGGCAATCGCAGAAAGGGGAACCGGAAAGGCAGGTTTGCGTTAGTCTCCGCTTCCGCTGGGCGGCGGTTTGCGCTAATGCCTCGCGGCACTATTGTGAGGCAGAGGCGGTCATGGCGGATTCGAAAGCACGCATCGGCATTCTTGGCGCATCCGGTTATACCGGGGGCGAGGCGCTGCGCATTTTGCTGACGCATCCGCGCGTCGAGATCAAGGCGCTCACCGCCGACCGCCACGCGGGCAAGCCGCTTGCGCAGGTGTGGCCGCAATTTACCGGCATCGAGTTGCCCGGCCTCGTGAAGATCGACGAGATCGATCCGAGCGCGCTCGACCTCGTCTTCGCCGCGCTCCCGCATGGCACGACCCAGACCGTGATCAAAAGCCTGCTCGAGAAAAGGCCGGAGCTGAAGATCGTCGACGTCTCGGCCGATTTCCGGCTGAACGATCCCGTCGCCTATGAAAAATGGTACGGCCACGCGCACCAGGCGCTCGATCTGCAGAAGGAGGCCGTCTACGGGCTCACCGAACTTTATCGCGACGACATCAAGAAGGCGCGCCTTGTCGCGAATCCTGGCTGCTACACGACGACATCCATTCTCGCGGTTGTGCCGCTCCTCGAAGCCGGCGCGATCAATCCGGATTCGATCGTGATCGATTCGAAATCGGGTGTGACCGGCGCGGGCCGGGCGGCGAAGGAAGAAATGCTCTTCAGCGAAGTGTCGGAAGGCATGCACGCATACGGCGTCGGTCATCACCGGCACATGTCCGAACTCGATCAGGAATTTTCGCTCGCCGCCAAGCGCGGCGTGGTCGCGAGTTTCACGCCGCATCTCGCGCCGATGAACCGCGGCATCTACGCCACGCATTACGTGACAGGCGAGGGTACGACGCCTGAGCAGATTCATAATATTCTCGCCGACTACTACAAGAGCGAACCCTTCGTGCAGGTGCTTGATTTCGGCCGCGTGCCGCAATCGCGGCATGTGCGCGGCACGAATTTCGTGCAGATCGGCATCGTCGCCGATCGTGTCGCGGGAAAAGCCATCGTGATTTCGACGCTCGACAATCTCGTCAAAGGCGCGTCGGGCCAGGCCGTGCAGAACATGAATGTGATGCTCGGCTTCCCTGAAACCGAAGGCCTGATGCAGCGCGCCATGTTCCCGTAAGGGAACTTTTTTGCCGCAAGCCCGTTTTTAACCGGGCTTTCCCCAGGGAAGATGGGGCTATCGGCGAATGAGAAATTTATTGCTGTTGTCGGCGCTTATAGCGCCGGCGGTTGCTTTTGCGGCCGAAGGCGGAAAAGGGCCTTCGGCCGAACTCCTTTTCGCGCAAATTGTCGTTCTGATTTTCTGCGGCCGGCTGCTCGGCGAAGCGATGCAGCGGATCGGCCAGCCCGCCGTGATCGGGCAACTGGTTGCGGGGCTTTTGCTCGGCCCATCGCTGCTCGGGCTGCTGTGGCCGGACGCTCAACACGCGCTCTTTCCGCGCACGATCGAACAGAAGGCGATGCTGGATGCCGTTGCGCAAGTCGGCATCCTGCTTCTCCTTCTGCTCACCGGCATGGAGACCGATCTCAAGCTCGTGCGCAAAATCGGCCTCCCTGCCTTGAGCGTTTCGGTTGCGGGAATTGTGGTGCCCTTTGTGTGCGGCTTCGTGCTCGGGGAATTCCTGCCGGATTCGCTTTTGCCGCACCCGGAAGCGCGGCTGATCACTTCGCTTTTTCTCGGCACCGCGCTTTCGATCTCTTCGGTGAAAATCGTTGCGATGGTCGTGCGTGAAATGCACTTCATGCGGCGGAACGTCGGACAAATCGTCATCTCCGCCGCGATCACCGACGACACGATCGGCTGGATCATCATCGCGATCACATTCAGCCTCGCGCAAAGCGGATCGGTCGAAATTTACTCGCTCGCGAAGAGCGTGATCGGCACTGTGCTCTTTCTGGTTTTCAGCCTGACGGTCGGCCGCCGCATCGTCTTCAGCTTGATCCGGTGGGCGAACGATACGTTCATTTCAGAAGTGCCGGTCATCAGCACGATCTTTGTCATCATGGGAACGATGTCGCTGATCACCTCGGCGATCGGCGTGCACACGGTGCTTGGCGCTTTCGTCGCGGGCATCCTCGTCGGCGAATCTCCCATTCTGACAAAGCAGATCGATCAGCAGTTGCGCGGCATGATTACCGGATTTTTCGCGCCGGTGTTTTTCGGCCTTGCGGGCCTGAGCGCCGACCTCACGGTGTTGAAAAGCTGGGATGTCGTTTATCTGACGGCCGGGCTCATTCTGATCGCAAGTGTCGGAAAATTCGGGGGCGCCTTCATCGGCGGCAAGATCGGCGGGCTGACGGGCAAGGAATCCTTCGCGCTCGCCTCCGGCATGAACGCGCGCGGCTCGACCGAGGTGATCGTCGCCACGATCGGCCTTTCGCTCGGCATGCTGAACGAAAGCCTCTTCACCATGATCGTCACGATGGCGGTCGTAACCACAATGGCGATGCCGCCGATGCTGCGCTGGGCGCTTTCGCGATTGCCGCTCGGCAAGGACGAGAAGGAGCGGCTCGAGCGCGAGGAATTCGAGGCGAGAGGCTTCGTCACCAATCTCGAGCGGCTCTTGATCGCGGTCGACGGCAGCAACAACGGCAAATTCGCGTCGCGCCTGGCGGGCCTGATCGCCGGCTCGCGCGGCATGCCGACGACCATCTTCCATCTGGGCAAAGGGAAACGGGACACTGAGGAAAAGAGCGAAAAAGCGAAGAGCGCCGCAAAACAGGTTCAGGCGGTGGCGAAGAAGGCAAAAAGCAGCAAGAAGCGCTCAAAAGATGAAGACGAGCCGCGTGACGTCGATGTGACGACACGCGTGCAGGAAACGCCAACCCAGGAAGCGATCGAGAAAGAAGCGAAAAAGGGCTACGACCTTTTGATTGTCGGCGTCCGCAATACGCTTACCTCCGACGGAGCGATCCGCAACGAGGTGAACCGCGTCGCTTCGGGATTCGACGGTCCGCTCGGCCTCGTCATGGCGCGCGGCCCGCACGAGGAAAAGCCGCTCAATTCCCGCCTCAACATCCTGGTCGCGGTCGCCGGCACCGACATCTCGAACCGCGCGGCGGAAGTCGCGATTATCCTTGCGCGAGGAAGCGATGCTCGGGTCACAGCGTTATATGTCGCGGGTGTTTCCAGCGGAGACGGCAAACGGCGCGTCCGCCGCGCTACGGCCTCGCACCGGCGCGAGGAAACTTCGCTTAAGGAAATCGTCGAGATTGGCGAGCGATACCGGACGAACATCCGCACCGCCGTTCGCGTGGACGCGATGCCCGACAATGCGATTTTGCAGTTCGCGAAGAACGGCCGCTACGATCTCATTATCATGGGCGTCTCGCGCCACACCGGCGAGAAATTGTTTTTCGGCAATACCGCGCAAGCCGTGCTGGAGAAAGCGCCGTGCTCGGTTTTTCTGCTGGCGGCGGATTCGACCGGCGAGAAGAAACAAGGACCGAAGGAAGAAGCTGAATAGTCAGGCCGTCCACACGGCCGAACACTCCGGTGTTTCCCACAGCCGGATCGACACGACACGCACGCCGTGCGGCTTGAGCAAATCGCTCGCGGCCTTGCCAAGCTCGGCGGCGATCACCTCGACCGTCGGATGACCGTCGAGCAGATAGGCGGGCTTGCCGAGCCGCTGGTTCGCCTCGATCACCGCTTTAATCGAGGGCTCGTCGTCGTTTTTGTACAGAATCGCGGTGTGGTCGAAGTGTTTTTTGATCCAGCCGCCGAGCACTTCCTCGACCGCGAAGAAATCGACGACCCGCCCGAGCGCATCGAGCTTGTCGGCCGTCAGCGTGAATTCGGCGGCATAGCGGTGGCCGTGATAAGCCTTACATATGCCCTCGTGGCCGGGGATGCGGTGCATCGCATCCCACTCGATCCGCTGCACGATGCTGATTGCGCGACTGCCCGGCTTCGACATAGGTTCCGCTCGAATTTGGCTTCTCTATTCACGATCTCATGTACGCGGTCAAAGAGATTTTCCTGACGTTGCAAGGCGAGGGCGTCCACACCGGCCGCCCCGCGGTTTTCTGCCGTTTCGCGGGCTGTAACCTGTGGTCCGGACGGGAGGAGGATCGCGCCGAGGCCGTCTGCCAGTTCTGCGATACCGACTTCGCCGGAACAGACGGCACCCAGGGCGGGAAGTATAAGGACGCAGCGGCGCTTGCCGATATGATCGCGGCTGAGTGGGGCGGGGGAATGGAAAATCGCTTCACCGTGCTCACCGGAGGCGAGCCGCTGTTGCAGGTCGACGCCGAATTGCTGAACGCATTGCATGCGCGCGGCTTCGAAGTAGCGGTCGAAACCAATGGCACGCTGGAACCGCCGTCCGGTCTCGACTGGATTTGCGTGAGCCCGAAAGCCGGGGCGGAATTGCGGTTGAAATCCGGAAACGAATTGAAGCTCGTCTATCCGCAGGAAGGCGCGAAGCCGGAAGATTTCGCCGCGCTCTCGTTCCAGCATTTCTCGTTGCAGCCGATGGACGGGCCCGACGTCGTGGAGAATACCAAGCGCGCGATCGAATATTGCCTAAAGCACCCGCAATGGAATTTAAGTTTGCAGACACACAAGGCGCTGGGAATCCGATAAATGAATTTATCAAAACTTCCAAAAGAATTGCATCCGACAGGTATTGCTGAAGAGGTTAAACTGCAAAAATGCAATCCCGTTTTTAAAGCGTGGAAGGGGCCGGCAGGATTCTCGTTCGGGAATAAACGTTTTTTGGATCACAAGAACCAACCAGTATTTGCTGAAATTCTGATTCTCCGCTTACTGGAGGCGGCTGGTTGGAATGGAGTCTGGGTAGAACCATTTGGTGGATTTAAATTTCTTCGCGAAATGCCCAAAGATACAAAATTGGGTGGTATCGAAATCCCTGCGATGCAAAATGCTTTCTTACAATCCTTGAAGAAAGCAGTTGGTAAAGGTGGAATTTTTGATGTGTTCGCTTGGCGAGATGA
>Ga0070682_100000871_pt1 | contig 17584 bp, 12 predicted proteins | sample KBSC63LmetaG_FD_64668 | JGI IMG/M metagenome (GOLD analysis project Ga0070682, IMG submission 64668) | Corn rhizosphere microbial communities from Kellogg Biological Station, Michigan, USA - KBS C6-3L metaG | ecosystem: Host-associated > Plants > Roots > Rhizosphere | place: USA: Michigan... | reverse complement strand
CTCGTAAGGCTCGTAAGGCTCGTAAGGCTCGTAAGGCTCGTAAGGCTCGTAAGGCTCGTAAGGCTCGTAAGGCTCGTAAGGCTCGTAAGGCTCCGCCTAGTGCAGCTTCCGAAGGGTCGAAACTTCGGACAGCCACTGTCCTACGCCTGTCCCAGGGCGCGAGATTGCGCTGTCCCTTCGCGCGCTCGCGCTGGCGGCTATGCTTCGTTCGTGCGGTCACCCTTCTTCAGCTTGCAGGTGCGGTCGGCTCAGCCGGGGCGGAAGGTGGCCGCGCGCGATGTCGTCGAGACGGTGCTCGCGGAGCTGAAAGCGGGACACTTGCCGGCGGGAGGAAGACTGCCGCCCGTGCGTGTGCTGGAGCGGCAGCTCGGGTTGTCGAAGAATACGGTGCAGGCGGCGTACGACGAGCTCGTTGCCCGGGGTGCGCTCGAGGCCCGCGAGCGCGAGGGCGTGTTCGTCGCGCAGAGCCCGCTGGCGCAGCCGCTGCACGAGCCGCAGCACAAGCCGCCGTTCCCACGGCTTAGGCCCGTGCCGAGCGTGTTCCGTCAGGTCGCTCCCGCGAGCGCGATTCGCCTGAGCACGGTGCTGATCGACCCGACGCTCCTGCCGCGTGACAAGATCGCCGACTGCGTTCGCTCCGTCCTCAAGGTACCGGGGCTCGAGCCGCTCTACGATTTTCAGGGCCACCCGATGCTGCGCGAGCTCATCGCCGCTCGGCTGCGCGCGCGTGGCATGAGCGTCGACGCGCGCGAGGTGATCACGACGAGCGGCTCGCAACAAGCGCTCGATATGGTGGCTCGCGCCATCGAGATCCGGCGCGTCGCCCTGGAGAACCCCGTTTACGCGCACGCGCGCTCGCTGTTCGAGAGCCACAACCTCGAGCTCACGGCGCTGCCCCTCGATCCGTTCGGCGCGTTGCCGCTCGAGCGCTGGGAGCCGCTGCTCGATCGGGCGCGTCCGGGGCTCGTTTACGCCATCACGAGCTTCCAGAACCCGACCGGCTACTCCTACGCCACGCACGAGCTCGTGCGGCTGCTCGAGCTCGCGGAACGTTACGGATTCTCGGTCATGGAGGACGACTGGGGCTCGGACATGCTCTCCGACAGCGAGGTGCGACCCACGCTCCGCGCCCTGGGCGGTGAGGGCGTCCTCTACGTCAATAGCTTCACGAAGAAGCTCCTGCCCTCCTTGCGCGTCGGCTTCATCGTCGCTCCGGCCGAGCTCGTTCCGACGCTCGTTGCCCAGAAGCGCCTATCGACGCTGGGTAGCCCCTGGCTCACGGAAGCGACGCTCGCGGAGTTTCTGGATCGCGGCTACTACGACTCCCACCTGACGGCGCTGCACGAAGCGCTCGACGCTCGCTACCGCCACTGCCTGGAGGTACTGCGCGAGCTCATGCCCGAGCCCGTGCGTTGGACGACGCCGGGCGGCGGGCCCACGCTCTGGGTGGATTTTCCGCGCTCCGTGAACATCGCCGCGCTGTCGCGTGCGGTCCTCGCGCGTGGCGTATTCGTGGAAGACGCCGACTCGGCGTTCTTCGGCGAGCCGCACCTGAACGGCTTTCGCGTGAGCTACGCCTACCTCAGCGAGACCGATCTCCGGCGCGCGCTCGAGATCGTCGCCGCCGAGGTCCGCCGCATGCTCGGCGCGTGAGCCGCCGCCCGCGAGACGCCGTCAGTAGAAGTAAAACGGCAGATCGAGCTGGAGGATCTTGTAGTGGCTGCCCGCCATCGGCTGGTCGAGGCCGAACGACATCGACATGCCGGGACGGAACTTCAGGTCTTCGCTCAGCTTGATGTGGAAGCGCGGCCCGAGCCCGAACGTGAGGTTGTCACGCGAGTAGTGCGAGGGATCGTCCTGAACGTGGCGCGGCGTGCTGATCCAGGTCTGATAGCGGAAGTCGAGACCCGCCGACAGGAACGGGAAGAAGAAGTACCCCGCATGCAGGCCCGTGGAGAAATCCTGGTTGGCGGACTTCTCTTGCTGGCGACCACGCACCTTGGTGAGGAAGACGATGTTGAGCTCGGCCTGCAACGTGAGGTTCTTCGTGACCCACGCGACGTCGACGCCGGGGAGGATCGAGAAGTAGTCCGGCATGAAAAGCGCGTTGTCGAAGCCGCTGCGCGCCTGCATGGCGGCCACGTTCGTGTTCTGCGCGCCCTTGTCGGTGCTGTTGCTGCCGCCGGCGCCGACCGGAACCGTGAGGCCGAGCGACAGGCCGAGCTTGATGCCCTTGGCGGGCCAGAGGCCGACGTTGCCGCCCACGAGCGGGTTCGCCAAGCCGAAGCCGCCAGCGCCGGTCGGCGGCGAGTCTTCCATGACGGTGAGCTTGCCGAACATGCCGATGTGCGGATCGAACTTGTAGCTGCCGTGGATGAGCGAAACGATGCTCGCGCCATTGTTGCCGTAGAACGCGAGCGAGGTGTCCGAGCGCAGCAGCGTCGTCGGCAGCACCGGGCGCAGCTGCCACGGCAACGAGTACGGCGGGATGACGCGTTTGACCTTCGGGGGGTCTTCGGATTCGGTCGGCGGCGGCGCCTCCTCGGCGGGCTTCGGCGTCGGACCGCTGTCCTCGTCGAGGGTCACCTTCTCGGCCTTGGTGGCGTGCGCCACGCGGGGTGCTGCGACGACGGCCGCGAGCGACAGGGCGAGGCCAACGAGCAGCCTGTTCCCCGCGGCATGTGGCGGGGCACCGAAGCGCATATTCATGGGGGCTGAGCCTTTTGCCACGGATGGCAAAACGAGCGCAAGAACGCCCACGCCGTAGGCCCCCTGGGGGCCTACCGGACCGAAAGAACCCTCAAGGGATGTCTTTTGAGAGTGATTTTTTCGGGTCGTACCAGCGCGCCTTGCCCTCGAGCACGTCGTTGGCCTCCGCCGGGCCCCAGCTCCCCTTCTCGTATTCGTAGATGGGTGTCGCATCCCCCAGGATTGGCTCGACGACGCGCCAGGCCGCCTCCACCCCATCAGCCCGCGCAAAGAGGTTCGCGTCCCCACGCATGGCGTCGCCGATCAGGCGCTCGTAGGCGCCCATCTCGTCGGCGGTCTGGTTGCGGACCATGAGCTCGACGCCCTCACCGGCCATGACGTCGCCCGCTCGCTTCGCACGTGCGCCGATCGCGATCGCGACCTCCGGCCCGAGGCGGAAGCGCACGTAGTTGGTGAGCGACGGCGCGGGCTCGGGAAAGACCATGTACGGCGGACGCTTGAGATCGACGAGCACCTCGGTGGCGGTCGTGGGGAGGTTCTTGCCGGCACGAATGTAGAAGGGGACGCCCGACCAGCGCCACGAGTCGATGTGCAGTCGGAAGGCGGCGAACGTCTCGACGCTGGAGTCGCGCGCCACGCCCTCCTCGTCGCGGTAGCCCTTGAACTGGCCACGCACGAGGTCCTCCGGCGAGAGGGCGCGCATCGCGCGGAACACCTTCGTCTTCTCGCTGCGGAGCGCTTCGCGATCACCCGCGGGCGGCGGCTCCATCGCGAGGAAGGCGACGATCTCGAGCAGGTGGTTCTGCATCACGTCGCGGATGCAGCCGGTTTCCTCGTAGAAGCGCCCGCGCCCGGAGACGCCGAACGACTCGGCCATCGTGATCTGCACGCTGTTGACGTGATTGCGGTTCCAGATCGGCTCGAGGAACGAGTTCGCGAAGCGGAAGTAGAGGAGGTTCTGCACCGGCTCTTTGCCGAGGAAGTGATCGATGCGGAAGATGTCTTTCTCGACGAACACGCTCTTCAGCACGGCGTTCAGCTGCTGCGCCGACGCCAGATCGCGACCGAACGGCTTTTCGACGACGACGCGCGCGCCCGACGAGCAGCCGGTCGCGCCGAGCAGCTGCACGACCTCCGGAAACACGCTGGGTGGAATCGACAGGTAGTAGATGGGCCGGGTGGCGGAGCCGAGGGCTTCCCGCAGCTTGCGAAAGAGCTCCTCGGTTCGGTAGTCGCCGTCGACGTAGGCGAGATTCTTCGTGAGGATCTCGATGGCACGCGGATCGGCGCCGCCGCCGAACTCGCGCACGCTCTCGCGCACGCGCTCGCGCAAGCCTTCGAGGCTCGAGCCGCCACGCGACACACCGATAATCGGAAAGCCGGGATTCCCGCGCTTGATCATCTGGTGGAGCGCCGGAAAGATCTTCTTGTAGGCGAGGTCCCCCGTAGCGCCGAACAGCACGAGGGCATCGGACTGGGCGTTGTCGCTCATCTCGGGCCGGTTGTACCACGCCGGCCGCTACCGGAAGATTGCGCCCACGTGGCGTCGCTATTTACTTTCCCAACGCTCTCACTAGCTTGCGCGTGGTGGTATCGCGCGATGCGCTTTTGTCGAGCTTGAAGCGCTGGGGCAAGGCCTTGGCGGACCGGGGCTTTGCGGCGCTCCTGGCCCTGCTCGTGACGGTTTCGTTCGTGCTCGGAGGGCTCTGGCTGCGCGCGCGCGGCTACCTGTGGGGCGGCTCCTCGTTCTGGCTCGACGAGTGTGTCTGGGCCATGAACCTCACGACGCGGGACGTGCTCGCGAACCAGATCCGCCCGCCCGGTTTCATCCTGGTGAGCCGCTGGCTCTCGCTCGCGCTCGGGCCGACGGAAACGGTCCTGCGCGCGCTGCCGTGGGTCGCGGCCATCCTCTCGACGCTGGCGGCGCCCTTCCTCGCCGCTCGCCTCTACACCTCCACTGCGGCGCGCTTGCTGTTCGTCGCCACCGTCGCCTTCAACGCGTGCGCCATCGATTTCGCGAAGGAGTTCAAGCCGTACTCGCTCGGCTTTCTGCTCCACCTGGCGCTGCTGCTCACGACGCTCCGCTACGTCGAAGCGCAGCGCGGGCGCGCTCTCGCGGGGGCGCTCGCCCTGGCGACGCTCGGCTGCCTGTTCTCGCAAGACCTGGTATTCGCGTACCCGGGCGTTTTCCTCGTGCTCGGCATCGAGGCGTACACCAAGCGCCGCGACCATTTGCGCTTCGTGGTCGCGGCGGCGGCGCTCATCATCCTCGGGCTGCTCGCGCAGTACCTCTTGCTCTGGCGTCACATGCCGAAGGGCGGCTCCAACTACTGGGGCGCCAAATACAACGTATTTCACACCGACAAGCACGAAGGGTCGTACCTCGGCTGGCTCTGGGACCGCTACCGCGAGATGGCCGCTTTCCCCGGCGTGCGGCGCGATCACTGGGACGGTTGGATCCAGGAGGAGCGCAACCGCTTCCGGGTCGTCGATCGCACGCTGTGGCTCGTGCTGAACCTGGGCGGTCTGGGTGTGTTGGCGTGGAAGCGCGCGTGGCGCCTGGCGCTGCTGATTGCATTGCCCATCCTCTTGCTGTGCGTTTTCAACGCCCTGAAGGTGTGGCCCGCCGGGCCGTTCCGCAGCAACCTCTTCACGATCGTCTACTTCAGCGCGATCGCCGCCATGGCGTTCGAGGGTTGGATGCCGAAGGGCGCCCGCTGGTACTCGGCGTTGCCGGCGCTCGTCACGGTGATTCTGCCGCTCTTCGTGTTCGAGCGGGTGTGGCACGAACGGAAGCAGTACCTGACGTACGACTCACGCTTCCAGCAGATCGTGGCGCGCCTCGCCAACGCGCGCCGCATGGGCGACGGCGAGAAGGAACCGTTGATTCTCGATCGTCGCAGCTGCGAACCGTATCGGTTCTACACCCAGTTTCACCCCACGAGCCGCAAGCTGCGGGCGACGCTCGAACGGCGCTACGACGCGCGCTGCTTGAAGGACGACGCCGCCATCCCCGACACGCTGCTCGAGGCGCCCAACGAGCGCCCCGAATGGATCGTGCTCCACACCGGACACAACCTCGACAATATCCTCAAGCGCAAGCCGATGCGCGTGCTGAAGACGAATGCACGCTACCTGATCGGACCGCACACCCTGGCCGCTTTCACGAAGCGGAAGACGGCGCAGGACGACGACACGCCCGACTAATGCGGCGCGGGCTGGAGCGCATACAGCGTGAGGCCCGCGGGCAGGTCGAATGCCTCGGCGCGCTTCTCGATGAAGCGCTCCGCGCTACCCCCCTGACGAGACCGGAAGAGGACGTGCGTGACCGAATAGCGGCTGAGGATGGCCTCACGCTCGCGGTTCGGTGTGCTCGGCGCGAAGAAGCGGCGCACCTGCTGCGTGCGCTCGTCGGTGTCGGGCACGAGCGGGTTGCTGTGGTGCAGCGCCACGATGCGCGGCCCGAACGTCGGTAGGGACCAGCAGGGCAGCGGGTCGCCGAGCACGACGCCGGTCGTGCGCGCAATCTGCCCGACCCGCCTTCCGATGCGCACCGTCGGGCTGACGCCACCGCGAACCTCGGCAAAGCGCTCGCGAGCCTCCACGACGTTCGCAGCGCTCAGGTACGCGAGGAAGACGCCGGTCCCGAGCGCCGCAGCGAGGCGGACGCGCGGGTGACCGGGCCAGGCATCACCCCGCGGGGTGAGCGCGAGCAACAGAAAAACCAGCGCAACTTGCAGGAAGAAGACGGCGAGCAGCACGAAGCGATGGCCGAGCGGCACGGGCACGAGCGCCGATCCGACGAAGACCGCGAGCATCGCGAGCGTCCCCCACACGACGAACAGGTGCCGCCGCACCACGACGAAATACGCGAGGCACGGCACGCCCAGCACGGCGAACCCGATGATCTGGCGGAGCCGCGCGGGCGTGTAGAACTCGTGCAACGGCACGTGCCGCTGCGCGAGCGCGCGCCCCACCCGATCCGTAGTGCCGCCCGCCACCATGCCGAGCGCCGGGTAGTAAGGCCAGAGGCACGCGAGCACGAGGCCCGCCGGCACCGCCGCAGCGACGCTGATGCGCCGTCGCCGCGATGCGCCCGGGTCCGTGGCGGCGAGCGCCAGCAGCGCCGTGAACGCCATCATCGCGGTCAGCGGGTGCGTCACGTAGAGGTACGCGACGCCGAGCGCCAAGACGGCAAGGAGCGCGGGCGGAGCCGTTTCGCCGCGCAGGAGCCGGACGGCGAGCGTGAGCAAGAGCAACGTGACGGCGAGGGCGGCGGTCGACGGGTAGCCGGCGTTGCTGAAGAAAACGGACAGCTTGTAGACGTTGGAAAAATGCGGCGCGTCGGCGAGCCACGTGCCGAACAAGACGACGAGCCCATAGAGCGAAGCGCGCGCATCGCCGAAATAGCGGCGAAAAAACAGGAAAATGCCGAGCAAGAAGAGCACCGTGTTGACCACGGAGGCGAGCGCCATCGCGTCGATCGGCCCGAACCGCACGAGCTTCGCGACGAGCGCCACGAGCAGGTAATGCGGACCGAAGCGCGGCGAGCCGGCCGTCGTGACGATCGAAGGGTGCCGCGGGTGGAGCGGGTTTTCGATCAGCGCGCGCAGGACGGCCGTGTGCTCCCAGTAGTCGGAGCCCGGCAAGTGGGTGATGAGCCGGAACACGAACGCATCCCACGTCACCGCCACGAGGATCCCCGCAGCAAGCACGAGGAAGCCCAGATCGGCGAGGCGACTCCGCTTCATGCCACCTCGGGCGCTTTGAACGGACCTCGCTTCCGGATCCAGATGAGCCCCGGGACCCCGGTGAGCACGGTGTAGCCGAGCAGGACGACGCGATCGATGCTGGCCGCCGCCATCCCGACGGCGTAGCTCGCGCCCAGCTGAGTGGCGAGCGCCGCCATCGCGACCTCGCGCAGGCCGAGGTTGCCCGGAGTGACGTTCACCAGTGAAAAGATGATGGTGGCCGAGGCGAGCAGTGCCGCCGTGAGCGGAGCGACGTGCGCGCCGAGCGCCCCGAAGCAGATCCACATCCGCACCGAAGCGCCGGCGATCTTGGTGAGCGCGAGCACCGAGAGCAGCGCGACCCCCGAGCCGTTGCCGCGGATCAGCCCCATTCCCGTCGTGAACATCCGCAAGCGCCGCGCCACGAAGCCGTCACCCCACGGCAGCTTGCCCAGCGGCAGAAACACGACGGCAAACGCACCGAGCAGGATCGCGCCGCACACGAGCGCGACGGGCACCGCGCCGGTGGTCTCCACGTGCTCGTTCAGGAGCACGCTGATGAGCCCGAGGACCGCCGCGACGGCGACGTTGATCAGCGCGTTGACGAGCACGAGCGAGAGGTAGGAGGAGTAAGGGAGGGCGTGATCGCGCTTGAGGATCGCGGCGCGCAGCACGAGGCCCGCGTTGAAGGGCAGATGATTCAGGAGGAAGCCGGCGGCCGTGAGCCAGAAACCCTCGACGAAGGGCTCACGCACGCCGAGCCGCTTGAGCATGTACGTGAACTCGTACGTGCGCTGCGCGTGCGAAACGCCCATCAGGAGCGTCAGCGCGATGACCGCGCCAGCACCGAGCCCGAACGCGTGGCTGAGCTCGGCGCGATCGCGGTACATGAGCCGCCCGACGTAGACGAGCGACCCGACGAGCAGCACGAGCGACAGCGCCGAGCGCAGCCGTGAACGCGGTTGCCCCTCAGCCATGGCCGCCGGGCTTTCCGGACGCGCCGGCCTTGGCCTCCGCGACCAGGAAGTAGCCGAGCGGAAAGCGCTGGCGTGAGTGCGAAAGTGCCCGTCGAACGAGCTCCGGGCGAGTCGCCGTCACGACGGCGCGTTGCAGCGCGCGCGCCAATGGAGCCCCGAGTACCGGCACCTGCTGCACGTGCTTACCGACCACGTCGGCGAGGACCTCCGCCGCGCCGCCCAGCGAGTCGAGCACGAGCACCTCGAGCCCCGCCCGCTCGACGAGGCGCCGCAAGCCGTGCTCGGTGTAGCGGTAAAAGTCGTGCGGCTGCTCGTGCAGCCAGTAGAGAAACGGGACGTTCATGAGCAGCTTGCCGCCCGGCGCGAGCACGCGAAAAATCTCGGCGAGGAGCAGCTCCGGCGAGTGAATGTGCTCGAGCACGTCGGAGAGGAGCACGGTGTCGAAGCTCGCCGCCGGGAACGGCAGCGGCTCGTTGAGATCGTGGTCGAGGTCACGGTGCTCGGCGCCGTGACGACTGCCCCCCCAATCGACGCACGTCACCTCGGTCACGTAGGGGCGGTACGCCTCGTACAGCGGGACGGTGCCGCATCCGAGGTCGAGCAAGCGGCCGCGCGCATGAGCGCCGAGTGCGTGCTCGTACGCTTCGGCGACGAGCCGCGTCATGCCCCAGGTGCCGGCGCTGACGGTCGGGCCCACGTCGAGGTGCCCGCGTCGCTGCGCGAATTTGGTGGGGTGCCAGAGATCGGTCGCTTTCATCGTTGCCCGTCCGAAACCCTATACCGTGTCAGGCCCGGAGCGCTTCGCGCCAGAACTCGACGCCATGGTCGAGCGAGAGCGAATCTCGCATCCCGAGCACCGCTGATTTTAGCCCCTCGAAATGGGCGTGGTCGTCGAGCAGGCGCTCGAGAGTCCCGGCGAGGGCCTGCGCATCGCCCACGGGCACGATGTGGCCGTTTTTGCCGTCGGTGATCCAGTCCGCGATGGTGCCCACGTCGGTGACGATGGGCACGAGCCCCGTGCACATGGCTTCGATCATGGCGAACGGAACGCCTTCCCAATCGGAGACGAGCGCGAACAAGCGAGACTTTCTGAGCAGCGTCTCGACGTCGTTCCGGAAGCCGAGCAAGCTGACGCGATCGGCAACGCCGCGGTCGCTGATGCGGCGCTCGAGCTCATCCTTGAGCGGCCCCGCGCCGACGATCGCGGTGCGCACGACACGCCCGCGACGCCCGAGCTCCGCGACGGCGTCGATCAGTACGTCCATGCGCTTGCGCGAGATGAGCTGCCCGACGGAGATCACGTCGTAGACGGGGGGCTCGTCGCCGGGGGCGAAGCGCTGGGTGTCGACGGCGTGCGGCAGCGTGCGAATCCGTTCCGGACTGACGCCGCGCTCGACGAGGCCGCGTCGCATGCGTTCGCCGGTGACGGTCACGAGGCTTGCCTGCCGCACGAGACCCCTGAGCGGGAAGGCTTCCGGACGCTGGATCTGCTTGAAATCCATCCCGATGAAGCTGAGCGAAAGGGGGACGCCGCGCCGCAGCGCGGACGCGCCGGCCACCGAGCCCCAGGGCACGGGATTGAACCCGAGCACCCAATCGACCTGCTCGCGCTGGATGATCTCGTCCACGCTCTTGAACATCCGCCAGATGCTGCGAGCGGTCCCCGTATTTCCGAAGCTCACCTGTTCCACCTTGTCGAAGTGGGTGCGGATGGGCTCGTGACGGACGACGAAGATCTTGCGGACCGCATCGAGGCGGTTCAGCGGCTCGAGGTAGCGGTCGAGCAAGTTGCCGAAGAGCTTGGCGGCACAAACGAGGGTCAACGATTCGGGCATGGTCGTTCGGGGAAGCTCAGGGGTGAGGCGGAACGTTCTGCGCCGGTACGAGCTCGAGGAGCTTCATCGGGTACGCGTGGAAGCGGGACAGGGCGACGACCCCGGGGATCGAGGCGCGAAGCTCCTTGATCTCGGGCGCTCGCATGTCCGTCAGGAGCCAGGCGTGGTCGTGCTCGGGCGTGAGCGCGACGATACCGGGCGCGAGTTTTTCCTGCAAAGGGAAGCAATGAACGCTGTAGGTCCGCTTGAGCTCCTTGTTGTACCGGCGCGAGGTGGCGGGGTGCACGGTGGCGTAATACTCGTACGGCTCGCACGCTCTGCGGCTCAGCACGAGGTTCACGCGTCCGCGCAGCGGCGGGCGTTCGGTCGTGAGCTGCTCGAGCACGCGCGGCATCTCCGAGTCGTAGGCGAGCGCGCGCTTGCGCGCATTCCACCAGCGATCGAACAGCACGAGCGGGAGCACCACCAGCACCACGGCCGGCACGAGGGCGAGCCACCGAGCCGAGACGGCCCGTGGCGTCTCGACCGCCATGCCCGCAATGGCGGCCATGTAACCGACCATGAACAGATTGGTGCGGAACACGCCGAACGGCCAATGCCCGAGAGCGTTCATCACGCTCGTCGTGACGATCGGCATCACGAGCAGGATCAGGACGGCATAGCGCCGCGACATGACGAGGCGCGCGCAGCCCACGACGTGAACGGCCAGCCAGATGAAGTCGTCCACGGAGCGCAGCAACGTGTACTGGCTCGCCGACACCCAGGGGGCCTCCCAGTAGCGGTGCCGAAGGCCGGGGAACTGCGTCAAATCGACGTAGCGCTCGACCCACCAGCTCGCGAAGCTCTGCTGGCTCGATGGCGTGTAGAAGACGCCGTACTTGTTGCCCCAATACGCCGATTCGCCAGCGTCCATGTTGCGCCAGAGGAACCAGTACTGAGCGAACAAGAGGAGCAGCACGGCCCCGGCCCCGGCGACGACCCACGGCACCCGCTCGCGCCGATGCCGGAGCACGTCCGCACCGAGCACGAGGAAGACGCCCGGATAAGCCATGACCATGTCTTGCGCGAACAGGTTGGTCACGAACGCGGCCACCAACCCGAGCACGAGATCCGCCGCGCGCTGACTCTCGAGGTAGCGGAGCGTGAGATACAGGAGCGCCACGTGCCCGAACAGGCTGCACTCGTAAGGCTTGAACTCCTTCGTCAGGTCGATCGCTGCCGGATGAAGGGCCACGATGGCCACGAAGAGGAGCTGAGCCGCCGGCGCGCGGAACAGCCTCCGCGCGAGCGGAACGGCGAGCAGAACCACGCCCACGCCGGCGACCCAGGCGAGGGAGCGCAGCACGACCTCCCACGGGCCGAACACGACGGCGAACAGCTTGCTGAGCGCCATGAATCCGATCGGACGCAGCATCAGCGTCTCGAGCGGGTCGCGCATGAGCATGATCGCCCACGACGCCTCGTCGAGCCACAGGCCGTAGCGATCGAACAGGAAGCCGCGCGCGCGGAGGACCAATCCGAGCAGCACCAAGGCGAGCATCGCCGCGTAAGCGGGCTCGGCTCGCGCCCGCCCTACGACCGAAGCCAGACGTTGCCGAAGCTTCGCGCGGTAAGCCGAGAGGCTAGACACTCGGCGTGGAGGCTACGGCGTGGAGGCCGAAAGTAAATACCGCCAAGCGGCCGGCCTCGGGGCCTGGCCACCTAGCGGCGAGTGAGCTCGAGGAGCCTCGTCGGCTGCGCGTAGAAGCGAGTCGAGGCGTTCACGCCGGGGATCGTGTCGCGCAGCGCCTTGATATCCCTCATGCCCATATCGGTGAGCAGCCAGGCGTGGCCCTCCTGCGGAGTGAGCTCGAGGATGCCCGCGGCGAGGTCGGGCAGCGACGACAAGCAGTGGACGGTGAAGGTCCGGCGCAGCGCGTCTCCGTACTGCTTCGACGTCGCGGGGTGCGTCGTCGCGTAATACTCGTAGGTGTCGCAGCTCCGGCGGCTGAGAAGCAGAATCACGCGGCCTTCCGCGGGCGGGGGCTCGCGCGTCGTGAGCGCCTCGAGCACGAGCGGCAGGTCGGTGTCGTAGCCCAGCGACATCTTCCGCTGGTTCCACCAGCGATCGAACAGAACGAGGGGCAGGACCACGAGCACGAAGGCGGGCACGAGCGCCGGCCAACGCGACGTTCGGGCGCGCGGTGCGTCGAGTGCCATGCCGGCAAACGCAGCCATGTAGCCCACCAGGAACAGGTTCGTGCGGAACGCCCCGAACGGCCAGTGGCCGAGGTAGTTCATGACGGAGGTCGTGAGGAGGGGCAGGCCGAGCAGCGTCAGCATGCGAAAGCGCCGCGCGACCAGCAGCCACGAGACCCCGAGCCCGTGCACGAGGAGCCACAGCCAGCCATCGACAGAGCGCAGCGTCGCGAGCTCTTTGGCCGACACCCACCCGGCTGCCCAGTAGCGGCGCCGAAGGCCGGGGAACTGCGTGACCTCCACGTAGCGCCCGAACCACCAGCCCGCGAAGCTCCGCCGCCGCGAAGGCTCGTAGAAGACGCCGTATTTTTTCGCCCAGAACGAAGCTTCGTGGGCGTCCAGGTTGCGCCAAATGAACCAGTACTGCGCAAAGAGCAAAAGCAGGATGGCCACGGCCCCTGCCACCACCCAGCCGAGCCGGTCGCGCCGCCGCCGGAGCGAGTCCCACCCGAGCACCAGGAAAACGGCCGGATAGGCCATCACCATGTCCTGAGCGAACAAGCCGCTCGCGAAGGCCGTCACGAGCGCGAGCACCAGGTGCGAAGCACGCTGGCTCTCGAGGTAACGGAGCACGAGGAAGAGCAGCAGCAAGTGCCCGAGCAGGCTGCACTCGTAGGGCTTGAACTCCTTCGATAGATCGATCGCGCCCGGATGCAGCGCGAGGATCGCCACGAAAAGGAGCTGCGCGGACGGCGCCCGGTAGAGCCGTCGCGCGAGGGGAATGGCGAGGCCGACGACGCCCATGCCGGCCACCCAACACAAGAAGCGCAGCACGACCTCCCACGGCCCGAACACGACGGCGAAGAGCTTGGTGAGCGCCATGTATCCGATCGGGCGGATCAACAGCGTCTCGAGCGGGTCGCGCATGAGCATGATCGCCCACGACGCCTCGTCGACCCAGAGCCCGTGGCGATCGAACAAGTAGCCACGCGCTCGGAGCACCACCCCGACCAGCACGAAAACGAGCATCGCTCCGTAGGCGGGCTCCGCACGCGCCCGCGAAACCACCAAAGCGAGCCCTTGCTGAACCCTCACGCGGGTCGCCAAAAGCCCAAACACCAGGACAGAGGCTACGGCGCGGAAGTCGAAAGTAAAGCGCGGCGAGAGCCGGCCTAGCGGCCTGCCGCCGGGCGAATTTTGCGGTTCTTACCCTGCATCCCTGGACGATCCCGGGTACGGTCGGGCAGGCTTGGCCGAGCGACGGCGCCGCCTTCGCTCCAAGAATCCGTCTCCATGCGCGTGCTCGTCGATATCCTTCATCCGGCACACGTGCACGTGTTCGGCGCCCTCGCGAGCGAGTTTGCGCGGCGCGGCCACGAGGTGCGCTTCACGCTCCGGGAAAAGGAGTGCGCCCGCGATCTCCTGGACGAGCGCGGGCTGGTGTACGAGACCCTTTCCCAGCAGAAGCACGGGGCCGGGCTCGCGAGCGAGTTCGTGGAGCGTTCGGCGCGCATGTGGCGCGTGATTGGCGATTTTCGCCCGCATTTCCTGGCCGGCATCATGGGGCCCAGCATCACGACGGTCGGACGGCTCCGGCGTCTCCTGGCGCGCGACCGCGCGCGCATCGCGGTTTTCTACGACACGGAGATCGCGAAGCTCACCAACAGCGTCGTCTATCCGCTCGCCGACTACGTGTGCACCCCGGATTGTTACCAGGGGCCGGTGCACGGCAACCACATCACCTACCCGGGTTATCACGAGCTCGCGTACCTCCACCCCAATCGCTTCACGCCCGATCCGGAGGTGGTGCGCCGCGCGGGCATCGACCCGACCTCACGCTACCTCGTCGTGCGCTTCGTGTCGTACAAGGCGAGCCACGATCTCGGCACGGCCGGCCTGCGCGACGAGCAGAAGATCCACCTCGTGCGGAGCCTCGCACCCCACGGCACCGTCTACGTGAGCTCCGAGGGCACGCTGCCGCGCGAGCTCGAGCCGAACCGCCTCAAGATCAAGGTCTCGGACATCCATCACGTCATCGCCCACGCGCGCTTGCTCGCGGGCGAGAGCGCCACGATGGCGTCCGAAGCCGCCGTCCTGGGCGTGCCGGCCATCTACGTCTCACCGCTCGGTCGCGGCTACACCGACGACGAGGAGGCGCGCTATCAGCTCGTCACGAACTTCACGGGCGCGCGCTTCCACGACGACTTCACCGCCGTCGCCGTGAAGCTCGCGTCCGACCCGGACGGCCCACGCCGCGCCGCGGAAGCACGCGCCCGCTTGCTGCGCGAAAAAACCGACGTGACGGCGTGGATCGCCGAATTCTTCGAGCGCGAGTTCGCCCTTCACTTCAAGAACGGCGCGGGCGCCTAGTGCGCGCCACGCTGACTCCGTAGCGGCCACGATGAAGCTCCTGATCCAAGTCCCCTGCCACAACGAAGAGGGCGCGCTGCCCGTCAGCATCCCCGCGCTGCCGAAGGCGATCCCCGGCATCGACGAGATCGAGGTGCTGGTGATCAACGACGGCAGCACCGACCGCACCGTCGAAGTGGCCCGCGCGCTCGGCGTTCAGCACGTCGTGGGCTTCCCGCGCAACCAGGGCCTGGCGCGGGCGTTCATGCTGGGCATCCGCTCCTGCCTCGAGCGCGGCGCCGACATCATCGTCAATACCGATGCCGACAATCAGTACAACGCCGACGACATTCCGGCGCTGATCCAGCCGATCCTGGAGGGCCGGGCCGAGATCGTGATCGGCGCTCGGCCGATCGCCACGATCGAGCACTTCTCGCCCGTGAAGAAGCTGCTGCAGAAGCTCGGCAGCGCCGTGGTCAAGCGCGTGAGCGGCACGACCGTGCTCGACGCGCCGAGCGGCTTTCGCGCGTTCAGCCGCGAGGCCGCGGCGCGCCTGAACGTGTTCAGCGCGTACACGTACACGCTCGAGACGATCATCCAGGCCGGGCAGAAGAACATGAGCATCGTCTCCGTGCCGGTGCGCGTGAACGGCGATCTCAGGCCGTCCCGGCTCGTGCGCAGCATTCCCTCGTACATCCGCCGCTCGATCGTGACGATGCTGCGCATCTTCATCATCTACCGGCCGTCGCTGTTCTTCGGAACCTTGGGCACGGCGCTGTTCTTCGCGGGGATCACGCTCGCTCTGCGCTTCATCTATTTCTATTTCTGGGGTCACAGCGCGACGGGGCACATCCAATCGCTCATCCTCGCGGCCGTGCTCATGATCGTGGGGTTCCAGACGGGCTTGCTCGCGTTCATCACCGAGCTTCTGTCGGTCAATCGCCGGCTTTTGGAAGAGCTGCTCGAAGCCAAACGCGCCCCGCGCAAAGGTCACGATGGCTAGTCGAGAAGCCGGCTCGCCGCGCGCGCCCCTCCGCCGTGCCGTCGGGCTCTTCCTCGGGCTCTGCCTCGCGTCGAGCACGGCCTCCGCGTTCACGGTGGTCGTGAGCCCGGGCGACACGCTCGCCTCGCTCGCGGAGCGCTACTACGGCCGCATCCAGCAGGAGCGACTGCTCGTCGCGGCGAACTTCCTCGATGCGCGCGGCGGCACACCCATCGTCCCCGGCATGCGCCTCGAGGTGCCGGCGCTCGGCCATCATCGGATCGCGCGTGGCGAAACGTGGGAGACGCTCGCGGCCGAGCTGCTCGGGGCTCCGTCGCGGGCCGACGTGCTCTCGGCAGCCAACGGCTCGAGCCCCTGGCTCGCGCCGGAAGACGGCTCGGAGATCGCCGTGCCGTTCAACCTGCGCGTCGTCGTCGGGGAGCGCGAAGAGCTCACGGCCATCGCGTACCGCCACCTCGGCGACATGAACAAGGCGTGGATGCTCGACCGCTACAACGGGCTCGGCGGCAAGAAGCCGGTCCCCGGCGAGGTCTTGCTCGTTCCGCTCACCGATCTCACGCTGACGGAAGCGGGTCAGGGCGCCGCGACCGCGGCCAGCGGGCGCGCGTGCAGCGAGGCCGGCGGCGGCGTGAAGCGCTCGCAGCAGCACTTCACGCAGGAATTGCCGGCGCTCGTGGCCGACGTGCGCGCGGGGCGCTACGCGGAAGCGGTGACCCGTGGCGTGCGATTCGTGGCTTCGGGCGCGCTCACCGAGCCGCAGCGCGCGCTCGTCGAGCAAAAGCTGACGGAGGCGTACGTGGCGCTCGACGCGCCCGGCCTCGCCTCGGCCGCGTGCACCGAGTGGCGCAAGCGAGACCGCGCCGTGCACCTCGATCCGATCGTCATCAGCCCCAAGATCATCGCGGCGTGCGAACGCGCGACGCCGTGAAAGCGCCGGTCGGCTCCGCTCTCGATTGGGGCGCGCTCGCACCGCTCCGGCTGCGCGCGCGCGGTGCGGCGGACGGCATCTGGGCCGGACCGCACCGCAGCCTCCGGCGTGGCGCCGGTGTCGAGTTCGCCGGCTACCGCGCCTACGTGCCCGGCGACGACCTGCGCTTCTTGGATCGCCACGCGCTGATGCGGCACGGCACGCGCATGGTGCGGGAATTCGAGACCGACACCGATCGCGGCGTGCGATTCTTGCTCGACTCGAGCGCGTCGATGGGCTTTGCGGGCTCGCGCGCGCCCGGCGCCAAGCTCGCCTTCGCCGCCGTCGTCGCCGCGGCGATCGGCTGGGTCACGCTGCGCGGCGGCGACCGCGTCGCGCTCGACTGGCTCGCCGACGAGGCGGATCCGCTGCCGTGGGCGTCGGGCTCGAACGCTTTCGAACGGCTCGCCGCTGCGCTCGAGCGTGGCGAAGCGCGCGGCTCGCTCGACGACGCCGGGCTCGCTCGACTGACGGCGCGGCTCGCGCGCAGCACGCCCTCCGGGTCGATCACGATCGTGCTGAGTGACTTCTTGGATCTGGCGCCCGGCGCCATGGAGGCATTTGCCACGCTGTCCTCGCGCACGCGCCTCGTCGTCGGCGTCGAAGTGCTCGACCCCGACGAGCTCGATCTGCCCTACCAGGGCCCGGTGCGCCTGCGCGCGATGGAAACCGGGCTGGTCGTGGATACCGACGCTCCCCACGCGCGCGCCGACTACCAGGCCGCGCTCGCGGCGCACTCCGCCCGCTACCGCGACGATTTCGTCGGGCGCGGCGGGCGCTTCGTGCGCTGCGTGACGAACGAGGAGCCGGCCCACGTCGTGCGGCGCGTGCTCGAG